>Ga0334883_1000433_pt1 | contig 76083 bp, 68 predicted proteins | sample GraSluR1_MG_6_FD_207230 | JGI IMG/M metagenome (GOLD analysis project Ga0334883, IMG submission 207230) | Sludge microbial communities from methane-producing bioreactor in Wageningen University, Netherlands - Granular Sludge_09_05-R1 | ecosystem: Engineered > Bioreactor > Anaerobic >... | reverse complement strand
TCTGGTACTGAGCCATTTCGAATCCCTCCAGTTAGGTTGTTTTTTCGTCAATTACATTCTAACCGAAGGTGAGGAGAAATGGCTCCTCGATTTTACTCAATTATATGGGCTTAACTTAAAATGTAGATACGTCCATATTGCTTGCGTCTAATAGCAATTTCAGGCTTTAGCTGATAGTGTAAATGATTAATATCATTCTGATGAATTGTTTCTCTTCGGATTCTTAGGGAACCATCCTTTTTCAACCCTTTTCCCTTGTTGAAATAGCTCTTGAATACTCCAGAGTAGTGAAAATCCCAATATAGATAGCAGGGCCGCCATGACCAGCTCTTTACAAAATAACGAAAGACCAATACATAGTAAACCGGTAATAAGAAACAGGGGCCACGCCTTTAAACCGATATAATATTCTACATTTATAACAATAGGATGTAAAACTCCAATGATTATAAATGCACCAACACCAATGAGTATTCCTTCAAAATTCATGCCTTACCTCCTTTCATTATAAATGCCATTGGAACGTTTTGTTTGAGTACTTTACTGTTACTTTTTCCTTAATACAGATATCCACCACCTTACGCCCATACCTTTAGTTGACAAAGAAGCTACAGGAAAGTACGCTGTAATATCTGGTTTTGTGCATCTCTTTAAAACCCATGGAAGGAAACCATTTACCATTTATATATTCATTTTATTTCCTTTCTGCGTATTCCGGTCCAAACCGAACAAAAAATGACTGGTAGCGGAATCAGCGTTCGGTTTGCACCGGAATAAATATATGACGCCGGGCAACACTAAACCAGGCCAAAGGTTTCCCCTTCTTTGCCTTGAAACAGTCAAGATCACTAAGACGAAAGGATGGGAACAGATGGCCAATAAAAGAAGGTTGCCCCTGCGCAAAATCAAAAAAGTATTAAGGCTTAAATATGATGCCGAATTGAGCTATCATCAAATCGCCCACGGTGTAAATATCTCAACCATTACCGTTCATGATTTCATCAACCGCTTCAACAGTGCCGGTTTAACCTGGCAGATTGCTCGCGGGTACTCCGATCCTCGGAACCTAATGTGCCATAACCCTGTTGGAGGTTGAGCAGCAACGCCAGCTTCGGTAGATACCCTCAAAAGTTGAAATCATTCGATCTAACAGGGTATACGCCGGGCAAAACGAATTGCTAATTCAACAAAAATTTTCGCTAATTCTGACTGAGGGGCTCCTTCTACAACACATATGTTTTTCCCTTCACATTCTTAGACTACGGGATCTCTGGGAATCTGGATAATAATTTCAGTATTAAGTTCCTCGGTCAGATTCTCCACTAACTCACGTTCGTCAGGTACATTTCGAAGATTAAGTATAATGCCTTTTAATTGTGCATAGCCCTTGCTTTTAAAATTTTCCATGGCTATTCCAATATTTCGCGCGGTAAATAGGGACATTTTCCGCTTATACCATAAATTGCTATTTTCCCCATCATCCGATTACCTCTACATAGTGATTTATTGAATTTCCCAGTTGCTGTGTAAGATAAGCTGTTCCTCTAAATCCGACAAAAGGCGTTCCGTCATAAACATTAATATAATCAAATGAAGGAAAAGCGACATGATATTTGATTGGTATGTCTTCAGCTATTTTTAATTGATGATAATTGCCGAAAATTACATCAAACCTTTTGTTTTTAAACAAGGTTTCCAGCTCATCATTTTCCGGTTCGATCAAAATCCTGCTGACGCCAAGTTTCTTAATGACATTTACGGCGTTGTATGTTTCCGGTTTTACTAGAAAAACCACTAGATCTGTTTTCAACCCCCATTGTTCTTTTATAAACGAAACAAGCCCTAAAGTATAATCGTATGGACAGGCTATGACAATTTTTAACGCGGCATTGGCCATAGTGCGTATTTTATTTACGTCGGTATTAACTGATAAAAATGTATGCACTTTTAGATCCAAGATGTCTAATAACCTTTTCAGCTCAGCAATGTCTGACGGGCAATAAAAGGTATCAGTTGTCGGGCCGATAATATTAACCGTTTTAGGATATTTTGCTGTGGATGGTTCTACTACTTTGTTCAATAGGGTATCGAAAACCTTTTTTATTCCCCATTGATAATTTCCGCAAAAACCTCCACTGGGAAAAGCAATCAGTTTGGCCCGCACATTAAGGTATAGGAGTTGTTTATTTTGGTGCAAAGGTGGAAACAGCTCTAAAAGCACACGGAAACCGGGATAAAGTGAAACCGTATCTTGCTCCAACTGGCGGGCTATTTTGATTTCTGAGAGCCTTCTTCGTTTAAATTTTTGTTCTGAAACCATGAAAACACCCTGTATAATAAGAAGAGCTCATTATCCTTTCTTAACAAAATAGGAGTCTTACATGAAAAGCTGCTTTCACCACTTTTTGCATGATTGCTACTATGCCTTTTATGGACACATTGTGGTTTATTATCTAAATTTGATTCCTTTCGCTGGCTTTGGATTAGTAAAGGTTGATACAAGGCTTCCAAAATTCTCGATAAAAGCCTTGTACCAAAACGTTCTACATACTGTCTCTTTATCAGTTAAACAAACCGTGAAAATTCATCATCTCAGTATATAGTCCTTCTACTCCATAGAACTTTTTAAAAATTTCATTCCCATACTTTTCTACATTTAAATCTTTAAACAAGTCCGAGTAAAGAATTTTTGCAATGTACATTGCTTCAGTTAGCTGGATTGCTGTATCCCAGTCGCTAACCGGCCCTCTCAAATTATAGACGTTATTATTGATTACAGCCTGAACGTTTTTTAATGAAGGATCTTTTTCAAGCGTCTCAAGTGTATGGTAATTAACGTCTGCATTTGATTTACGTGCTTGTAAAAATATATACTCTGGATCCCATGCGGCTATTTGTTCATTTGATGTTTCATATAATGCCTGTCTATCTGTTGTGGATGCCACATTAATTACCCCCGAATATTCGAAGGCATCATATATTCCATTGGAGCGAGGAGGGGAACCGATAGCAGGGACAATCCAGAAGTAGATACTTTTCTTATCGTTTTCAGAAATATTATTCGTTACATTTGTAATGACACTTAAGGTCTCTTTTAAATAGTTCGTCAGTTCCGTTGCTCTGTCTTCTTTTCCGATTACCTTTCCTCCAATCTGGTAGAGATCGTAGTCAAAATGGCCGTCCATTCGTCCTATGCATACTGTGGGGATCCCCGTTTGCTCGTATAGAGAATCGGCTAATTTATTTCCACCCCATCCTACGAATATGACATCATGATTCAAGGAAAGGATTGTCTGTATATCAGGCTCGCTCCATGTACCATTGGGGGATAGATCTTTTAAATTTGGTGCCGGTTTTTCTAATTCTACTTCTCGCCCCTCAATATCGACCAGCTGGATTAACGTTTCCTGCGAATTGGTTTGCTCTCCAGATGTTTGTTCTGTAGAACAGCCTGCAACGCTTAAAACACCAGGGGAGAAGTGTCTCTAAAAACGGTATTGTATATTTTGAACTGCTTTAAATCTGCCAACAGAGACCGATAATCATTAAATTCTTGGTCGGTATTAGCTGGCAGAGGGGTTTCGTTTCTGTTGTTAAGGAAATTTTTGCAACAACGAAAATGGCTCAATGATCTCGTTTATTGCTTATAGCAATGACATAATACAGAAGTAGACTTGTATACATTATATCGAAATCAGTGATGAAGCAAGAAGCCAGCTTGCTTTACTCTCTTGATTTTTCAAAGATTATTTCTGCCAATGTGCGGTAAATTCCGGCCAGAGGAGAATCAGGTGCGCCCTCAATCACGGTCTGGTTTTTATCTTCACAATATTGTACGGTCGGATCTCGGGGGATCTGTATTATTATCTCAGTTTCCAACTCGTCAGCCGTTTGCTTAACTATGGCCAATTCGTTAGGCACGCCTCTGGAATTTAATATGATCCCCATTAACCGCGCATAGCCCCTGTCCTTAAACTGCTCTATGGATTTGGCAATGTTTTTTGCCGCGAAAAGAGACATTTTTTCACCCGACGTCACAATATATACCTCTTCGGCATATCCCTTTCTCAGAGGCATTGCGAAACCGCCGCACACCACATCGCCTAAAACATCATACATCACAATATCAGGTTTCTCCCACCTGAATACCTGGAGCTTTTCCAGTGTTTCAAATGCTGAAATGATTCCTCTTCCTGCACAACCCACTCCAGGAGTCGGCCCTCCACATTCAGCACAGAGTATATTTGAATATCCGCGGAAGACTATATCTTCAGAGCTGATGTTATTCTTTTTTTCTTTCAGCACATTCAAGATGGTCGGCAGTTCCCTTCCGTTGACGAGATTGCATGTGGAATCCGCCTTCGGATCGCATCCGATTTGCATCACCTTTATCCCTCTTTCGGAGAGGGCTGCGGCAAGATTTGACGTTGTTGTAGACTTTCCTATGCCGCCTTTCCCATAAATTGCAAATTTTCTCATATCCTCCAAACCTCCGTGTGCTGATTGACACTGTTGACAAGTGTTTGTACTAAATAATCATTTCCCCGAAATCCTAGAACTGGAGTTCCGTCATGAAAATTGAAGTAATCAAAGGACGGGAAGCCCGAGTGTATTTTAATCGGGACTTGAGCCGCCGCTTTCAACTCATATGAATTGCCAAAAAACACATGTAGATTCATGCTGTCAATATTCTTTTTCAATGTATTAAAGTCAGGTGCTGTAAGCACTCTTTTTACACCCAACCGCAAAAGCTCGACGATTATGCTATCCTGAAATGCTGAAGGTTGAATAACAACGAGATTCACATCCATCTCACATTCTTTTATGAAGAAATACGCAAGGCCTTTTACGTATTCGTTCGAGCCGGAAATTCCTATACGCAACCGGTTGAACGGTTTTAAAAAGGAAGTGTATGCACCCATGGTCTGTCCATGAGTTTTCAACTCACTTGCAATTAACCCTCTGTTAATTGCAACACCTGCGGAATCGGCTACTTTTTCCATCCATTCAACAGTACCCCTGATGCCGAAAGGCATTCCGTAAACCCATGGTATTCCAAAGCGTTTTTCAAGAAGCTTTGCCGACTCTATACCAGAGTCAAGCATGACAATGTTAAGGGAGGCTTCGCTCATCTGTTCAATTGCTTCGGTATCCGTGTTTTGTGTAAAAACCGTATTTACGCGGAGATCTAACAGCGAAAGGAGTCTTTTTAGCTCATGCAAATCCGACACATGGTTAAAGCTGTCGATCGAAACGCCCAATATATTCACGGTACGGCTACACTTTTTTTCAGGTGCTTTTACTAATTCTTTGGTAATCCTCAGGAAAACCTCTTCAATTCCGTCTTTATAGCTTCCCTTAAACCCGCCGCCGGAAAAGACGAGAAGTTTTGCGTTTACTTCTTTTTTTAACTTCTCTGCAATACCATCTAGATCAAGACCTATTACCGAGGTAACGCCTGTTGCAACAATGGGGAGCAGCTTTGGACGATATGTTGCGTCCAATTCCTTCACAGCGGAAATGAGCTTGTCTTCACACCCCATTATAACGTCGTCTTCATCAAGTCCTGAAGAGAAAAGCTTTCCTTTGGGGGTTTGATGGTTTAATATATCAAAATTCACAACATTATAAGACACAGTACCTGTGGTGCCATGCTCTACCAGTATCGCGTCTTTGATTCCGGCTAATGCCCACAATACTCCAAAATAGTCGGAGGGAACGGGGAAGCTGTTTTCCATGTAATTCAATTGGCAACCCCCCAATTTTTGATATACTGCTCCTTATATGCAATTGTTTTAAAACCTGCCGGAGCTTCACACAAACTGTCAAGCACTTCAATCAAAATTGAAAAGCCTATCAACCAGTGTACGAACATTGTGTTTTTTGGCTCGATTCCGTTGCTTGCCAGAAATTCCATATCACCCATACCCATAAAATAATCGGGACGTAATTCTTTTAAAAACAACTCTGTTTGCACTGAATTCCCCGCATGAATTATCGGAAAATCGACATTGCAGGATTTCAAAATTTCTATATCCTCAAGGTCACTTTCTATTACTTCCGAGTGAACCATTCCTTTTATTTCAAGTCCAAGCTGCAAAAGCAGCTCTGCATAATTGAAAGATCTGCCGAAGGGAGAACCACTGACAACACAGGTTTTGCCTTCAAAGGTTTTCTTCATGCCGTTAAGCTTTTGGACAGACTTACTTTTCATTTTCTGTATTTCGACGTCTATATTAATATTGAGAGCCTCGGAAATAATTTGGTACATTTTTTCGATTGCATCAGGGGTATATGGCTTCTCGAAATATACATAGTCGCAGCCGAAGCGGGATTGCATTTCTTTAGCAAGGGGCAGGGATGTTCTTTCAAAAACTAAATTCATCTCTGCCGACGGGGCTTTTTGCAGGTCAGCGGGAGTACAAAAAGCGGGAAAAATGCTCTTTATCACAACGCCTTTTGATTCGAGTAATGAAACGAGCTCATTTTTGGCCGACGGATGTGTTCTCATTCCCCATATATTAACAGCTCCTTTTTCAATCTCTTGCTTTTTCATCAGCTTTATCAAAGACATATAAGTATTTTCAAAGCCGGGAAGAGCACTTTCGCATGTGAAATTTTCTGTATGAATGCCGATTAGCGGTACTGACACAGCATTTTCGGTTTCTTCAATAAGTACGTCAAAATCTTCGCCGATAATCTCCTGGAGGCAGGTGGTCACAACGAACAAAACCTCAGGCTTGTATCGGGTGCAGACATCAATGACCGCATCTCTGATTTTCTGCGAAACACCAAATGTTATGTCTTCACTTGAAAAAAGCAGGAAAAGCAGATTGTTGGGCAGCGGCATATCAGTCAAGGAGAATAAGCTTGAACCCAGCTTTGCGTTATAGAGACAGATTTCCGGGCCAAGCAGTAAGGCCACGCTATTTGCGATATTCGGCAACGTGTTTGCAACCACCCTGAAAGCGCAGGACGAGCCGGGGAATTGTGCTTTGGCAGTTTTTTCAAAAACCAACTCTTCGTTAACTTCCTGTAGTCGTGTGGCTCTCTTTATGAAATCATTATTCATTATTATGATAAGTCCTTTCTAAAGTATTGTAGAAAAAGTGTGTATGCAATTGTCCGCCAAAAGCAGGCAAATCGCACACGGAAACAATCGTTATTCAACACGCCCTCATGCACTTGTTTCAGCCCTATTTCGTCTGGATTTAAGAGGAACGATATATGACTTACCACCAATTACGCCAATCTCAACATCTACTCCATATACATTTGAAATGTTTTCTTCTGTCAAGACTTCCTCAGGCTTTCCATAAGCATGTATCTGCCCGTTGTGCATCATCGCAACCTTGTCAGAATATCTGGAAGCAATATTCAAATCATGTACGACCATAATGGAGGTTATTTTATACTCAGTTGAAAGCTCTTTGACAAGCTCCATAACCTCTGATTGGTGCTTTATATCTAAATTGCTAATAGGCTCATCAAGCAACAGGATTTTCGGCTCTTGAGCAAGCGCTCTTGCGATAATAACTTTTTGTTGCTGCCCTCCACTAAGTTCATTAAATTGACGCATGGAAAGATTTTCTATGTTCATAAATCTTATCGCGCTTGCAACTTTAAGCAAATCTTCTTCACTGCTAGCCCATAAGATATGAGGACTTCTGCCAAGTAAAACCATTTCAAACACTTTTACCGGGAAAATACTTGATTGAGATTGGGGAACATACCCCACTTTTTTTGCTATCTCACTACTTTTCATTTTCGATAGCTCTTCGCCATCTATATAGATGACACCGTCTTGAGGTAACAGCAAACCAATAATACACTTTACAAGAGTTGATTTTCCTGCGCCATTAGGACCAACAATGGACAAGCATTCGCCCATTGAAACGTCAAGCATAATATTATCGAGAATCTTTGCGTTTGGATAACTAAATTCAAGCTGTTCAACCTTGACTGTCATCAGTATCCGCCCCCTTTCATTCTTCTAATCAGATACACAAAAATAGGTACTCCAATGAAAGAGGTCATGATACCGACCGGGAGAATTACCGGAGATATAATATTCATTGCAATTGTATCAGAGAACGCTAACATGAAGCCGCCCAACAAGCCGGATGCCGGAATGACAAACCTGTTGTCAGAACCAATTATTATTCTAGTGATATGAGGTGCCACAAGCCCAACAAATCCGATAGTACCCGTAAAACAAATGACTGCTGACGTTAAGAATGAGGCTATAATCATCAAGGATATTCTTGTTCTTTTCACGTTAACACCAAGCGCTGTGGCAGTATCGTCTCCTGTACCAATCAAGTTCAAGTCACGAGCCTTATATGTCAAGTACGGAACACAAACTAAAAATACTGGGAAAATGAATTTCAACGTGTCCCATGTTCCTTTTGCAAGGCTTCCCATAAGCCAAAACACCACGCCTTGTGTAGCCATCGCTTCGCCAAAATACTGCAACAATGATGTTGCGGCGCTAAAGAAATATGATATAGCTACTCCGGTCAAAATCATAGTTGTCGGGGTCATGCTTTTTTGTTTGGATTGCATCAGAATCACTATTGAAGTTGCCATAGAGAAAATAAAAGCATTGCCGACAACTAACCATGTTCCTTTTCCTATGCTCCACCCTACAATAATCGTTAGAGTCGCACCAAATCCCGCACCTGAAGAAACGCCCAATGTAAAAGGACTTGCCATGGGATTTCTTAATACAGGTTGCATGACAGCTCCCGAAATAGCTAAACAGCATCCGATGAGAACTCCTGCCAAAAATCTCGGAATACGAACAAGCCACACAGCGTTTGCAACCAAATCTTCCGGAGCTTCAATTAACCTTGGAAACATTTTGTTTCCTATCGCTTGATAGGCCTCTTTCACCGAGATTTCCAATGGGCCAATGGTCACTACGACTGTTCCCAACAAAATGATGGCAACAAGTACGACAATCAAAAAAGTTACCTTTCTTTTTGTCTCTTTCTTATATTCAACCACTTGTGGCAGGTCCGGTATCTTGAGGCCATTGTTCAGGTATGAAATTTTGTTTAATTCCATCTTGTCATATTCATATAGGTAGCTAGCGCATCATATGCACCATCTGCCTCCGAACCATAGAATTCAATCATTATTTCGTTACATTCTTTATCAACATCCAAGTCCTTAAAATAGTCAGGATACATTATTTTAGCCATGTAAAGAGTTGACGTAACTCCGGTGGTTGTATCATACCCACTCGCTGTTACTTTAACAGGATGCACATCTTCATTTTCTACCGCTGTAACTTCCCGTAGAATTGGGTCTCGAAGAATGCTTCTTTTTGTATAATGCCCCGCGGCTTCATATTCATCGTCACCAGCATCGCCTTTGTATTCATTCATACTATTCAAAAAAATCACATCTGGATTCCAAACGGCAATCTGCTCCAAGGAAATCTCATATGCATCAAAAGGTCCATAATCCATATTGTCAGCAACATTAATACCACCAGCTAAATTTATAGGTCCATAATTAACAAGCGTTCTTGAATTGCCTACCTGTGCAAAAACCCACAGAAAAGCTGTCTTCCTTTCCTCTTCGGGAATATTTTCGACAACGTCAGTCACCATCTGAATTTTTGACTCAGAATATTCAATCAATCTTTCAGCTCGCTCTTCTTTACCGACAATCTGTCCAACAATTCTTAGTATCTGGTAGTCCATTGCGCCTAAATCTCCTATACATACTACCGGAATACTAGTTTGCTCTTGAATCGTGTCTGCCATGTCCGGAATCATCCATGATGCAAAAATCACATCCGGTTCATAAGCCATGATTACTTGTACATTAGGCTCAGAACCTGTACCTGCATCAGGAATGTCATCAAGTAAATTTGGAAAAATCACTGACTCTGATACAAAAAAAGATGATTCTCCGCTTAGCATAGTTTTTATATTACCAGGTGCGGCCACCAATTTGTCTGTTGCACCCAACTGATACAATACTCTAATAGCTTCAAGCCCCGAAATATCGACTACTCTTTCAACATTTTTCTTAACTTCGACTTCTCTTCCGACTATGTCCGTTATTGTAATATAGTCTGCTTCATCGTCTTCCCCGGCGTTGCCATCATCGGTAACTGTTACATCCTCGCTTACCGCATCGGAAGACTCATCAGACGGCCCTGCATTCTGAGCACATCCGAACACGCCTACGCAAAGTGACACGAACAATAAAATAACTATGGTGTTTTTTAGAAATTTGTTCATAACCATCCTCCTCTTATTTCTGTTTAATCTAAAAACACAATAAAAAACCTTCTCCAAAAGAGAAGGCAAAGTGCAAAAACTTAAAAATGTTAGTTAATAAATGCTAACACCCCCCTCTCATCTTCGTGAGAGAATCGTTGGAATTATTTGCGGCAGGTCTCCTGGCTTCGTTTCATCTTGATATTGCGCCTTCCCATTTTATCAACAGTGGCATTAGCAATTCAATCAACTACACAGTGGCGGGACCGCAACGGAATTTAACCGTTTTCCCTATTAAGCACAATTAAGTACACCGCAATAATTATACTATTCAGTTTTCAACTCTTAACGCTCGTCAATAAAAAAAAACAGTTTTTTTACATGGTTTTACAATAACTTTACTAAAATTTAAATAACCAGATTCAAAATAGCATAGCATTTTTGATTTGTCAATATACGTGTACCGAGACATGTGTTTGCTCAGTGATATTGTCACCCTAAGAATGCTCAGGGATAATGTCACTATGAGAGAGGAAAACTATCACTTGACCCAAAAATAGATGATTAAGTTACAGGTAGTTGAAAAAGCATTAGAGGGTATGCTGACAGTTAAGGAAGCAGCGGCAGCGTTAGGGCTAAGCGAGAGGCAGGTGAAACGGCTAAAGGAAGGAGTAGCGGCTGAAGGACCTTCATTTATCATTCATAAAAACAGGAGTCGTACACCAACCAATGCAATTGCAGTTGAGACGAAGAAGGCAATAATCGATTTAAAGGAGTGGAGTTGCCCCGGTTTAATGAGCGTTTTGCGGTGGAACCGGTTTGTCCTGATTCTGTTTTTGCTGCTTTGGATCAAAGAATTAATCTTGATCACATTCTCTGCGTCAAAGAAGAGCGTAAGCTTGACGGTAATCATACTTTCTCTTTATAAAGGGCGTTCTTACCAGATAAACTACCAGGGCTCCTCGGCACCGCCCAGGGCTAATATTACTGTCCTCTACAGCCCTAAGTTCGGGGTGATGGCTGCTTACCAAGGCCAGGTTTATCCAACGCTGTCTGTGTTAACTCCTATCGTGAAACAAACTATATCTAAAAATATTTCTCCTAAGATAACAGTAGAGACTAAACCGAATGATTCTCATCCATGGAAAGACTTTAATCGTGTTATCTTTATGAACAGTCTGATCGTGAAATCTTAGAGGCTCTCTATAATTCAACTCTTGCATGGCGCTAACGTTCACCACTTAAAGGGGGGTGACATTTTCCCTGAGCATTGACAATTAAATATTTTAGGGTCTTGACTGAATTATTGCTGATTATATATAATATAATAATTCATGGGGGAGTAGTTGGCGTAATTTGCGCTGCAAGTCAACATACCGACTGAAACGGTCTGGCTTGCATTAAATAACGAGACTCATGTACGGCGTATGCTGTACCTGAGTCTTCCATAAAGACTTACAATTAGGTGCCATACGGCACCTAATTTATTTGAGGAGGAATTTATGGGATTATTAGAGCTGTTTTTTGTAGCAATTGGTCTGTCAATGGATGCCTTCGCTGTAGCTATATGCAAAGGACTGAACATGAGTAGGCAAAACTGGTTGCATAAATTTATCGTTGCCCTGTTTTTTGGTGTGTTTCAGGCTGTGATGCCTTTAATCGGATGGTTGCTGGGGAAACAGTTTGAGTCGTATATCAGCCGTTTTGATCACTGGATCGCTTTTGGACTGCTGATATTAATCGGCAGTAAGATGATCTTTGAAGTATTCAAAAAAGATGACTGTACTAGCGAGAGCAAAAACGATTTGAAAATAAAAGAGCTGACTCTGCTAGCTGTGGCAACCAGCATTGACGCTCTTGCAGTAGGTGTTTCTTTTGCCTTTTTAAGAGTTGCAATCGTTCCCGCAGTTTCACTGATTGGAGTAATTACATTTGTGCTCTCATTAATCGCCGTTAGTGCAGGGAATCGGCTTGGTGAAAAGTTTAAAGATAAGGCCGAGCTTGCAGGCGGGACAGTACTAATTCTTATTGGTACAAAAATTCTTCTCGATCATCTGCTCTAATATATCGATTAAATACAATGCCTAATTGCCACTACAAGACTCTAACATAACAGCAGTTGGAGGGTAATTCACTTATTTAGAGAATTATGATGGTAAAGTGAAAGTCATATCTTAAGCGTTCTTACTTTAAGGGAATTCAGGCCATCTCTCTTTTTTGAGCATGAAAAGAGAGGCAGATTTCTATGTGTTATAGTTCTTGCCATAATATGAGCCTTAGGCAGTTTTACCCCTTAGCAAAATGAGAACCGCAAAGAATATGCCTAGTGAGGAGGGAATATGGTAAAGCGTTCATTGAAAGCTGCGATTGGTGTCAGCGTAGGTATCACAATAGGTGGAATTATTATTCCAAGAGTATTTATGTTTCCCCATCTGTATAATGATACATATCCGCCAATATTAGTTCATAGTATAATGTACTTTGTTGTTTCATATGTTGCTTGTTTTCTGTTTTTTTTGCTCTTTGAGTGGATCAAATTTAAGCTTAAACGCAACTGACTAATCTCTGTATTAGATAAGTTATTCGCAGTAAATCTTAATAGCTTCAAGCAAAAATTCAGTGCATCCCTCAGCGATGGCATCGTAGTACATCAGGTGAGGTAAAGCAGCTTTCTTACACATACTCTAAAGGTACGTCACCTGCAGTTAAGGATTTAAGTTTTTCTGTAAAACATGGTGAGGTTTTTGGTTTTCTTGGGTCCAGCGGGTCGGGAAAATCCACCACGCAAAAAATCCTGATTGGGCTACATAGCAAAGATGCTACCTTAGAAGATGTCTTTATTAAGGTGACAGGGAGGAATCTGGCTTGAAACAGCTTCTCTCTACTATATACTGTGACTTTTTAATCCAGCTCAGAAACGGGTTTTATACCGCAACTTTTTTTGTGTTATTATTTGTTGTGCTTGGTTTAAGCCGTTTGCCCAGGGTTGATTGGGGATGGCTTTTACCGCTGGTAATCCTTTTATATATGAACATGACAGCCTACTACTTTATTGCAGCACAGGTTCTGCTGGAAAAAGACGAAGGTGTTTCAGTAATACGTGCAGTTATGCCCTTTTCTCCCCTGCATTATCTCTGCTCTAAAATAGTAACACTTGGTTTTTTGGCAGTTGTAGAGAGCACTGTGCTGGCAATTGCGGTTTACGGTTTTGACTATAATTGGCTCCCTTTTATCAGCGGCATTTTGCTAGCTTCTGCTTTTTATGCGCTTGTGGGGTTTATCAGTGTCACTCGTTATAATTCTTTGGAAGAATACCTGCTGCCTTCTGTGCTGTACGGTGCCCTTGCTTCTTTGCCACTAATTACAGGCTTAGCACAAATAAATTCCATGATCTGTTTTTCTGCATCAGACATGCGTTGAAACTTTACCATTAATGCATTTTCACCCCTATTATTTATAGAATTAATAATAGTATCAGTAATTTATTTGCTGTTATAAAAAAGCAATAATTTTAATTCTACTCTTTGTAGTTATGTTATAATTTTACATGTTTTTTTGATGAATGAGTCAATATCCATATTTAAGCAAGCACTATATTAATACTACTAAGTATTGGTGGCTGTAATTCAAACTGCCTCCAACACACTATTCATCAAACTGAACAGTGAAATATCTCCTGGTATTCTCTTCATGAAATTCAATTTTAACATTTCTGGTTACGCCTTTTACATAATTATCACTAACTATTAAGCCATTATCAAGAACTTGAATTTTATCTGAGTCCAGCTGAGGATAATAATCACTCAATCCTTTGTAGAATGCTAAAAAATCATCTCTGTTATAATCGGTAGCGTATTTTAAGTCAGACTGAAGGGTATCTTGATAATAAGTAATCAGTCTATCATCTTTTACTAAATGAAACGGAATAATAAACTCAGTATCTAAATATTGAACCAAAGGACTGAAGAAGACATACGCATTCGGATATCCCTCAGACGTATTACGACTTGTAGTTACGGTTAAGACGACAACAGCATTTTCCCCGCCTGCATTTTCAATTTCAATTAATAACTTGCCCTTTTGGAACTCTGTTACAGTATAGTTAACTTCTTCAGAGGACAACTTGCGAACTTTTTCAGCCATTTCCGCAATAGAATATTTGCAGACAATTTTTGTTGATAGTGTCCCGTCCCTACTTCCATATTTAAATTCAAGGGGTATTTCTATTAGCTTATTTGAGAAAAAATCTTCTGTCCTTAATACGTCAATTTTCTTCCACCCTCCTGCTGCACAAGCAGTAAATAGCAGTATTGACATTATTAAAAAACATATCAGCAGCTTTATTCTCACAAAATCACACATCCTTAGTTATTGTTAAAGAAACTGGGCAGAATATGCAGCATTTATGCCCAGCTCTTCAATCCATCATGGACGAAAGAAAGTATAGCCTGTCATGACCCCACTATAGACAACGTGAGCTTGATTGCTCCATCCATAGTGACAAATTATTTCTGTATTGTTACTGTTAACACCATAACCGACAACAGCGTGCCAGCCTGGATTATTACCGTGTACGGGTGACAATATCACTGAGCAAACACAAACAAGCCAACCTACTATTGACATATTTTTATGCATCATGCTATATTTGAGAAAATCATATATAGTGAACGTAAGGTGCCCATGTATTGGGTGAAAAGGGAAGTCCGGTGAAAATCCGGCGTGGACCCACCACTGTAATAGGATACAAATCCCCAAGGTGCCACTGGAATTTATTTCTGGGAAGGCGGGGAGGAGGATAAGCCTAAAACCAGGAGACCTGCCTTAATGTTGTAATGATAGATGAGGGGTTATCAGATATCATTGTGAAGTGGCTTAAGATGGGAAAGTCTCTTAGTAAAATACTAAGAGACTTTTTTAGTTACTGCTAAAAGGAAAAAGTAAATATGCGGAAGAGGTATGCCATGAAGAGAATCGCATTTTATGGAAAAGGTGGAATTGGAAAGTCTACAGTAGTTTCTAATATGGCAATAGCTTTAGCATAATCTGGGCAAAAAGTAATGTTACTTGGATATGATCCAAAATCTGACTCTATTATAAACATTATAAATGCAAAAGAATCCCGACAGTTTTAGAACAAATGAAAAAGAATATTGAGGGTTTTTGTAATGAAATGCAAAAAGATAGTTCTGCCATTTTAATTCCGCTCTTTGGGGATAAACTGTCTGGTGATTTCCAATATGGAATACAACGCGCACAGAATTGTGTTGCTCAATATAAAATAATTGACAGAAGGGATATGGAGAAAATAACAATCGATATAAATGATTATGTGCTTCTTTATACCCAGTCAAAATAAAAATCCAGGAGGGAATAAAATGAAGTTAAAATATTTATTAGGGATAATGTTACTTGTAATATTTTGTATAATAACCCTACCAGCATGCAATACACCTAGTGAAAAAAGTAACTCGATCATAGATGATGATCAAAGCGAAGTATCTCAAACAAGGATTATAAAAGATTTAAGTGGCAACGATATTGCAGTCCCTTATGCTAAAGATATAGAAAAGGTGATTATTGTTGCACCGCCATATCTTTCTTTCTTCCTATCTGTAGTTCAACAACCAGAGATGGTTGTTGGTGCACATCCTGGAGCTTTTAATATGGCTAACCCAGAATTATTAAAAATAATGATGCCAAATCAGGGAAGTGTTAATACACAATTTCTTGATGGCTTTAAATCAAATACTGAAGAAGTATTATTAATGGATCCGGATATTATCTTTATCTATGGAGAATTTCAAAGAGAAGGGTTAGAGAAAGTAGATATCCCAATTGTAAACCTGCAAGAATCTACAGGAGCTAATGTAGAGAGTTCTTCATTAGGAATTGTAAATCTTATGAGAGACATTTTTGAGATAAAGGGTGACAATTTATTTCAAAAAGAATGGGAACAATCTAACAAACTGGCTAAAGAAGTCTTTGAAAAGAATAAAAAAAATGAGCAACAAAGAGGATTAGTTGTTTTTTCAAATACTAGTGGGACCATAACTGTTCGAGGCGTTGGGTCTTTTGGCGATGATTGGTTAAAAACATCAGGATTAATAAATGTTGTAGAAATGCAAGGAGACAATTTAGAAGTGTCCATGGAAGATATATATAATTGGGATCCAGATATTATTTATACTATGGGCCCAGTGGGAGCTGAAACTATGATAGCCAACCAAGCTGAAGGACAGGACTGGTCATATGTTAATGCATTTAAGTCGGAGAGGATATATGATATTCCGGAAAGCTTAACAAAGTGGCATGCGGGTTCTCCAGATGCTCCATTAACACTGCTTTGGATGTTAAGTAAGAATTTCCCTGATGACTTTTCAGAGGAAGAATATAATGAGAAAATGAAACAATACTATAAGAATAATTATAGCATTGAACTTACTGATTCCTTATTAGAATCTATTTTGTATCCGATAAGGAATTAAAATGGCTGAAAGGAAAATAGACAAATTTATTTTGTTTATGATATTTTCTCTATCTATAATACTGTGTTTGATATTTTTATCACTCTTCGTTGGGCGATTTTATGTATCGCCCAACGAAGTTATATCAGTATTAACATCTAAGTTGTTGAGCAGCTCAGTTGAAGAGATTAGCACAACTGTAGTTTGGGAAATTCGGTTTCCTCGATTACTATTAGCAATATTAGTGGGTGCTGGATTAGCTGCTTCTGGAGCGGCGTTTCAGGGGTGTTTTTATAATCCATTAGTTAGTCCAGATATCCTTGGGGTTAGCTCAGGTGCGGGATTTGGTGCAAGCCTGGGAATATTATTAACAGGGGTATCTACAGGAGTCACAAGTATATTGGCCTTTGCATTTGGTTTAGTTAGCGTTTTACTTAGTTGGATATTGTCTAAGATGCGTAAAGGGGCTGAAATGCTATCTTTGGTTCTGTCTGGAATTATTGTTTCAGCAGTTTTTAATGCGCTAATATCTCTGGTGAAGTTAGTAGCTGATACAGATTCTTTGTTACCGGCTATTACTTTCTGGTTAATGGGTAGTTTTTCAGGTGCTACAATAGAGACTATTAAATATGTAGCAATCCCAATAATTTTAGGTATTATTGCCTTGCTATTTTTGCGATGGAGAATAAATTTATTAACTCTTGGGGATGAAGAAGCTAAGTCTTTAGGGACAAACCCTGGGAGAATTCGGCTAGCTGTAATTATTTCTGCTACAGTCATTACTGCAACTTCAGTTATGGCTGCAGGGGTTATTGGGTGGGTTGGATTAATTGTACCAAACTTGTGCCGCATGATCGTAGGTGATGATTATAGAAGGTTATTACCAGCATCTTGTGTTGTCGGTGCGATTTTTATGTTAATAGTAGACTTAGTTGCAAGATCATTAACGGCTGCAGAAATACCAATTGGCATTCTTACTGCTCTTATCGGTGCACCATTTTTTGCGCTAGTTTATATAAGAGGAGGGAAAGCTAGATGAGATTATCCGTTCAAAAAGGGACATTTTACTATCACAAAAGTGAGCCTATTTTTACTAATGTTTCTTTTTTGTTAGAGCAAGGGCGAATTATGACAATATTAGGTTCTAATGGTATTGGGAAAACAACCCTTCTTAAATGTATTATGGGATTTAACAAATGGATATCTGGTAATTGTTTTGTTGATGATATGGAATTAAAGGAAATTGAAAAAGTTGATGGAATTGGATTTGTTCCGCAAGCTCATAGATCTGTTTTTAGCTTTAGTGTTGAAGAAATGGTGTCTTTAGGTTGTGCAAGAAGGGTACCATTATTTGGGGTTCCTATAAAAGAAGATAAAACTAGTGTAAGGAGTGCTTTGCAAACAGTGGGGATTGAAAAACTATCAAATCGCCTATGCTCTCAACTAAGCGGAGGCCAACTCCAGCTTGTATATATAGCACGTGCGATAGTTAGTGAACCCCAATTAGTTATAATGGATGAGCCTGAAGCACATTTAGACTTTAAAAATCAATACATGATCCTTAATTTGATTGAAAAATTAAATATCGAAAAGAAAATATCTTTTTTGATCAATACTCATTGTCCTGATCATGCTCTAAGAATATCTCATAATGCATTAATTTTAGGGAAAAATGAATATGTTACCGGAAAAGCAGAAGAAATAATTAATGCTAATAATATTTTAAGTTATTTTGAAGTGCATACAAAAATATTTAAAATCCCTGGAATAACTAGGCCTGCTGATGCTTTTGTTGTTGTTGATTAAAGGAAAGGAGAATTTAAAAATGAAATCTGCAAAAACAATGCCGGAGTATCCTGCTGGTAAAATATTGGGTATAACAAATAATATGCTAGAGGCTCAAATAATATATTCAGCGTTAGAACTTGAATTGTTTTCGCATATGGAGACTGGAAAAGATATTATTGAATTAAGCCATATGGCTAACTGTGATATAAGAAATTTAGAATTGATTGTAAAGGCTCTTGTGGCTATTGGTTATTTGAAAAAAGAGACTAATACTTACACAAACTTTCCTGAAATCAATTACTATTTAAATAAAAATAGTGATATGTATATTGGTGAGCATATACTTTATTGGCGAGACATGACTAATTTGCATGATTTAACAAATCTCGTAAGACATGGTAGTTCTGCAGAAGGTCAAAACTTAAATAATGGTGCAGATTTTTTTGATTTCCGCTCTATGGGAAAGAGTGCTTGTAATGTTATTTATACTGGTAGAGTTCAAAGTTTTATTAGCGCATTAGAAAAATTGTTTAGCACTTCCGATGAAATTAACGTTTTGGACATGGGTGGTGGATCAGGAATCTTAGCATTAGAAACGGCTATAGCTTTCCCTAACTCACAGGTTACAGTCTTTGATCAAGCAAAAGTAATTCCTATCACCATAGAAAATATTAAAAAATATGGGCTAGATAAAAGAGTCAATACAAAAACAGGGAATTTTGTTACTGACAACATTGGTAATAATTATGGTCTGATTATAGCAAGTGGTGTTATGGATTTTGCAGGTGATTTAGATCTTATGGCAAAAAAATTACATTCAGCACTAAATAAAAAAGGGTATTTAATAGTAACGACTCACGCCATAAATGAGGATTATACTGCTCCTAAGCAGGCAATACTAGGGTGGTTATCATCAAGAATTAATGGTTTAGATATATTAAAAACAAATAAAATGATTTGTAACACTTTATATAATAATGGATTTCAAAATGTTTTTAGTAATGAAAATGGGTTTCATGGGTTAATAAAAAAGTAATGGCTCTTGAAATCGCCGGGATATCCGTTTCATGAATAGCCCCGCCCTCGACAAAGGGCATGAAGTCGTCGTAATACGCTTTCTCCAGCTTAAGGGATCTCATCGTCACGATGTTGCTTTCGTCCATTTTAAATTGGTAAAATAATTCGAAGATCTTGGGGTTATCCAATGAAGGACTCGGCTGTCATCCTGGCCTGCTGCTAAATAAGGCCTCCTCATAGATGATAGATTTTGTCGCGTCAACAAATTTGGACTTCACAAAGTCTTTTTTGATGTTTTTTGCATCTTTTTGAATGTCGCTCAACTCTCAGGCGGCGAGACTATCCCCGCCATTCGTGATAATGAAAAATTCACTTGACCCTGCATTGACTATTGTGATAGTATGCGAACGCACTACTCCTATAGTCTGAGGTGATTGAGTTGGAACTCATAAAGTTGTTTGACAGTGAATTGAAAATCATGGACATAATCTGGCGCGAGGGGAAAACCACCGCCAGGCATATTAGCTTGATTGCCGCTACGGAAATCGGCTGGAACAAAAATACTACTTATACAGTTATTAAGAAGCTCATTGATAAGAACGCCGTTTGCCGTGAGGAACCGGGCTTCGTTTGCTTCGCGCTCATAAACCGCAGCGACGTTCAAAAAGACGAAACCGAGCGGCTGATTAATAAGCTCTGGGACGGCTCAAAGAAAGCGTTCTTTGCCGCCTTCATTGACGACCAGCTTGCCGAAGACGAGCTTGCCGAACTTAGAGCCCTGATAGAAAAGAAGTGACACCAATGCTATCCGAAATCTTTTACTGGGCGCTAAACATCAGCATCATCGGAGGAGCGACTGGGCTAATCGTTGCTATTGTGCGAAAGATACCAGGATTCCCGCGCTTCGCAGCGTATGCTCTATGGCTTCTGCCTTTGGTTAGGCTTTGGATTCCATTCGGCATAGCGAGCCGCTGGAGTTTGTTTGTGACGCCAAGGTTCTGAAAGCAATGGGCGAAGGTAAGGCAAAAGACTACGCCGCAGCGCTGCTGTCCTGTGCCGCCGGGCGAAGCTATTTCATCAGTGCCTTTGGCGGAGCGAAAATACAAATACGCATTGAAAGCATTTTATCGTATAAGAGGCTGATCGTATTATCTACAGCAGCATTCGGTGTGCTGATCATCGCCATAAGCTTTGTTCTTATTACTAACGCCGTTGGAGGTTAAGCCTATGAAGCAGTTCTTCTGTTTAGTGATTGCGATCATCATCGCTTGCGCCATATCAGGCTGCGGTTCAAACCGGTAAACAGTTTCAGCCTGCACGAGACGCCGCAGATCTACGTTTTGCAAGATGGAGAACCATTCGCCATAATGCCAACAGTAACTCTTTACGAAAACGGCAACGCACGGCTCTCACAACCGCCCATCAGCAGCTTCGGACTGTTCACCATCGGGCGGTACGAGATAAACGAAAACGAATTAACGGTTACGCACAGCGAAAACGTAAGCGCGACATTTGAAATATCTGATAGCGGGGATACACTGACGCTGAAATCAGCGAGCTTGGGATTTACACAAGTCGGAGCAGTTTATAAATACCGTTCCAACGCTGATTATTTAAGCCAATACCCCGAAATCGAAGGCGAAACGCTAAGCTAACAGTTGACGCTTTACACGAACTGGCGAAGAAAGCCCCAAATCTTACCGTCTCGGACTTCGAGAAGTACGCGCATTTTGATATTGACCCGAATTACCATGTATTCGACGTTGACAGAGAATACACGCTCACAGTGATTTATGACATTGACGGCAACACAAGCTGCACGGTTGAGCGCAATTCGAGTGGCGAGAGTTCCCCGTTAAACCTAAACGGCTCAACTAATCTTGTTTTTGATTCATACCTCGGCTTGGCGATCATTACAAAATACGAAACCCAAAAATGGCTTGATTATTTCATGGATGACGAACTGCCTTGGGACGAAAGCAAGAAACTGGCGCTTCCCGAATTTCCCGGCGTCATTTTTACTTGGACATCTGAAAAAGTGACAGCGGGAGATAAAGAACTATTCCAGGGAATGCCTGTATGGAACGTGTACCTGATGGACTTGACGAATGACGGCAAGCCTGAGTTCTGTGCCTCAATTAGCTTCGGTTCCGGTATTATTGATAATCGCATCATTGTTTACGATTATGACGCAGATAAGGAATATCAACTGGCTGACCGAATGCACTACGATTATTTTCTGTCCATGCAAGATGGGCTTCTTATGGCCACCCAAACCGGCTATATGGATAAAAAAACGCTCGTGTCAGCGGAACTGCAGCTTATTAACGGAGAGATTTTCAGGTTCGGTCGTTCAATGGAAGAAAAGAAGGAAACACCATAAACGCTAAGGACGCATTGGACATTGCCAACGGGGGGGGGTATCTTCAACTCCTTCGAATAGAGTATTAAGAAGTTATTGCGAGCATTACCACGGGAAGTAACATGATGTACTGCTCCAGGATATTCAATACGTAGTAGCCTGTCCATAGAAACAGGCTATTGTGAAGTTTGCTTGATTGCAAAACCTGACCCCAATATGTTCGGGCTTTGGTAAAGTTTTCATGGTATAGTTTAGTCATAACGATTCCTCCACAAAAATCACATGGATTTCAAGTTGTTATTGAGCCTGTCAACGATTTTTTCAAAATCTCTTTGTCGCGCTTCTTCTGTCTTAAATGAAAAGTATCTCCTTGTGTATGTGCGCCGAACAGACGGCGACATATTATTAAAATTCTCATAAGCCGGAGATATGCCGCAGAGTTTTTCGGTGAACGATTCAATATGTTCATCGGTTATCGGATTGCCTTTGGGGGCATCCCATGTTCCATTCTTTTTCGCTGTTTCCACGGCGTTCTCACCCAATTCGGTCATAATGCCTTTTTGCCGCAACACTTCAACCGTTTTCTTGTTCTTTTCAGACCAACTGCTTTTTATGCGGCGTTTCGTAAAATATTTCAAGTATTTGGTGTTGTCAATGCTCTGCACCCGACCGTCAATCCATCCGAAACAAAGAGCTTCCTCCAAAGCATCGTTAGCAGATAAGGTAACAACTGCTTTCGTCTTTCCGAATACGAGCCATACGCCCTCGCTTGTTTCAGAATTGTTCTGTAGCCATGCACGGAAATCCTCGCGGGTTGAAAATAGTAATTCGGTTATATCTACTCTCATAATTATTTCTCACTTTCGTTTAGGCTGTTAAGGATTTTTCCCATAGTTTGGCCAAAAGAACCAGCTGTAGTGCCATTCCTCTTGCTTTCATCCACTATGTTAACCATAGCACAGGTTCGTTTATAGATAGCAAGTTAGACATGGCTTGTCATAGATCTCCTCTATCCATAATTTCTACAAACGCTCTGACCACCAGAGGATCATATTTCCACCCGGCACAAGCTTTAATTTCTTCAATTGCTTCTTCTTTGCTAAGCTTAGCAATACTATACTTGTTAGTTCTAAAATCATAGCATTCGGCAACAGCAATAATCCGTGCTGTTATTGATATCTCTTCTTCTTTTAAACCTTTTGGATAACCCGTTCCATCCCAGTGTTCGTGGTGCTGTAGCGCCCCTCCGGCTACATCCATAGTGTCGTTAAAGAGATTAAGGATCCTGTAACCTGCAGTTGCATGTTTTTTCATCTCGAGCCGTTCATCTTCATCTAATCGACCAACTTTTTTCAATATATCATCATTAAGAATCACTTTCCCAATATCATGATAATAACCAGCATCTTTAATTCTCCGCACCTCTTCAGCAGGTAAACCAAGTTGTAATGCAATTTTTCCACTTAGTTTACTAACATTCTGGGCGTGTAATTTTTCTCTTTCAGACTTAAAATGCAGGGAATTCACAATGCGCTTCAGCTGCTGATTACTGTAATCCTTATACAGAATGCTCTTATTAATGTACATCGCTTCTTCTGCATCTTTAAAAAGCACCGCAAAGTCATCGCTTGTCTTTAATTTGGTTGCTCTACCCAAAGCTATGCTTCCCTTTATTGCTTTGTATCCAACCTTTTCAACATTATCTTGAATCCGTTTTGCCGTAGCATCTGCATCCTCAGCTCCTGTCCGCGGCAGAAGGATTAAAAACTCATCTCCGCCGATCCTGGCGCTAATATCATCTGCCCGGCAGGTTTTTTTTATCGCTGCGCTAATCTTCTTCAGCAATATATCTCCTACTTCATGCCCAAAAATATCATTGGTTAATTTTAATCCATTTATGTCGCCAACAATAATGCTAAAAGGAAGGTTCCTTTCAACATCTAGACGATTTAGCTCTTCATATACGAATGACCGGTTATAGAGCCCGGTTACCGAATCATGGTAGGAGAGATATTTAACTCTATCTTCCACTTGTTTTCTTTCAGTGATATCGAGAAAGGTTACCACACCACCGACAACTTCTCCATTTTTGATCTGGGGATATGAATGGTATTCAACATCAATAAATGTTCCGTCTGCTTTCCAGAACACTTCATCATCAACATCTACACCCCTACCCCTATTAATTGCCCTGATGATTTTACAATCATCTAACATTATCATTGTTCCGTCACGGCGACTGTGATGTATTTGGTCATGCATATTTTTTCCAAGCAATTCATCCTGGCTTTGATAACCAAGCAACTTCACGCAGCTTATATTACAAAATTTACTAATACCATCCAAATCAACACCATATATCCCTTCAGCTGTTGAATCCAGGATCAACTGCAGATGATCTTTGTTATCCTCCAGGGCTGCATTAGCTTTATGTAAATCCTTGGTTCTTTCTTCAACGCTTGCTTCCAGGTTGTTGATCAGAAATTGCATTTTAGTGGCAATGTTATTGACGCTTTCTGATATAATCCCTATTTCATCTTTTCTGATAACCTCTACCCGCTTTGACAAGTCTCCCGAGGATATCTCTTCGGAAGTCTGTAGCAAGTTTTTCATCGGCCGGAGGAATTTGCCGATGATTACATAATATAGAATGATTGAAAATATAAGAGCTATGACAACAAGGATGGCAGTCAGGCGGATGCTTTGAATAACGTTAATCAAATAAAGACTTTCCGGTATGGCTGAAATAACCACCCAATCGATCCCGGAAGCTTTAATTTCCCTTATGGCAACAAATAGTTTCTCCTCTTCACCCTCAAAAATACTGTAAGAACCATTTGTCTGAAAGTGATTTTCATAAGCCTGCCGGATATCATTGTTAACAAGATCTCTAATGCTATAACGGTCTAAATTACCGTCCTCAAGAAGAGCAAAATTTTTCTCTCCCATTGAATTAGCCACTAGTGCTCCTGTATCTTTCTCAACGATAACGGCATACCCATTGTACTCGCGCGTTGCATCTTCCAGAACTGTTCCGATGCCCGAGAGAAGCATGTGTGTTCCAATTACTCCCTGTAGTTCGCCTGCGCTATTGTAAACCGGCCTTGCAGACGATACTGTTAAGTCATCCATTATAAAATGCTTATATATAGGTGAAAAGATGGGCCCGTCGGTCTCAACTGCAGCCTGAAACCAAGCGCGGGTGCGGGGATCAAATAATCCAGCCTGCACAACAAGCTCCCCGGCAGTTAAGTCCTCCTTCACCGCATAATACCAGGAATTGCCGTCGGTTTCTGTATTATTTCTCATGATTTCAATAATGTTATCACTATTCCGACGCGCCCCGTAGTATTCACCATTTACTGTGCCAAAGCTAAAACTATAGACCTCATCTTCTTGCGCCTGGAGAACGCCAACAAAAAACTTCTCCCGGACCACTTCATCCGACAGATTGAGAATGCCGTTTTCTATAATCTTATGATTGACTTCGTTGATATGTTCGGGGACATGGATTAAAGTAACTACTTGATCATAAATATTATTGCTTATGCTTTTGGCGATCTGTTCGGTTGTTTCTTCGGCAGTTGTCCGCCATCTGTTAAAAACAAGTGATCCAATACCAAGAGTCATAGTTAACATGATAAGTACAAACATGATGATAATAATCCCTTTAATCGGAATAATTCCGATCGGATTTTTCATTTTTTATCCTGCCTTATTATTTTTATGAACTCTTAGCAGCTTCATTTTGTGAATCATAAATATTATAACACTTGCTTAAACTTTAATCTAAATACTTTGGTTTTTCCTGTATATTCACCGTTTTGGCTCAACATCCCGCATATTCATTCGGAATTAAAGCGGCTTGCTTAAAAGCATTGTTTCACCAACCATTCTTCTACTTCATAAAAAAATAATGGCCATGAAAACAATGGCCATTATCAAAATACAGCTTCAAAATTAAAGAAGCCGGGGCATGCAATATTGCATTTATTGCTTAATCTTACGCACCGCCCTGCTAACTGAGGCATAGTGAAGACCTAAAAGCTCGGCAACAATGCTCAGAGCAAAGTTTTCCAACCTCATTTACTTCATTATGCCGCGCACAATCTGCAGATCTTCTGGCGTTGCGTCCCATTTAATCTATGGTTTTCGACCAAGAAGAATTGCATCAAATACAGTCATGTTTAACGATTTATTATCCTGATCTACATATGTCAGAGAGCCTCTGGCCATACTGATTACCATAACCACTCAGGTGTTAACACCTAAACTCCTTGTCGTATCAGACCCGTTTCCCATTGCATTGTAATTCCAGCGGTTAAACATAAAAATATCAGGGTTGCGAAAAAATTATTGCAACGTATGCATGTCCGAAAAAAAATAGCTTTTTTATTTGTTTTGCTTTGCAGCACACACCTGGCAGCATAAGCCCTTATACCCGGGTACGCATTTTTTTAAGTCAACAATTTCATTACAGATTGAGCATTTGCTGTAATGAGTGCAGCCCTGAAAACGGGGTGGGTGTATACTGACGATTGTTTTTTTAAAAAGCTGTTCATCGCTTAAATCTAAAATTTCATGAACGGCATTGTTGACAGCTATGCTATATTCTTCAATTTCAGTCTGCGAGGCTTTGCCTGAGGCAATTCGTTGATCTATATCAACGGCACTGTCAATGATGAGAGCCTCGTCGTTAATGAGACTCAAACGCAAAACATTCACCGGCAGGTATCCTTCACCGGAGAGGCCAAAGTAGTATACCTGCTTACCCAGATCATAGGCAAAGAAATTCTGGTTGCCAATGGTACAGCCTGTCATAAGCTGAACAGCCTCAATTCCTGAACCCATGTTTTCCGCCAACGCGAACTGTGTGGAGGTTTTTTCCCGATCAAAACCCAGTTCGATACAGGCCAGAACCGAGGCCCGATAACCGACCGCAAGCTCTGGACAAACATGACCGTGATAGTGAGCCAGATTGGCAAGCTCCGCTGGTAATAATGAATAGTTGCCGACCGCATTCAGGTTGCCTTTACTCAATAACTGCGATACTCTATTATATAGAGGTCCACTTTCTATGTTATGAAGATACTCTCCATTTACTTTGTACTTCAACAGCCACCTGCCCTGATTTAGGTCTTGCTGCCCTTTCATAAACTCAAAAGCCAGACAGTAGATACCTGTTGATGTTAGTACTAAATACTGTGGATTTTCTTCAATACTCTTAAATTTGTGCAGTAGCTTTAAAACTTCATAGTGTTCACCACGCCATTTGAAACCGAGCGGAAGATTTTGTGAGCTGTCATACTGCACCAGCACCAGTTGCTGTATAAACTGAACATCTTCTTGTTCTATTTTTTTCATTAACTGTTTAATATTCAATTTCTTGGACCCCTGTCCGGTAATTATGTCAGCCTTAAAATCAGGACATTCGTCAAATTAATAGTAGCACAAATAAATATAATGTGCTACTATTAATTAAATGATATAACTGCCGTATTTTTATAGTCTGCGGATCTGATCAGCCAGATACTGCAGTTTTTTTCTTCTCACAGAATTAATGCAGCAAAGAAACTGGCGGAACTTTTCGTGCCATTCTTTTTCGTGTTCTGGAAAATAATCGTATACTTCCGTACAGTCTTGGGTGGGCAGCCGCTGAATCAGAAAAGCCAAAACCGTATCGTCCAGCGTATGAAATAGTTCGGTGTATTCATCATCAAAGAGGCAGCAGGCACCAAGCAAATCAACCAGATCGGAGATACTACAAACTTCCTGTTGTATAATAGTTAATTTATCTGAGACAAACCGGCAGCTTCTGATTTCCTCCGTCAGGATCCGAAATGCTTCATTGGTTAACATCTGGCCTTCCGAAAACTCTAAGATTTCGGAAGTGCCCTCTTGGTTAAAGCTAATAAACAGCTTGGCTAAATCGTATTCTTTCAAACCTATATTTAGCCGTGCAGTTATATCCTGAGCAGTTATCTCAATATAATTTTGCATGAAGGAGTCTTTTACACAAAAATACCTGCATAGAACTCCGGTAGCATCCTTTAGATGATTGCCCAGTTTATTCTGGTGAAGGTTGGCTAACTGTTGCTTAATTTTTTCAATGTCTGTTTGATCAATCATAAGCTGACACAGATCTTTTTTTGCCAAAGTAGAGCCAACCAGGTTTGTGATCACAATTGCAAATATATTGATAAGCAAGCCTTCATAGTGTTCATGATAACCCTGAAGTAAGCGGTGCAGGTCTTGTGCCAAAAATTTTTTGCAGAACTCATTTTCCAACCAAAGCTTGTGCAGGTAATCTTCAATATATTCAACGCCTGTCAGAAGCATTTGATCATGGCTTAATGGATAATCAATACCTGCCGGGATATCGTGAGCGGCATATTCAAGGTCATAAGACGAAAAGAATAGCGGCAGGCCATTGTCAATGGTATCATTATAAGCCTCAACTTTCGTTTGCAGTCTGTTTTCCTGAATGGCTATAAGCTTTTTTTCTGATAGACCTACTTTTTCTTTCAGAAGCACTTTACCTTTTTCGTATAATGTTTTCAGTTTCTCTTCCTTAACCAGAGCAAGACAGGCATCTTTGTTTGCTGAATTTTTTAGTGTTAACCCGATTGTGTAAAAAATGGATTGCAGTAATCCCTGGGCTTTTTCAACAGGCAGTGAACTGCTGGCACCACCCGTTAACTGCTCTGTCAGTTCAGATAATAATTGAAGACTTTGCACCTGCACCCCTGACAATACATCATCTGAAATCATATTTTTGTGGTAAGCTTCTTCAAGCAGTGACTGGAAGAAATGCGCCGGATCCAAGCTTTCTATTTTAATGCTTTGTTTTACCAGTTTACTCATCATAATCCTCCCCGGCATCATATTCTTCTTCAGCTTCACCAGAACAATACATGCCAAAACGAATGCTGCGTGCCAGGGTTTCCAGTTCACGGTTCTGTAGCAACTCAATTGACCCCTGGCAGTTATGATCAAAATAGTCTTTCATTAAGGACAACAGTTCATCATCACCGATTTCATCGAGCATTTCATTTTTAAAGTAGTAGAATGTCTCTAATAAATCGAACAGGTTTTCAGCATAGTTGTCTTTAAAAAGGAAGGGAGAATTGCAGAAGGTCAGGATCAGCTTTTGAATAATGCCTCCGGTAAACTCAACGCGCCCGTGACGGAGCAGTGTTTCGGTTTGTGCCTCCACAAGTTGACGAGCTTCTTTTGCTGTCAAATCTAAGCCATAATAACATGTAACATCATTGCATTTGATAATTTCATCAACCGTCAGCTTTTGCCGCATCATTGCAGGATTGAATAAAACAAGCTGATTCATTTTTAACCTCCTGATTTTTATGCAGGATATTGACAAACGAACTTATATATGATATGATAGCATTGAGGGAGTATATTAGTTATCCTATAACGCCACCTTCCATATTAGCATTGATTGTTTAAGCAGTCAATGTGTTTTTGGTTTTTCAAAAATTAATGTCTGCACAGCGATAACTGCCCCGGGGGCGGAAATGTTATCAGATTACCCTGTTAAAATACATGGATATAGTCATCTATGAAGTATACTCTGAGCCTCATTGGCATCATGAATACTCACTGCCTGTGGCCAATTATAATGGCAAGAGACCTATTAAGTTGACTCAAGTGAATCTATTAACGAGTATCCCTACCGAACTTGTCTGGGATGTTAGGGTTAAGCCTTATCCCTTGTAGTACAGATCCACTCTGCAAAATGTCACAAAATAAAACAAGCGTCTTCCGCTCAAAACGGAAACCGCTTTTTTTATGCATTTTCAGATAAAATTATACCACCTGCTGACAAAATACTCTTTTATCAATAGATGGTAGTTGAATTGGTGGAGGCGGCGGGAATCGAACCCGCGTCCGAAGGCCCAGCAACAGAAGCATCTACAAGCTTAGTTCCGGCTTTGTGTGTCGCGCCTCCGGCTCCCCGGAACAGGATCCTTCAGCGCCAGCTCCGTTAATTTTCCCGGATAAGAGGTGGAGCGACCGCTTAAACAGTAGGCCGGATTAGTGACACCCCTGATCTTTCCCCCGGCCGGGGAAAGGAGGGATGCGCTACTTTAGATTAAGCAGCGAGTGCGTAATTCGGTTTGGCGTTTATAGCCTTTCCATGTTTTTAACCAGGTCATGGTCCTGGACCTGCAGCTTCTGTCTCAAAAACCCCCGTCGAATCCTAACGCCCCCAAACTTTAATTAATCATTCACCACGTTGTCTTTCGCGAAACGCTCTTTCCATTTCGCGCTTGCTGTCATGTTCGGCAATATCCCGCCGTTTGTCATACAGTTTTTTACCACGGGCCAATCCCAGCTCAAGCTTAACCAGTCCTTTTGTTAAATATATCTTCAGCGGAATCAGGGCATAACCTTTTTCGGTTATTTTACCGTACAATCTCGATATTTCAATTTTATGCATCAAGAGCTTGCGTACCCGCAGAGGATCATGGTTAAAACGGTTACCCTGTTCATACGGGCTTATATGCATATTATACAGGTACATCTCTCCATTTTCAATGCGGGCATAGCTGTCTTTCAGGTTAACCCGGGCATTGCGGACTGACTTCACCTCGGTACCTTTAAGCACAATACCTGCTTCATAGGTTTCCTCTACATGGTAGTCATGCCGCGCCTTGCGGTTGGTGCTGATAATCTTTTCCACTTTAGTATCTCCAGTTATATAGTTTACAGCTTAAATGGATTGCCCCATTTGTTTTTGAATACAATTTCCTCTATTTCCATGCGGGGCCGCTTCGAAGATACTGTTTCGGGTATACCAAGCGGTGTCAGGGCTACAACCCTGTATTCGGAAGGCACACCACAGGCGGTACGAACAGTTTCTTCGTCAAAAAACCCTACCCAACAGGTACCTAAACCTTCTGCATGGGCGGCCAGCATCAACTGTTGCATGGTAATTCCGGCATCAAGCATGTAAAAATCTTTGCCATCTTTATCTCCGGAAGCCTGGGGATCTGCACAAAGCACGATCACAAGCGGAGCTGTTTCAGTAACAGCACGGCGGGCAGGGTTGCTCTCGGGCATACATGCCGATATAGCTTCCCTCTGTTCCTTTTCACTGACCACAATGAACCTCCAGCACTGCTGGTTCTTCCATGACGGTGCTACCCGGGCAGCTTCAAGAACAAGCTTCAATTTATCCTCCGGGACAGGATCCGTTTTATACTTTCGTACGCTACGCCTCTCATTTAATGCTTCATAAGTATCCACTGAGTAACCTCCTTTAAAATACAAATTTATCTAAGCATCTGTTTCTGGAACAAATGTTACCTGACCTTCTTCCCGGTTGGCCCTGATTACCTTAACTTTAACTTCATCTCCCAGTTTATAACGTTTACCACTCCGCTCACCGGTCAGCGAAGCCGCCCGCTCATTGTATACATAATAATCATCTTTCAGCTCATTAACCGGTATCATACCCTCAATTGTATTATCAAGTTCAACAAATAACCCGAAACCAGCTACCCCGCTCACTATACCAGTATATGTTTCACCGATTTTTTCCTCCATGAATTGTGCTTTTTTCATTTCAATACTGGCTCTTTCGGCTTCAACCGCTGCTCTTTCCCGCTCGGAAGAGTGACGGGCAATATCGGGAAAGCGCGAGTGGAGCTTCTTGATTTTCTCCCTGGTTAATCCACTGCCTCTTAATTTTTCCTTTAAAATCCGGTGAACTACCAGGTCAGGATATCGTCTGATCGGCGAAGTAAAGTGGCAGTAACAAGCGGAAGCAAGACCGAAATGCCCTTCATTTTCAGCACTGTACAAAGCCTGGGGAAGTGAACGCAGCACCAGGTAACGTATTAGCTTCTCAGTTTTTTCTCCCTTTGTCTGATCAAGCAAACTATTCAAATGTTTTGGCTTGAGCACCTTAATATTTGATAATGATCCTATGCCCATCAAGGTCAGGGTTTCCCGCAGGAGAGCTAGTTTTTCCTCGGTTGGCAGGGCATGTACCCTGTATACACAGGGAAGTTTTCGTTTATATAAATGTTCAGCAACAGCTTCATTGCAATAAATCATAAACTCTTCGATAAGCGATTCAGAGCGCCCCATAACTCTCTTTCCTACTGCTATCGGAACTCCTTCCGCATCTATTTCGATCTTAGTTTCCGGCATATCAAGATCAAGGGCACCACGCTTCATTCTGCGTTTGCGAAGTATTTCAGCAAGCTCAGACATACTATCTATCACTTGAGGCAGATCTTTGTTAGTAAAAGTTTTTTTAACATCGGCACCGTTAAAATATGCCTCAACCTGCTGGTATGTAAGCCGTTCAGTAACCTTGATCACGCTGGCTGAAAACTTAGCGTCCACAAGCTCGCCCTGACGGTCAATATCCATAATAACGCTCACTGCCAGTCGGTCCTTGTCGGCCTGCAAACTACAAAGATTTTCCGACAGCCGGGGCGGCAGCATATGGATAACCCTGTCAACCAGGTATATGCTGGTCCCCCGTTTGAAAGCTTCACGATCAATTGGCTTGCCCTGTCTCACGTAATGCGACACATCGGCAATATGCACACCCAGAGTGTAGATACCGTTTTTTTCTTCCAGAGATACTGCATCGTCAAAATCGCGAGCTGATTCATCATCGATAGTAACCATGCGGGTTTCCCTTAAATCTAATCGGTCGTCTTCTTTCACTGCCTGGGCTATTGAGTCTTCACCGGGCAGATCTTCAACAAATTTAATTACTGCCGGTGGAAATTCGCCGGGCAGCTCATAGCGATGTTTAAAGGTTAGCATCTCTGCCCCGGCACTTCCGGCCCGACCCAGGTGCTCCACAACCCGACCCCGGGAAGGGCGGTTACCCTGGGACCATTTTTCTATTTCCACTATTACCTTGTCCCCCGGACGCGCTTTTTTCAAATCATCTGAAGAAACCTGCACCGGAGAAGGCATGCGGTTATCATCGGGTTCTACAAACAATCTTTTTTTCTCCTTTTTCAGGGTCCCTACTACACGACTGCTGCCCCGCTTGATAATCCCTATAACCGTGCCTTCACGCCGGCGGCTACCTCTCTTATCATCAATTCGTACAACTACCCGGTCGCCGTGAGCTGCACTATTGAGGTTTCTCGAATTTATGTAGATATCTTCCGATCGTGCATCAGGTTTTAGAAAAGCAAAGCCTCTTTTATTACCCTGCAGCACTCCCGTTATATAACCAAGACGGTCAGGTAAACCAAATCGACCCCTGGCTGTTTTTACAACCAAGCCCTCATTTTCCATTCTTTTTAAACTGCCAAGAAGCAGGGCTTTATCCTGGCGGTTTATTCTCAGGGCTCCAAGAATCTGCTCAGGAGTTAGTGACTTTTGCCGCCCCTCTTCCAGGAGACGCAGCACTTTATCGCGCAGGGGATTAACAAGATTTTTTTTCTCACTCATTTTTTGGCATCTCCTTAAACTATCAAATACAGTCGATTGTTATGCCGGACTAATACTTTGGTAAATTAATAAAAAAGCAGGGGACTGTGCATTCCCCTGCCATTATACCATTGAAACCTTTAGGTCGTTAACTCAGAACAACCATAACAATTGTCAGAGCCATGAAAGCTATGGCAATGTAAGTGGTAACTTTGCCCAGCTTGTCGTCCAGTCCCTTTTTTTTGCCAACCAGCGATTGAGCTCCACCAGCAATGGCTCCAAGACCGGCGCTGCGTCCCGATTGCAACAGGACAATGGCAATTAAGGCCAGGCACATGATAAGATAAATAATATTTACAACAAGTCCGATCATTATTAAATACCTCCAGTAATTCATCAGTTGAAGCTGAGCAAACGATATTTTACCACATTTTCGCTAATAACACAAATGCCGAACTAAATATTAAGCATGTTTTTTAAATTTTTCCCTCCGTAAATAGCACCCTTACCCAGCTCTTCTTCAATGCGCAGTAGCTGGTTATATTTGGCTACCCTGTCAACACGGGAAGGAGCACCTGTTTTGATCATACCGGCGCCCGTGGCCACGGCAAAGTCGGCTATAAAACTGTCGTCCGTTTCGCCTGAACGGTGAGAAACCATACAGCTGTAACCAGCGCCGGCACCCATTGCCATTGTTTCCAGGGTTTCACTGAGCGAACCAATCTGGTTAAGCTTGATCAAAATGGAATTGGCTATACCCGAACTGATACCCCGGCTTAAGCGTCGGGGATTTGTTACAAATAAGTCATCGCCAATTATTTTCAGCTTATTTCCTGCTGCTTTTGTAAACTCTGCCCAGCCGTCCCAGTCTTCTTCATCATGACTATCTTCAATACTAATCAGCGGAAAACGCCGGGCCAGGTTGAGATAATAGTTATTAAGTTCAGCAGATGTATATGCCCGACCTTCCAGGTGATAAGCTCCGTCCCGATAAAACTCGCTGGCTGCAGCGTCCAGGGCCAGGCATACTTCTTCTCCCGGTTTGTAACCTGCCACTCCAATTGCCTCGACTATAGCTTCCAATGCAGCTTCACTTGATTCAAGGTTGGGAGCAAAACCACCTTCATCACCCACGTTGGTGTTTAGACCGCGTGACTTTAAAATACCCTTCAATTTATGAAACACCTCAGTACCCATGCGCAGTGCTTCTCTGAAACTATCAGCCCCTAGGGGGACAATCATAAATTCCTGGATATCCATATTGTTATCGGCATGACTCCCTCCATTCAAGATATTCATGAATGGAACAGGCATTAATACCGCTTTTATTCCGCCAATATAGCGATAAAGTGGCAGACCGAGCATTATTGAAGCAGCACGGGCTGCCGCCATTGAAACTGCCAGTATGGCGTTGGCGCCAAGCTTCGATTTGTTTTCTGTACCGTCGATTTCGATCATGGTGCGATCAATTTCTTCCTGGTTGAGCACGTTCATTCCGCATAATTCCGGAGCAAGGATATCATTCACATTCTTAACAGCCGTAAGGACTCCTTTACCGAGGTAGCGGTTCTTATCACCATCGCGAAGCTCAACTGCTTCAAAAGCTCCGGTTGAGGCCCCGGAAGGCACAGCAGCCCGTGCTGTCCATCCGCCCTGCAAAAAAAGATCAACTTCAATGGTCGGGTTACCACGTGAATCAAGAATTTCTCTTGCCTTAATATCCTGAATCATTTCTTCCATGTAAATCTCCTCCTGTTACTTTTCCGCTTTCAGCATACTCTTTCCGGTCATCTCTGGTGGAATAGGAAGACCGGCCAGTTCAAGCACTGTTGGGGCAATATCCGCTAAAACACCCTGTGAGCGAACATTTACATTTCCTGCTCCAAGCAGGATAAATGGAACCGGATTAGAGCTGTGTGCAGTCAGGGTTTCACCGTTGCCATTTAACATTTCCTCGGCATTACCATGATCGGCACATATAATTACCGCCCACTGCCGGGGCAGTGCTTCCTTTATAATATCGCCCACGGCCCTGTCAACAGTTTCGACAGCTTTAACTGCAGCATCCTGGTTTCCTGTATGACCAACCATATCGGCATTGGCAAAATTGGCAACAATCAGTGGGTGTTTACCTGCTTTAATGGATTCAGTTATTTTTTCGGCAACTTCGGGCGCACTCATCTCCGGCTGCAGATCATAAGTAGCTACTTTTGGCGAAGGAACCAGGATGCGATCTTCTCCGGGAAAAGGTTTTTCCCGCCCCCCGCTGAAGAAAAAGGTTACATGGGCATATTTTTCTGTTTCGGCTATGCGTACCTGGGGCAAATTGTTTTCGGCATATGTTTCACCAAGGGTATGCTTGAGATCATCGAGCGTAAAGGCAACCGGCAGATCAAATTCCCGATCATATTTGGTCATGGTAACATAATACGGCTTAACCGGATCATTGCCCCGCTTAAATTCATTAAAGCTTTGATCAGTCAGGGCGCGGGTAATCTGGCGTGCACGATCAGGTCTAAAATTAAAGAATATAACACTGTCTTCATTTTTTATTGTTGCCAGCGGTTTGCCTTTGTCATCAACAATTACCGTTGGTTTGACAAACTCGTCACCTTCTTCGCGTTCATAGGCCTGATCAAGCGCGTCAAGCGAGTTCAAAGCGGTTAACCCTTCACCCCTGGTATAAGCGCGATAAGCCTTTTCAACCCTGTCCCAGCGTTTATCCCTGTCCATGGCATAATACCGGCCACAAACCGTTGCCACATAACCGTTATTGTGCTCTGCTGAAAATTCGGCCAGTTTTTCCAGGTAAGGCCGCGCCCCAAAAGGTATCGTATCACGGCCATCGAGAATGGCATGAACGTAATACTTTTTCACACCCTGCTGTTCAGCCATGTTCAACAAAGCCATGAGGTGATTCAGGTGACTGTGAACACCGCCATCCGACACCAGTCCAACCATATGTAAAACCCCACCCTGTAGTTTAGCTTTTTTCATAGCTGTTATTAATACAGGGTTTTCATAGAATTGACCGGTTTCAATCGCCTTGCTGATCCTGGTTAATTCCTGGTAAACAACCCTGCCTGCGCCAAGATTAAGGTGCCCAACCTCAGAATTACCCATCTGGGCGGGAGGCAGACCAACCGCTTCACCAGAAGCATTGAGGCGGGCTCGCGGATATTCTCTGCTGAGCTTGTCCATGTTAGGGGTAGAGGCCTGCATTATAGCATTGCCCTCTTTTTTATCGCTTTCGCCCCAGCCATCAAGGATTAAAAGAAGGACTTTTTTCAATGTAAGACCGCCTTTCGGGCAGCGGTAATCAAATTGATAAAGGTGCCTGTTGCAAGGCTGGCTCCGCCAACCAGTGCTCCGGCAACCGAGGGAAGAGTAACAAAAGATCCAATATTGTCAGGTTTAACACTGCCGCCATACTGTATTCTTAGACGGGAGGCCACTTCTACACCCAATTTTTCACGAACAAGGTCATGGATATAGTCTCCGGCGTTCCCGGCATCTTCAGCTGTAGCAGCCCGACCCGTTCCGATTGCCCAGACAGGTTCATACGCGATAACCAGATTATTTATTGCTTCCGGGTTTAGCCCTTCAAATGCCGACACAAGCTGTCTCTGCAGGACTAACTCAGTGGCACCGTTGTGTCGTTCATCTTCTGTTTCCCCGACACAGAGAATCGGTTTCAAGCCTTTGTTAAAAGCAGCTTTGACTTTTCTGTTAATCTGCATATCGTTCTCACCAAAAATATGCCGCCGCTCGGAGTGACCGATAATTACATACTCAACTCCATATTCAAGAAGCATACTGGCAGCTATCTCTCCTGTAAATGCGCCTTTCTCTTCCCAATGAATATTTTGTGCTCCCACCTTAATCTTACTGCCCTGCAGTATTTCACCCGCAGTGGGAAGAGCTGTGAAAGGAGGGCAGATTATAACATCCACCCCTTCGAAGTTGCTTTCTTCTTTCTGCAGCTCACGGCAAAAAGCAGCCGTTTCGGCTGCAGTTTTATGCATTTTCCAATTTGCAGCAATAATTAGATTCATTTACTTCACTCCCCTGTTCGGCATTATGGGTTTGCTATCGATCCAGAAGGGCAGTAATACCGGGCAGTTCTTTTCCTTCCCAGAATTCCAGGGTAGCTCCGCCCCCGGTGGAAATAAAATTAATTTGTTCACTTAGTTTAAGCATTTCAATAGCGGCAACGAGATCTCCACCACCAACAACAGAGTATGCCTTACTTTCAGCAATACCCGAAGCCACCTCGCCGGTACCACGATCAAACGGCGGTATTTCAAATACTCCAAGGGGCCCGTTCCAAACTACCATCGCCGATTCTTTTATTACTGATTTGAACCTGGTGGTAGTTTCAGGTCCAATATCTACAGCCTTCCAACTACCGGTTACCTCTTCCGGTTTAAAAGTATGGTGAGGAGATCCTGGCTTAAGTTCTTCTACTGCAACCAGATCATTCGGCAGTAATAACCTACAACGGCTTTCTTTAGCCTGTTCGATTAAAGCAGCTGCTGTTTCAACCTGCTCTTTCTCGTAAAAAGACGAACCCAGGTCAAACCCGGCAGCAACCAGAAAAGTATTGGCCATTCCGCCGCCTACCAGGAGATTATCGGCAAGCTCAAAAAAACGTCGAATAACATTTATTTTATCGGAGACTTTAGCACCTCCTAAAATGGTCGTCAGCGGCCTCTGTGGTTCGTCCAGGCAGCGCGACAGCTCTTCAATTTCTTTTTTCATCAACATACCTGCTACAGCAGGTATGTAAGCAGCAACTCCAACCGTTGAAGCATGGGCCCGGTGCGCAGTTCCAAAAGCATCATTAACATAATAATCAAAAGGTTGGGCAAGCTGCCGGGCAAAAGCAGGGTCGTTTTTCTCCTCTTCCGGCGCAAAACGAACATTTTCCAACATCAGCAGTTCGCCGTCCTTCATCGCCTGCACTTTTTCTTCAACTTCCGACCCGACAACAGAATCAATCTTGGGCACATGCATTTCAATCAGTTCAGACAGTCTCTTCGCCACCGGGTCCATTTTCAGGGAATCAACACTTTTCCCTTTCGGCCTCCCAAGATGAGAAACCAGGACCAACCTGGCTCCTTCTTTAATCAGAGTTTCTATTGTTGGAAGAGCAGCCCTGATCCGGCTGTCGTCACGAACCCTGTTTCCTTCCAGTGGCACATTAAAATCAACTCTCATCAATATATTTTTACCCCGGGGATCAATATCTTCGATACTTTTTTTGTTTATCATCTTCCCACCATCCGGAATCAATTATTTGCGGCGCTTATATGAAGCAGGTATGGAGAGTTCTTCCCGGTATTTTGCAACAGTTCTCCTGGAAATATCAATGCCTTCTTTTTGCAGCATCTCAGCCAAACTTTGATCACTCAGTGGTTTATCCGGCTTTTCGGCTTCAATCATTTCACGTATATATGTCTTAATGCTGTGCGAAGAAAAATCCTTACCACCGGCCCCCGATAAGCCACTTGAAAAGAAAAACTTTAGAGGATACATCCCCCTGGGGGTCTGAATATATTTGTTTGAAGTAGCCCTGCTGACCGTAGACTCATGGACGCCTATATTGGCGGCCACCTCTTTTAAAGTTAAAGGTTTTAGCCTTTTAATCCCGTAATTAAAAAAGTCTTTTTGAATATCGACAATCTGCTGCGAAACTCTGAAAAGAGTCAGCCTTCTCTGTTCTATACTGCGGATCAGCCAAAATGCTTTTTCTATTTTATTCTTGATAAAAGATGAAAGCTGATCATCATCATTTGATCCCGTTCGTAGCATCTGCTGGTAAAAGGGACTGATTGTAAGCTGCGGTATGCCATTTTCATTTCCCACCACTATATAATCATCATCAACCTTCTCAACGATAACATCAGGAACAATATAGCGTGTCTCCTCCCCTTCCCCGTAAACAGAACCGGGTTTCGGGTTAAGGGTTCGAATTAGCTTAACAGCCTCTTCAACTTTGCTTTCATCGTATCCGAGCCTGGCTGCTATGTAGCGAAAACGACCATCTGCAGCAGCAGGTAAAAACTTTCTAACAATCTCTTCAGCAAGATTGTTACGTTCATCCAATTTATCCAGTTGCAGAAGCAGGCATTCCTGAAGGTTCCGGCAGCCTATCCCGGTCGGTTCTAGTTTCTGGACAATATCAAGTGCTTCTTCCAGCTCTTCAACCATAATCCCAACAGCCAGGGAGAGATCCTGTAAATCTTCCTGGAGATAACCGTTGTGATCGAGATTACCGGCCAAAAAAGCGGCTGCGTTATATTGACGGGGAGAAAGAACCTGCAGGCGAAGCTGTTCAAGAAGGTCTTCAAGCATGGTTCGGCAGGAACCGGCACAGTTTTCCACGGTTGGCTGATAGTCTGGGATAATTCCCAAGGCCCCCGATGGATAAGATCTTTTATCAAGGTCCATCTCCCTGAAATATTCTTCCCAGGAAAAATCTTCATTCTGATCTCGTTCAGGAGCTTCAGCCTGCTGCTGAACGGGCTCTTCCTCTTTCTCACTTTCTCTTGGTTCCTGAATTTCAAGCACAGGATTGTTCAATAGTTCTTCCTGGATGTGATCCTGCAGCTCCATCGAAGAATACTGAAGCAGCGTTATCGCCAGCTTTAGCTCCGGTGTAATGATCAGCTTTTGACTTTGTTCTAACTTGAGGTTATAATCCAGTTTCACTGCATACTCTCCAATTGTTGTTATTTAGTCCCCGGTAAATAATAACAGCTCAACTGCAGCTGTTATTGATAATACAGCGTTTCTTTTTTGATCTTCGACACAATATAGCGAAATCCTTCCTGTGATTTGTCTAACTGGCATGCTTTTTGCTAATATCTTTGTTCCCTTTTTTCTAATATTTTTTCCATTTGCCGGAAACGGTTGTTCATTCCCGATTTACTAACCGGGGGATCTAACAGTTCACCAAGCTCCTTCAGGGAGGCTTCAGGATGATTAATCCGCAGCACAGCTGCCTCTTTCAAGGCGGGGGATAGATTATTCAACCCGATTAAAGCATCCAGTGCCTCGATATTATCTAGCTGTTGCCGGGCAGAAGCAACCACTTTTTCCAGGTTTGCAGTTTCAAAATTAACCAGGCGGTTTACCTGGTTGCGCATACTTTTTATCACTCGCTGACTTTCCAGATCAAGCAGGGCCGTTCCTGCTCCTACAATACGTAAAAAATCTGCCACTGCTTCTGCATTTTTAAAATATATATAGTATGCATCCTTTCTTTTCCTAATCAAAGGTTCCAGGTTAAAAGTTTTTAGCACCTTTTGATAAACCTGGGCGTCTTCATGATCACCACAGTTAATCTCAAGGTGATAACCGGAACGGCCTGATACAGATATACTACCCCCTGCAAGAAATATACCTCTCAGCAGGGCTTTTTTACAACAGGTCCTCCTGGGCAGCGAAGCATGCCGGCGGGGTAGGCTCAGGTATGGGCCGGCTTCTTTTAAATTCAAATAAACCAGGAGGGAATCAACCTGCTCGCGCCCCTGCACCAGAACTAATAGCTTGTTCTTACCAAAAAGCTTTTCCTTCTGCCTTATAATAGATGGTGACTGCACACCGGACTGTCTCAAAAGATTAAACAGACGCCTCGCTACAGCGAGATCATCAAGGTGAATACTGAGCAGGTGAGCATCGCGTCGGATCGTATAGTAACCGTGTCTCAATAAAAATGCTTTCAGCTCCCACGAACTGCAGCAATTATTCTCATTATCCACCCTGGCCAGTTCATTTTTAACTCGTTTAGTTAAAGTCAATACAGGCTCCTCCATTATTCTTTATGGATATCCCTGTGTTCAACGACCAGGTTAAATTTTGAGCCAAGGGTTCGCCCCAGTTCTTCAGCTAGAAATACAGAACGATGCTTTCCACCCGTGCAGCCGATGGTTATAATGAGGCTGGTTTTTCCTTCCTTAACATAGAAAGGTATAGAATACTGAAGCAGTTCCCGAACCATGTTGAAATACCTGGCGGTTTCCGGCCAGCGCCATAAATATTCCTGCACCTGCTCATCCTCGCCCGTCAGGGCTTTAAGGTGATCAACATAATGCGGGTTTGGTAAAAAGCGAACATCAAATACAAGGTCGGCATCCGGGGGAAGACCGTATTTAAACCCAAATGATATAATCCGAATCTGCATATTCCGATCACGCTTCTCCGGTTCATACAGCTCAACAATTTTTGTTTTCAACTCCCAGGGTTTCATTAAAGAAGTGTCTATCTCCCTGTTAGCTTTGCCACGCAGCTCACTGAGCACTTCCCGCTCCTTTTGGATCGCTTCGGGAAGGCTGAGGCTGCCAAGTGGATGACGTCTGCGGGTTTCCTTGTAGCGGCGAATCAGGACATCGTCATCAGCGGCTAAAAAAAGTATCTCATAATCTACATCCGATTTTTCAAGCTCACTCAGGGCTTCAAAAAGATCTTCAAAAAATGCCGCTCCACGCATATCACAAACCAGGGCCACTTTTTTATTATCGGATTGAACAAATATATCAATAAACTTGGGGATAAGGGTGGGGGGCATATTGTCAACACAGTAATAACCAAGGTCTTCAAAACAGTTCAAAGCATGACTTTTCCCCGCCCCGGACAACCCAGTTATTAAAACAAGTCGCAGGTTGTCAGTTTCGCTCATTTCTCAGAACCTCCATTTTATTTTTGGGCACGCTAAATCACCCACTGGAAAGATCTAGCACATAACGTTCAATTACTTCGGCCACTCCATCCTCAACATTGGAAGCAGTAACAAGATCAGCCGCTTCTATTACCTCCGTCCTGGCATTGGCCACAGCCACACCCAGTCCGGCATAAGTTATCATATCAAGGTCATTATGCCCATCGCCAAAAGCTACTATTTCTTCCGGCCTGATACCTTCTTTTTCAGCCAGCCAGCGCAGGGTCTGCCCCTTGGTTGCCCGTTTTTCAGTTAATTCAAGAAAGTTGGGGCGAGACTGCAAAATGGCAAGCTCGGAACCGAATTTTTCCCTTAAATCTCTCTCAAGCTCATCGATGGTACCGTCCCACTGAATAATGCTCATTTTAGATGGTTCTAAGCTGTTATCCCTGAGAAACGGACCAAGACTCCCCACCGCCTTTAAACCCATATGGGCCATAGACTGGTAGAAGCGGGAATAATCGTTTTCTTCTTTAATATATAATTCGTCGTCAATGAAAAGATTAACATAGTTACCACGTCTTTCAGCCTCTTCAGCAACTGCGACAGCAACCGTATTGGAAATTGGCCTGTGCAGGATCAGTTCTCCGCTTGTTGATTTCTTCACCATGGCCCCATGGTAGTTGATCAGGGGGCAATCGCCATCAAGTCCCATCTGCTGCAGGTAATGAACGCTGGTTTTATACATACGCCCGGTAGCAATAACAAAACGAACCCCGGCATCAACTGCCCGGCGTACTGCTTTTTTGTTGCGGCTGGAAATCTCCGATTTTTCATTGAGCAGGGTATCGTCCAGATCCGTTGCTATCATTTTATAATGCATATTCTTTCCACCTCAACAACAGTATAGCACATCATATTAGCGGCTTTCATTGAAATAGCTTACGATTCTTCCGGCCAGGGATGGGCTGACACCCCGCACCCGGACTAAATCTTCAGCTTTTGCCCGGCGAATATTTTCCATGCTGCCGAAGTGTTCAAGCAAAGCTGCACGTCGTGATGGGCCAACCCCGGGAACAGATTCCAGCGAGGAACGAATGGCCGCCTTACTTTTGCGGTTGCGGTGGCCGCTGACTGCAAAACGGTGCACCTCGTCGCGAATGCGCTGAAGCATTTGCAACAGGGGGTCCTGGGCAGCCATTCGCACCGGCATGGTACTGCTTTCCAGGAAAAGCCTATCGGGGTTTTTAGCCAGCGAAACAAACGGTACTGTTTCCAGGTTTGTGCCGCGTACTGCTTTCCGGGCTGAATTTAGCTGCCCCCTGCCTCCGTCAATTAGAAGCAGATCGGGCAGGGGCCAGTCTCCTCGTTTAGCCCTTCTGGACAAAACTTCTTTCAGGGCACCGTAGTCATCACCGGGATCTGCCTGCCTGATATTAAAGTGTCTGTATGCCTTGTTGTAAGGTTCCCCATCAAGAAAGACCACCATCGCGCCAACGGGTTCATCTCCCCTTAAATGTGAAATGTCATATGCTTCAACTCTTTCAGGGGCGTTTTCCAACCCCACCAGGCGGCCTAACTCAACCAGGGGATTTTCTGCAAAACCGGACTGCGCAGCCTGTTCTTCCTCCAGGTGCAACATACCATTCCGGAAAGCAAGGTCAACCAGTTTCCTCAGGGAACCTCGTTTTGGCAGATGTAGTCTTACCTTGCGTCCCGCTTTGGTTCTTAACCACTCTTCAAGCAGTTTCAACTCTGCCGGCTCAACTGAAAGGAGAATTTCCCGCGGTATGGATTCTACCCGATGGTAATAGGATTTTATAAAAGAACTGATAATTACCTGATCATCTATTTCATCAGTTCCCTGAAGGGAAAAATGTTCCTGCCTGAGAAGCTTGCCCCTTCTAACCTGAAACAGCTGAACTGCCACGCGTTTTTCCAGGCGGACCAGGGCCAGAATATCACGATCAGGGCTGTTCTCCGCCTGGAGCATTTTCTGCTGCTGACCCGTTATCTGCTGCAGGGTCTGCAGGCGATCCCGCAGGCGTGCGGCTTCTTCGAACTGTTCCGAGGCTGCTGCCTGGTTCATCTTTAGTTTAAGATTCTCTTCCAGTTCTCCGTGGCGACCCTGTAAAAACATTTCTATCTGCCTGACCATCTCGTTATATTCCTCCGGCTGAACCGCTGCCTGACCGCGACAGGGTGCCAGGCAGCGGTTCATCTGGTAGTTAAGACAAGGTCTTGTCCCGGAAGGATTTCCGTCAAGCGGCTGTCGACATCGGCGCAGGGGGAATATTGCCCCCAGGAATTGCATCGTTTCTCTTACTGCCCCCACATCGGTATAAGGACCAAATCTTTTTTCTATCCGGTCCGGGTGGGTCTGATACCTACCTCTTTTTGAACCTTTTTGAGATAACCGCAGCAGTTCCAGGCGGGGATATAGTTCAGGCGTTATCAGCAGATAAGGGTAATCTTTGTCATCCTTCATGATCACGTTAAAGCGGGGCCTGTACTCCTTGATCAGGCTACATTCAAGGATAAGCGCTTCAACTTCACTGTCGGTAACTATATAATCAATGTCGTCCAACCGGCCCTGCAGGGATTGTAACCGGGGTGAACCGGAAACATTATCAGCCAGGTAAGAACGTACTCGCTTACGCAGTGATATTGCTTTCCCAACATATATAACCCGGTCATTCTTGTCCTTAAGCAGATAAACTCCCGGCTGGTCTGGTAAGCGGCTCACTTTTTCTTTCAACTGCTCCAGTGACATTGTTTTCCCCTGTTTAAAGTATTTTCTTTAACCACTGCCCGGTAATTGAATCAGGACAGGCTGCTACATCCTCGGGAGAACCGGAGGCTACCACCATTCCACCTCCGTCGCCTCCTTCAGGACCAAGATCAATCAGGTAATCGGCCCTTTTAATAACCTCCAGGTTGTGTTCAATAACCACCACACTGTTACCGCTTTCAACCAGGCGTTCCAGGATAATAAGCAATTTGCTGATGTCATCGAGATGCAAGCCGGTAGTCGGCTCGTCCAGAATATAAAGGCTGCGTCCGTTACTTCGCCGGGATAGTTCGGTCGCCAGCTTAACCCGCTGCGCCTCACCTCCCGAGAGTGTGGTTGCCGGCTGGCCCAGCCTTATGTAACCCAGACCAACATCAAAAAGCAGCTGCAGCTTGCGTTCAATTTTCGGTATAGCCGAGAAAAAATTTAAGGCTTCTTCGACAGACATGGCCAGGACATCAGCAATATTCTTTTCTTTATAGTAAACCTCGAGTGTTTCCCGGTTATATCGCTTACTTCCACATACTTCACAGGGCACATATACATCGGGCAGAAAATGCATTTCAATTCTCAGGATACCGTCACCCCTACAGGCTTCGCAGCGCCCGCCTTTAACATTAAAGCTGAATCGCCCCTGCTTATAACCGCGGCGACGCGATTCCGCTGTTTTGGAAAATAGCTCGCGAATTCCGTCGAATAAGCCGGTGTAGGTAGCCGGGTTTGAACGGGGAGTACGGCCAATCGGTGACTGGTCAATTTCAATTACCTTGTCCAAATGCTCTATTCCTTCAATTACCCGGTGTTTGCCTGCCTGAACTCTTGAGCGGGTCAGTTTACGCGATAACCCTTTCGAAAGAATATCATTGATCAGTGTACTCTTACCCGAACCCGATACTCCCGTCACGCAGCTAAATAGACCAAGAGGTATGCCAACATCAATGTCTTTCAGGTTATGCTCACATGCCCCCCTGACCCAAAGCCAGCGCTCATTGGTTTTTCTCCGCTGTTCTGGTACGGTAACAGAACGCCTGCCTGCGAGATAATCTCCGGTAATCGAAGCCTCGGCTGCTGTTATATCGTTCACTGTACCCTGGGCGACTATTTCTCCTCCTCCGGCTCCCGCTCCCGGTCCGATATCTACCAGGTGATCAGCGCTGCGAATAGTTTCTTCATCGTGTTCAACCACCAAAACTGTGTTACCTAGATCCCGTAACCTTTTCAGTGTGTCGATCAATCGGGCATTATCTCTCTGGTGCAGGCCAATACTCGGTTCATCAAGAATATATATTACCCCGGTCAATCCGGAACCGATCTGGGTGGCAAGACGAATCCTCTGGGCCTCGCCGCCCGAGAGAGTAGCCGCTGCCCTGTCCAGGGTCAGGTATTGTAACCCCACGTTACGCAGAAACTGCAAACGCTCACCAATTTCTTTCAGCACCTGCTTTGCTATTTTTTCTTCCCTGGAGTTCAACTCCAGTTTATCGAAAAAGACTGATGCCTCTTCAACAGTTAAAGCAGAAATATCAGCTATATTGCGCCCGGCCAGCAGCACAGAAAGGCTGGAAGGTTTTAAACGCCGTCCCTTGCATACAGGGCAGGGCCTTACCTGCATATAGCGCTCCAGTTCATTTCTTATATCCTCCGATTCGGTTGCCCCGTAGCGACGTTCAAGCAATCTTAATACACCGGGAAACGCCTTGCGGTAGTTACGCACTTTTTTAAACATGTTTACATAGCGAAAATTTATTTTTTCTGACGAACCATACAATATTTTTTCTTTTAAATCCGCTTTAATATCACGAAAAGGCATATCCAGGTCTACATCCCAAGCTTTTGCCGCTGAATTTAGAAACTGCTGGTAATAATTCTGACCTGAAAATGGGTGAATTGCCCCTTCATTCAGGGACAACTCCGGATAAGGGATGACCAGCTCGGCGGCAAACTCGGCTTTTGTCCCCAGGCCGCTGCATTCTGGACAAGCTCCGTACGGGGTGTTAAAAGAAAAAATCCTCGGGCTGATTTCATCGAAACTAAACCCACACTGGGCACAGGCCAGGTTTTCACTAAAAAGTGTTTCACCGACTCCTGCGGCTTCAACTAATACTAACCCCTCACTGAGTTTAAGCGAAGTCTCAATAGAATCTGCCAGGCGCGACTGGATCCCTTCACGAATTATCAAGCGGTCTACAACAACCTCAATTGTATGTTTTTTCTGTTTATCCAGTATTATTTCTTCTTCAAGATCATGAACTGCTCCGTCCACCCTGATTCTGACATAGCCCTTGCGCCGCATATCTTCAAACAGCTTCACGTATTCTCCCTTACGGCTTCTCACCAGGGGAGCCAGCACCTGGATACGGGTTTCTTCGGGAAGTTCAACTATTTGATCAACCATCTGCTGGACAGCCTGGCTGCTGATCGGTATCTCGCAATTCGGACAAAAAGGCCGGCCGATCCGGGCAAAAAGCAGACGGATATAATCATATATTTCAGTTACCGTCCCTACCGTTGAACGAGGGTTACGCGATGCTGTTTTTTGATCAATCGATATTGCCGGTGATAAACCTTCAATATGATCAAGGTCAGGTTTATCCATCTGACCCAGAAACTGGCGGGCATATGCTGATAGAGATTCTACATAACGTCTCTGTCCTTCAGCATATATGGTATCAAAAGCAAGCGAAGATTTTCCCGATCCGCTCAGCCCGGTAAATACAATCATTTTATTTCGCGGCAGGGAGAGATTAATATTCTTCAGGTTATGCTCTCTCGCTCCGCGAATAATTATTTCTCCTGATAACAATTACTTCAGCTCCTCAAATCTGTTTTTCCAGTTCAAAAATCAGGTCTCTCAATTCAGCCGCTCGCTCAAAAGCCAGTTCCCGTGATGCCTGAAGCATTTCCTTCCGCAGCTTCTCAACTGTTTTTCGACGTTTTTGAACAGGCAGGGAACGGTATTCTTCCGGCATATAAGCCGCTTCGCCCTCTGCCGCCACTGTTGCTTCGATCAGTGAACGGATAGGCTTGATAATCGTTGTTGGAACTATGTCATGTTCTTCATTATAGGCAATCTGAATCTGGCGCCGCCGCTCTGTCTCACCAATTGCCCTGCTCATTGAAGGGGTTATCGTTTCCGCATACATAATAACCCGTCCTTCAACATTCCGGGCAGTCCGCCCGATAGTCTGAATCAACGACCTTTCCGAGCGAAGGAAACCTTCTTTGTCAGCATCAAGAATAGCAACCAGGGTAACCTCGGGCAGGTCAAGTCCTTCCCTGAGCAGGTTGATCCCAATTAAAACATCGAATTCTCCCGAACGTAAACCCCTGATTATTGTCATACGCTCAAGAGCATCAATGTCTGAATGCATATAGCGAACCCTGATACCCATATTCTTGTAAAAATCGGTCAGATCTTCTGCCATCCGCTTGGTCATAGTTGTCACCAGTACGCGTTGACCTTTTTCAGCCCGAACCTTTATTTCACCATAAAGATCATCAACCTGACCTTCTGCCGGGCGCACTTCAACCAGGGGATCAACCAGGCCGGTCGGCCTGATAATCTGCTCGATAACATCCGTGCTGTGCTCCTGCTCCCAGGGGCCCGGGGTTGCAGAAACCAGGATTACCTGGTCAATTAAAGCCTCAAATTCATCAAATTTAAGCGGTCGGTTATCCAGGGCAGAAGGCAACCTGAAACCGTGTTCCACCAAAGTACTTTTACGCGAATAATCCCCCTTGTACATTCCATTAATCTGGGGAATGGTTATGTGAGACTCATCTATCACCAGCAGCATATCTTCCGGGAAATAGTCAATCAGGGTTGCCGGGCGGCTGCCGGCCAATCGGCCGTCAAGGTGACGTGAATAATTCTCGATGCCGCTGCAAAAACCTATTTCCTGCATCATTTCAATATCATAATTGGTACGCTGCTCCAGGCGCTGGGCTTCGAGCAACCTGTCCCGACTACGGAAATATTCTAACCGTTCATGCAGCTCTTCTTCGATATCAGCAATAGCCCGCTTCAGCTCGTCCGGTGCTGTCACATAGTGCGTTGCCGGGAAAATTGCTGCATGCATCCGGTCAGCAATTACTTTACCGCTAAGCAAATCTATTTCCCTGATTCGTTCAATTTCATCGCCAAAAAGTTCTACCCGCAAGGCAGCTTCCGAGAGTGATGCAGGAATAATTTCCACCACATCGCCCCGGACCCGGAAAGTGCCCCGGTGAAAATCAATTTCATTACGCTCGTAATGTATAGCCACCAGTCGGTTAATAATATCATCACGACTGATTCTGTTTCCCGGCCGCAGAGAAAGAACCTGGTCCTGATATTCGGCCGGGGAACCTAGGCCATAAATACAGGAAACCGACGCCACTATAATTACATCTTTCCTTTCCAGGAGTGAACTGGTGGCAGAGTGACGCAACTTATCAATTTCGTCGTTTATAGAAGAATCTTTCTCTATATATGTGTCACTGGAAGGCAGGTAAGCCTCCGGCTGATAATAATCGTAATAACTGATAAAGTATTCAACAGCATTGTCTGGAAACAGCTCCTTGAATTCACTGCATAACTGGGCAGCCAGTATTTTATTCGGTGCCATAACCAGGGTTGGTCGCTGCACTTCTTCTATAACATTGGCTATGGTAAATGTTTTCCCGGAGCCGGTAACTCCAAGCAGGGTCTGGTAACTGGAGCCCCGGCGCAGTCCTTGCACCAGGGCTTTGATTGCTTGCGGCTGATCACCTGAAGGTTTATGATCCGCCTTGATCTTGAAAGGTTTGTTATCGATCAGGAGGCACCTCCATCTACCTGTACTATTCAAGGAAATTTAATCTTTAAAATACTGCTAAATTTTTAATTGTTAGCTTAGAAATTGTTCCATTACAACCATCGCCAGACCGATAATAATGAAAAGCAATGCTGTGCCAGCTTTCAGGTATAACGGCTTTAAACGGGAGACAATCCTGCTACCAAGGAATACAGCAAGCAGGTGATTGCATAATATTGCTGCCATAGCTCCGGCAAATACAGCAACCGGGTAGCCTGTTCCCGCAGCCAGCATCATTGTTGCAAGCTGGCTTTTGTCACCGAATTCAGCTAAAAAAACCAGGCACATAGTCGGCAGCAAACCACCCCTGCAATTTACCGGATCCTCTTTCTTTTCCCGACGGAAACCGTAATAAAGGCCGATTAAAATAAATATCAGGCCGGCGATAACCGAAACAAGGTTGTGGGGAATGTATTTATAGATAAAACTCCCGGCAATAACCGCCAACCCCATTACCGCGCCCATGGCAATTAAAGCTCCACTCAGAACCTGTGGCGCTGGATAACGACAGGCCATAGTCATGGTTATCAGTTGGGTTTTATCACCAAATTCTGCAACAAATACTGCTAAAAACGCAGCTACTGCTGCTGCTATCAATAGTAGCACCACCAAAAATTGATTTATTCAGGAACCTGGGACAATAAGGTTGATTAGTATTTTGTGATCTTCACAAAAATTTTAACCAAATCATCCAACCTTTCAGCTACTACTCCTGAAAAAGTTTTTAATCTTCATTTTCAGGCGTTTAAATTTCACCCGGGGATCATTTCGCTTAAGCTGAAGATAAACAGGGGAATCGGCTGAAGGCACCGGGATCACTCCCAGGGTCGCACCCCGCTGCAGCAGGTAGCGAAAACTACTTCTATTTAACTTTGACTGAAAGGATTCGCCTTTTTCTCCTTCGTCTTGATTCTTTTTCTTCAAAATAAGCGAGAAAGTCTCATTTTTGCGGTATCCTTCCAACAAAACCAAAAAGTAGCTTTCTTCAATTTTACGTAACAGCTCTTCTCCCCCGTTGACCTGGTCGGAATTGATCCTGGTAATTCTGTCTCCCGTTTGTAATCCTGCTTCTTCAGCTGCTGATCCGGGTATTACCATAAGAAGGGTTACACCCTGATCATCAACCTCATAACAGGGAGTTTTTTTAGTATCCAGCTTCTTACTATACAGGATAAGCAGCTCATGACCCAATGGAGCAAAGATAACTCCCGGTAAAACCAGGAATGACAAGTACTCTGAAGAGATAGCAATAATGAGCAGTATAATGCTGTATAATGCCAGCCACTTGGATGAAAATAGTGTTTTAACCCGGGGTCCCGCAGTAAAGGCCAGGTCGGAATAACCAAGCCCGGCTGCCACCGGGATAACCATGTATTGAAGGCTCTGCCCTTCACCGGGCTGAATAACAGATTTAAGAATCGGCCACCAATCCGGCATGGAAACACCGACAATTTCAGTCTGGGCTACTACAGTTACCAGTAAGGCTACAAGGGGGAGCGGCCAAAATCGCTGCAATGTAAAAGCTCCCACAACTTTTCCATCATCCTGCTTCAGGTAAATCGGGCTGCTGCCCCAGTGGCCGCCAATATAGATCAGCATAGCTTCAACAAGGTGCAGCAAACCTATTAAAACCAGCAGCGCCGGTATATGAATCTTCAACAGGGAATCAATTATTCCCAACTCGATCAACCCGGGGAAAATCGGCAGCATTATATATTTCACCAGGAGTACAGCAACCGCTACTATTCCACCGGCATAAGAAAAACAGAGATAGCGCGGGTTGATCAGTAGCAGCAAAAGGGCAACCGGCCAAATAAAATAAAGACCTATTTGCTCCAGGGAAAGACCAAGCAAAACCAGGATGACCGAAGCAATAAAACCTCCCAGGAGCCCCAACCCCAGCGAGGTAAGCATTTGCCTGCCAATGGGGTTTATTACTCGTCCATACAAACTTTCCTCGGTTGCAGCCACCCGGCGGTATTGCAAAAATACCAGGAACAGGACAATCCAGAAAATTGGCATTATCAGGGTCAGCGCAAAGGTTGCCAGGAATATCTGACCTATGTCAAAGATAAACTGCACCACTTAGCTATTCCCCTCCCAAAACTGTCCACAATCCAGGTTTATCAAACATGTCAAGAGCATAATTCAACTGTTCATCATTTTCACCGGCTGCCCGGTCGAGGGCTTCTCTCAATACAACCCAGGTTTGATCATTAAAGGTACCGCTACCGGCAAGTCCGCCATCTTCCTGGAAAGCGGTAAGAGCAATCCTCGTCTGGGTATCAAAGAAACCGGTTACCTTAATGTTGTAATCAAGCTGCTCTAGCATTAACTGCAACATCTCTACATCCGGTCCAAAATCCCCCTCTTCAAGACTTCCCGGGAAAAAGTAGCGATAATAACGGAGGATTTCCGGCATCTCCACTTCGAAATCAGGCTCTATACCGTGCTTGTGAATATCATGGCCGGAAGGTGTAAAATACCTGGCCATGGTTAAGAGTATGGCATTTTCACCCGAGAGCTGGGCCAGCTGCTGAACTGAAGCCTTGCCGAAAGTAGTTTTTCCTACCAGCAGGGCAGCACCACGATCCTGCAGGGCCCCGGCCAGCAGTTCAGCCGAACTGGCTGAATCCTCATTGATCAGCACCGCTATCGGGTATGGTTTCTTTTCCGCGCTGGAATAGTAAATTGTCTTAACTTCGTCGTTGCGACCGACCAACCTGACGATTTCTCCTTCGGGAACTAACAGCTTAGCCACTTCCACTGCCTGATCAACCAAGCCCCCTGGATTATTACGCAGGTCAATAATCAACCCTTTGTTCAATCCGCTTTGCTCCATCTGGTTAAATTTACCACTGAATTCATTAAAAGTATTGCTGTCAAAACTCTCAATTCTAATATAACCGAGACCATCGGAAAGCATCTCACCAAAAACTGTTCCGATACTAATCTCTTCCCGATCTACCAGCAGGCTGATCGGATCATCCGCACCCGGTCTTTTAACCAAAACCTCAACCATGGTGCCATCAGGACCTCTCAGTAACTCAACCGCACGGTTGAGACCCTGCCCGGTCAGTTCATGACCATCAGCTTCAAGAAGGCGATCTCCAGGCATTAATCCTTTTCTGGCAGCTGGAGACTCCGGAAAGGTTTCATAGACAACGATATTCTGGTAAGCCTCAATAATACGAACACCAATACCGCTGTACGAACCCCTGGTTTCACTGATAAACTCTTCAAGTTCAACCGGATCATAAAACCTGACCTGGGGATCTTCCAGGCTTTGAACCATACCTTTTACAGCGCCTTCAATCAAGTGCTGCTTATCTACGGGGTCATAATAATAATTAGAGATCACATCAATTGCTTCAAAAATGATCACCGCATCAGGATCAACCTGGTTGGCTGCGGGTTCATACCTGATAACTGTAGATGACTGATCTCCACCAGTGTCGGTGTCGTTATTTCGCATAGCCGAATAATAGGTAATCATGTTAGTTGCGATTAATACCACAACAAATATAATCAGCAAGATAAAGATTGTTTTTCTACTGCTGTTTTCTGTCATTGTTAACATCTCCTGTAAAAATATGCTACATTACTATAACTTATTAACGAAAATGCCTTCCTATAATCATACCATATATGGGCAAAAAAAGTTAAACCACCCTGCTATACTGTCAGAGTGGTTAACATTATCAAATTTATTAAATTGATGCTTTAAAACTCGCAGGAATTAACGGTCCGTGGAAAGGGAATTACATCCCTGATATTAGCCACCCCGGTCAGGTACATCAGTGCCCTTTCAAAGCCCAGTCCGAACCCGGCATGTTTAACCCCGCCAAAATGCCTTAAATCAAGATACCATTGGAGATCGTCAGGGTTGATATTAAATTCGGCCATTCTTTCAATCAATTTTTCGGGGCGTTCTTCCCTCTGGCTGCCGCCGATTATCTCACCAACACCGGGCGCCAGCAGGTCCATGGCAGCAACAGTTTTCTGATCATCATTTAAACGCATATAAAACGCCTTGATCTCCTTCGGATAGTCGGTTACAAAAACCGGGCGTCCAAACTCTCTTTCCGAAAGATAACGTTCATGCTCTGTCTGCAGATCACGGCCCCAATCCACCGGGTATTCAAATTTTTCGCCAGACTTTTGGAGTAAACTAATTGCCTCACTGTATGTAATGCGAGCAAATTCTGCTTTTACAATACTCTCGAGTCTGTCTTTTAAGCCTTTATCTACATACTGGCTGAAAAATGCCATCTCTTCAGGAGCATTCTCTAACAGGTGTGAAATCAGATATTTAACCATATCTTCGGCAAGATCCATATTGTCCTGAAGATCGGCAAAAGCTATCTCGGGCTCGATCATCCAAAACTCTGCAGCATGCCTGGGAGTGTTGGAGTTTTCTGCCCGAAATGTAGGGCCAAAGGTATATACTTTACGGAAAGCCATGGCAAAGGCTTCTGCTTCAAGCTGCCCACTAACAGTCAGGTTGGTTTTCTTGCCGAAAAAGTCCTCACTAAAATCAACTATATTTTCTTCAGTAAGCGGAGGAGAGAGCGGGTTCAGTGTAGTTACCCTGAAAATCTCGCCCGCACCCTCTGCATCATTAGCAGTAATAATGGGAGCGTGCATATTAACAAATCCTCTCTCCTGAAAAAAACTGTGCACGGCAAACGATAAGATCGATCTCACCCTGAAAACAGCAGTAAACAGGTTTGTCCGGGGACGCAGGTGAGCTACTTCTCTTAAATATTCCCTGCTGTGCCTTTTAGGCTGGATGGGATAATCAGGAGAAGAATCCCCTTCAACTATCACTGCATCAGCTTTAATTTCAAAAGGTTGCCTTGCATCGGGAGTCAATACCAGGCGTCCGCTTACCGAAATTGCTGCCCCCACCCCGAGTCTGGCTATGTAATCATAATCATCAAGAGACTCCCGTTCATATACTACCTGGACAGGATTGAAAAAGGTTCCGTCATTAAGAGCAATAAAACCGAACGATTTTTGGTCGCGATTACTCCTGATCCAACCGCTTACAACCACTTCACGGTCATTGTAAGACTCTGCACAACCATAGATCTGCTTCACTGTTACACTATTCATTTTTGTCCTCCTTGACTATATAACAAGATCCGGGGATGTTTACTGCAAACAACTCAGGCAATAAAAAGGAGCCGGCGATTTGCTTGAACAAACCTCAGGCCCCCATAAACTTCAATCGGTAGGGATACCTGTTAAAAATAATTCATTGGGTTGTAGCGATAATCCGCTCCCCCGCTGGGATAAGTCCGCACAGCAGGTTTGTTGAATTCTCTTACTTCAAAATGAAGGTGAACACCGGTACTGTAACCGGTTGTGCCTGCCCGGCCGATTCGCTGTCCCCTGGTGACAATATCGCCAACCTTAACCAGCAAACTGCTCATGTGGGCATAGAGAGTTACCGTGCCTCCGCCATGATCGACCATAATACAGTTGCCGTATCCACCATTCCACCCGGAGAAAATTACCTTACCTTCTTCTGCGGCAATTATATAATTGGCAGCCCCATTGTGTGGAGCCATGTCTACTCCACCGTGCCAGGCCTGCGCACCGCTGAATGGATCCCTTCGCCAACCATAACCGGAAGAAATCCAGGTTGGCGCTTCAATAGGATAATGAAGTACTCCGTGCAGGCCGGAAAACTGGCTGGCTGCTTCAGCAAGGAGTTTACGAATTACTTCGTCTAACTGCTGCGCTTCATTTTCAAGATCCTGAATCGCTTTCATGTTCAGGGCTATTTCTCCCTGCAAATCTGTTAAAATTATATTGCGATCCCCGGCTGCCCGCTCCAGTTCATTTTCATTGGCTGCCACCTGGGCGCGCATATTTTCGAGATTGCGTTTCTTTGCCTCCAGCTCTTCTTTCCAGGTGTGAATAATATCTCTTTCATCCTGGATTTCTTCTATTAATCGCAGGTCGTTGCCGGCAATTAAACTTAAATTATGCAAGCGGGTTAAAAAATCTGAAAAACTGCTTGATTCAAAAAGTACTTCCACGTAAGAAATAACCCCGTGTTGTTGTATAGCTCTCAGACGAAGTTTAAGCAAATCTTCCTGGTAACGAAGCTGTTCTTCAGCCTCAGCAAGCTCTTCTTCAACCTGGCCAATCTCTCCTTCTACCACAGCGATATCACCGGCCAGACGTTCCTGTTCCTGCCTCAGCTCATGAATACGCGTCTCCAGCTGCTGAAGTTCTTCCTGCAGGGCAGCTTCACGGTTTAACCGCTGTTCCAGAGCGCTTCTTTCTTCCCTTTGTCTTTTCTCTAATTCTTCCAGTTCCTGTTGTCTGGTTTCAATTTCTTCAGTGAGGTTGGCGTATACGGGCAGCGTAGAAGAAACGATCAGGAAAAACGCCAGGATCAAGTAAATGAACCATCTTAAGATACCGGTTTTCATTACCTACTTCCTCCCTGTTATCATAAATCTTTATATTATCTCTATACTCGCAAAAACCTGCCCATCGAAAAGGCACTGCCCAGAATGCCCAGAATTGTCCCCAGGGGCACCAGATACTTTGCTAATTCCATCATAACCTGCTCTACAGGAAGTAGACTGAGAAACAGCAGGTTGTTCAAAGTTACCCACTCCACAGAGTGGATGTAGATATAATAAAGGGCAAGCAAGGGCAGTACTGCTCCGAAAAAACCCATGAACAAACCTTCCAATATAAAAGGCCAGCGGATAAACCAATTTGTTGCTCCCACATATTTCATAATCGCTATTTCTTTCTTACGCATCATCACGGTCAGCTTTATCGTATGTGAAATCAAAAACACTGCCGTGATAGCCAATCCGGCCATCAATGCCAGAACGACAAGCTGGATTACCTGGGTAACAGAAAACAGGTTTTCTACATACCCTTTCCCGTAAAAAACATTGGAAACACCAGGGTATGTTTCAAACTCCGCTGCCAGGTCAGCTACAGTTTCAGGCACAATTGTTTTAACTTCGTAAGAAGCCAGGAGAGGATTATCCAGTTCACTGTCATAACCCTCCAACATCCCGCCAAGTTGAGGGCGCAGCCGGCTCATGTGCTCTTCACTGGAAACATAGTGCACTTCGGCAACACCTTGATGGGCACCAATCCGCTCCCCCAGCTCGGTTTGCTGATCGCTGGTTGCAAATTCATCGATAAATACCACAATTTCGACCTGTTCCCTGACGGTATCAGTAATGTGCCCCACGTTTAAAGTAACCATCATGAAAAGGCCAAGCATTAATAGTGTAACAACAACAACTCCTGTTGAAGTTATACACATCCAGCGGTTTCTGTATAAACCTTTAAACGTCTCACCTATGACATATATAAAGCCACTAATGAACATGGGAATAAAACCCCTTTTGCTCATCACCAACCAGTCGACCACTTTCGAGATACATGACTCGTTTCTTAAACTTATCTACAATATCGCGATTATGAGTCGCTACCAGGACAGTTGTCCCCCTGAGGTTTATGCTGCGCAGCAGGTTCATGATATCAAGGGTTGTTCCGGGATCCAGATTCCCTGTGGGTTCATCTGCAATAATCATCGCCGGACGATTGGCGATTGCCCTGGCCAAGCCCACCCGCTGCTGTTCGCCTCCTGAAAGATCACAGATCCTGGCGTCACCTTTCCCCTGAAGACCGACCAGCCCTAAAACATGGGGAACCCGTTTACGAATTTCACGCCGCGTAGCCCCGGTTACCATCATGGCAAAAGCAACATTGTCATATGCTGTTCTGTCTTCGATTAGACGAAAATCCTGGAACACCATACCAATATTACGCCTCAGGTAAGGCAACCGGTGTCTTGGTAACTTTCCCACGTCTCTGCCAAAAATTTTAAGAGTGCCTTCTGAAGGTATCAATTCCCTGATTATCAGCTTCAGCAGGGTCGATTTACCAGCCCCGCTTGAACCGACGAAAAATACAAACTCGCCACGATCAATAAAAAAAGATACATCTTCCAGGGCATTATCCCCGTTTTTTGTGTATTTCATGCACAAATCTTTTGCTTCAACCATGCAGTCAGACCTTCCTGCAATTACTTTACATAATGTTTTTCTACAGTTAATATATTCTTCCTGCTAGACATATTAATGTATTTTTACTTATTTTGCAAATTATTCATAAGTCACCGGGACACTGATCAAGTTGATAGCCAGTTATGTTTTAAATAATTCTAATGCTGCTGTAATTTTTTAAATCCTTCACCATGAACCTCGGTAGCATTGCCAATGATAACAAAAGCGCCCGGGTCAACCTCATGAATAATCTCCTTCAGCCTGGTAATCTGCTGCCTGGTAATGACACAGAGCAGGACTTCCCTTGTTTCACGGGTGTATCCACCTGAACCCTCCAACCAGGTCACACCGCGTCCCAGTTCATGAAGAAGTCTTTCATTAATTGCTTCACCGTTCCGGGTTATAATGATCACCGACTTAGCCAGGCCTAGACCTTCAAGTATGGCATCAATCACCTTGACACTGACGAATAGTGATAGCGCTGCATACATTGCTGCTTCACTTCCGAAAACAAACACAGCCAGGGCCAGAACAATTAAATCTCCCCAGAGCATGGCCTGCCCCGGACTGATACCCCATTTTTTTGCAAGAATCAAAGATAACAGGCTGGTTCCCCCGGTTGAACCACGGTAACGAAACACTAACCCCGAGCCAACCCCCATCACTACCCCGCCATAAACAGCCGCAAGTAGCAAATCATTGGTAGCAGGAGGAAGCAGGTGTGCAGTCACTTCCAGGGCCAGCGAAAAGAGTACAGTACCCAGCAGGCTCTGCATAACAATACGCGGACCCAGTATCAGGTAACCGGCAACAAAAAGAGGGATGTTTAAGATTATTACTGTTATACCAACAGGTGAACTAATCAGGTAGTGAAGAACCACCGCCAGACCGCTGATTCCACCGGGAGCCAGCATATTCGGCACCATGAACATATTGTAGCCGACAGCAAGAATAACTGCTCCGGCCGTGATACCGGAAAAGTCAAGCAATACCGTTTTCAAACCCTTCTTGTCGACTTTAATTTTTTTCATTGCTACCTCCTATTTCCTGATCGGAATCTTTCCGCGGGCCTTCCAGCGAAGAAAAGCCTCAATAAAGGGATCAAGCTTGCCATCCATAACTGCTTCTACCTGGCCTACCTCTGCCCCGGTGCGGTGATCTTTAACCAGGGTGAAAGGGTGAAATGTGTATGTACGAATTTGACTGCCAAATCCGATCTCCCTCTGATGACCCCGTTCTGCATTGATCTGCTCTTCCTGCTCCTGCCTGTGCAATTCGGCCAATCTGGCCTGCAGAACACGCATTGCCTGTTGACGGTTACTGTGCTGTGACCGATCATTCTGGCATGATACAACTATGCCGGTCGGGATATGGGTAATCCGCACTGCTGAGTCAGTTTTATTAACATGCTGACCACCCGCTCCACTGGCTCGGTACGTATCTATTTTCAGATCATCAGGGTTTATTACCAGCTCTTCCTCTTCTACTTCCGGAATTACATCAACTGAAGCAAAAGATGTATGGCGTCTCTTAGATGTATCAAATGGGGAAATTCGGATCATACGATGTACGCCTTTTTCCGCCTGCAGGTAGCCATAAGCGGCATGGCCTCGAACAATAAACGTAGCACTTTTTATACCGGCTTCATCATCATTGAGAATATCAACCAGTTCCACCTGGTAATCTTTCTGTTCACACCAGCGCAAATACATGCGCAGCAGCATCTCAGCCCAATCCTGAGATTCCAACCCTCCGGCACCGGGGTGCAGCGATACAATTGCATCGCAAAAATCATATCTTCCGCTGAAAAGTGTTTCAAGCTCCAAAGAGTCAAGCATTTCACCAATTTTTTCAATCAAGGGGCCAACTTCTTTACAGACCTCCGAGCCTGCATTTTCATCTTCGGCAGCCAATTCCAGGAACACCCCGGCTTCTTCTACCAGCTGGTCAATATCCTGGATTGGCCGAAGCTGTTCCCGCAGAGCTCCCTGCTTCTTCATTACCTCCTGGGCTTCGGAACTATCATCCCAGAAATCAGGTTTAGCAGCCTGTTTCTCCAGATCGTTCAGCTTTATCAGCTTATGATCATATTCAAAGAGAAGCCCTCATTTCTTCAAGCCGCTCCTGCTGAGCAACCAGTATATCGCCATACTCTTTCAGCATAAAAGCACCTACTTTCCACAACATTTCTTATATTTTTTGCCACTGCCGCAAGGGCAGGGATCATTGCGTCCGATCTTTTCCACGGTGACCGGCTCCTGTTTTGGCTTGGTTGCCTTACCCCCGGCGGCAGCAGGTGTTCTGTCGTTTTTTCCACGCTGATCAGGCGGTGGAGCACTTCCGCCGCCAACTGCCCTAATTGCAGGCCTGTAACCTGTAGCCTCTCCTGTGACAGCTTCGCGGCGCGGCGCTGCCGTTACCTGGACATGATAAATAGTTCTTACCACATCAGCCTGGATCTGACGAATCATATCTTCAAACATATCAGCACTCTGCAGGCGGTATTGAACCAGGGGATCACGCTGGCCATACGCCTGAAGATGAATCTCGTGTCTCAGCTGATGCATCACATCAATAAAGTACATCCAGTGCCGGTCAACTGTCCGCAGCAGCACAACTCTCTCAAGCTCCCTCATGATTGAAGCAGTAAGCTCTGCTTCACGCGCTTCGTAAAATGAGTGTGCCTCTTCGATTAAAACAGGACGGAGATCTTCTTTTTCTTTGTCGATCAGATCTTTGACAGGTACAGTTCCCTTGCGCAAGAAAAGATCTTCAGCTCTTTCAAGCAGGGCCCGGGCATATTCATCATCCAGAAAACCCTGTTCGATTGTATATTCCTGGATAATCCTGTCAATAATCTCTTCAACCATATCGAGGATTGGCTGTTTCATGTTTTCGCCTTCAAGAACACGCTGCCGCTGCCCGTAAATAACTTCCCTCTGCTGGTTTAAAACATCGTCATAATCAATCAGGTTACGACGAATTTCAAAGTTTCGCGCTTCAACTTTTTTCTGGGCATTTTCAATCGCCCTGCCAACCAGACCATGATCGATAGGCATATCTTCATCGATGCCGAAACGATCCATCATTGAAGCAATATTGCTTCCACCAAAAAGCCTCATCAAGTCATCTTCCAGCGAAACAAAAAATTGTGATGAACCCGGATCCCCCTGCCGTCCCGAGCGACCTCTCAGCTGGTTATCTATCCGCCGGCTCTCATGGCGCTCCGTTCCCAGAACATGCAACCCTCCCAGGTTTATTACTTCTTCGCGCTCTTTTTTGGTTTCGCTTAGAGCATCATCAATCAGTTCAGTATAACGGTTTTGCCATTTTTCACGATCTTTTTCATCAAGATCTGCTTCTTCAGTTTTGAATTCATTCAACAGTCGTTCCCTGACCAGGTATTCCGGATTACCACCGAGGATAATATCTGTGCCCCGTCCGGCCATGTTTGTTGAAATAGTTACGGCGTTCCTGCGACCGGCCTGGGCAATAATATATGCTTCACGCGAGTGATTAACCGCATTGAGCACTTCATGTTCTACATCCTGGCGTTTAAGCATCTTGCTGAGCATTTCCGATCTTTCTACTGAAATTGTTCCCACCAGAACAGGCTGCCCCCGTTGGCTGCATTCAATAATTTCTTCCACAACTGCTTTGAACTTGGCCCGCTCTGTTTTATAAATAATATCTGGCATTTCTTCCCTGATCAACGGCCTGTTGGTAGGAATAGCAACAACATCCATCCCGTAAATTTTACGAAATTCTTCTTCTTCGGTGAGAGCCGTCCCGGTCATTCCGGCGATTTTGCCATACATGCGAAAATAGTTCTGGAACGTTATTGAAGCAACGGTGCGCGTGGCGGCCTGAACCTCCACTCCTTCCTTGGCTTCAATGGCCTGGTGCAACCCGTCCGAGTAGCGCCGGCCCGGCATCAAACGGCCGGTAAATTCATCAACAATCAGCACTTTCCCATCCTGAACAACGTAATCAACATCACGTTCGAATAGGGAATAAGCTTTTATCAACTGGTCAAAGTAATGGCGATGCTCAGAAGCTTTTTCAGATTCATGTTCGTCAACCAGTTCTTCTTCCTCGGCACGTTCTTTTCCCAACTGCAATAGTTTTAAGAGCTGGGGATTAACCCGTTCCAGCTCACGGTACCCTTTGTCCTTGATATCAGCCAGGCGCGATGTTTCATCTATAATATAGTAGAGCTCTTCATCAAGATGGTTAAGCCGTTTCTCGGTCATTAATACCTGCTTGGTCCGTTCAACCATCTTTTCTATTCCCGGCTCTTTCATCATTTTCAACAAATTTTTATTTTTAGGGGAGCCGCGTCTGGCCAATAAAAGTTTTTCGGCTGCTTCTTCGGGATTTCCCTCTTCAAGATCGCGCTTCGCCGCATTTAGTAAATCTACAACCAGTTTACTCTGGCGGCGGATCAGGTGTTCAACCTCTTTTTTCCAGCGCCCGTATTCTTCTTTTGCTTCAACCCGGCTACTAATAATTAAAGGAGTGCGGGCTTCGTCAATGAGAATGCTGTCAACCTCGTCAACAATGGCAAAGTTCAGACCCTGCTGCACCATATCCTGCTTGTAAAGAACCATGTTATCGCGAAGATAATCAAACCCGAGTTCATTATTAGTAGCATAAATAATATCACTGCTATAGTTTTCCCGGCGTTCAGCAGGTTCAAGACCCTGAACCACCAACCCTACCGTCAGGCCGAGGAATTCATAAATTGGGCCCATCCACTCACGGTCCCGCCGGGCCAGGTAATCATTAACCGTTACTATATGCACGCCTTTGCCAGTTAATGCATTAAGGTAAGCCGGCAGGGTAGCAACAAGAGTTTTTCCTTCACCTGTTTTCATTTCGGCAATCCGCCCCTGGTGTAAAACAATAGCGCCGAGCACCTGTACATCAAAAGGCCTCATACCTGTTTTTCTGTAGGCTGCCTCCCGGGCCAGGGCATAAGCCTCGGGCAGGATATCATCAAGGGTTTCTCCGCCGGCAAGACGTTCTTTTAATAATTCGGTCTGCCGGGGAAATTCACTCTCTTCCAGCGCTGAAGCCCATTCTTCCAAAGCATTAACCCGGTCAACGGTTTTCTCCAGGCGTTTTACTTCTTTTTCATTGGGGTCACCAAATAATTTTTTCATAAATGCAGCCATCAGGTTACTCCTTTCAGCGGGTCGGAGCCAATTCTTCGCACAAAGCCCACATGCTACCCGAAACCAGGGAATGCCCTCCCAACACGACCGGTATGGGACAATCTTTCGCAAGACGGGTAAATTCCTTCAACCAGGGATTCTCAACCTGTTCCCAGCAGCCGAGATCCGATAAAAATCGATCACTGTCACTCAGTTCAAGTTTATAATGATACATTAAAACCCTGCTGTCAATAAAGGCACAGCGGGCCAGTTCCGGCAAATAGCGGAAAAATTTATGCAGCCCGGCGTGCTCAAGCAGAAGGCCAAGCAATGATATTACCTGACCCTTATCTATACGGCCCAGTGATTTCATGCCTCTTTCTTCGGAAAAGACCCGCAGGCGCAGCTTTAATAACTCGTTAAGCCTGCCAATAATAGGCGCTCCGACACGACCGATTAATACAACATCCTCGTACTCGGCTGATAGCACAGCTTTTGCTTTTTCCAAAGTACTGTAGTCTAAACTCAACTTGTCAAGCATTTGCCTGGTCCTCGTATCACAAAAGGGACCGGCTCCGAGAACAAGCAGATCAGTTGGGGTATCTATGTCAAACAAAAGGCCCAGAGAATGAGGCATCAGCTCCATTTCAAGGCCAAGTTGATCTCTTAAAGTAAGGGCCAGGCTGTTATCCATCGCAGGTAGTTCGGTGTCTTGCAGGTCAGCGGTTACAGTAAAAGCAACCATGTCCGCTGATTGTGTATTATTGGTATATACAAAACGATCCCTCTGTGTCAGCTTTCTGCAGATCATCTCCAGCTCATTGACTGTGATCAGAGGACAACCCGCTCCGTTCAGACAAAATACTCTATCCAGTCTGTGCTTTTTAATTACTGCTTTCAGCTCGTTACCAAAATGAAATTGTTCGCCTGTAAGTGAATTCAGGGTCACCTCTGCTCCCAATGAAGTAGCAGGCTCGACAAGTTCAGGCCGATTAGTATGCAGGTAGATCCGTTCAAGACAACCAACCTTTTTCATCTTTTCGAGATTGTCAAGCAGCGCGGCCTGCCGGACATCCACCATTATCTTTTCAATAGTACTACAGGGATTCGACCCCTCAAATATTACTGCACTGACACCCATCTTCATTCAAAAAGACCTCTTCTCAAACCATTCCATACATCATTGGGCAGTTTATGCTCTGTTTCCGGGGAGCTTCTATTCAGGTTCAATTAAACCATAATTCCCGTCTTTACGCTTATAAACCACATTGACAGCATCATTTTCGTCACTGGTATAGACAAAGAAGTTGTGACCCAGAAGATCCATTTGCAAAATGGCTTCCTCGGTGCTCATTGGCTTCAGAGTAAAGCGCTTGGTTTTAACCAGTTTTGGTGCTTCTTCTTCGCTTCTTTCCACAGCCTCGTTTGCCGCATGCTTCTCGCTTATCACACGGACTCCCTGCTGCCGCAGCGATTTATTCATCCTGGTTTTATATTTTTTAACCTGTCTCTCGAGTTTGTCGACAACCATATCAATGGAAGCATACATATCACCTGTTGATTCTTCGCCTCTTAAGATTAAACCATTTAAATTCATTGTAACCTCAACAATATGTTCATCGCGAATAACGCTTAAAACAACCTGTACGTCGGTAGCCTTATCAAAATGCTTATCAAGTTTACCAAGCTTTTTTTCAGCATAATCAATAAGCGCAGGTGTTGCTTCAATGTTTTTACCGCGAACTGAGATTCTCATTTATATCTACCTCCCGCTTTATAGTATAAGAACTATAATACTATAAATACTATTCCCCAGTCCAGTACAAAATCCTGCCTGAGACATTTTAGTCCCTTGAACGACGATTATAAGCTATAGCAGCTGCATGGACCAGCGCTCCCTCATTTTTTAAAACAGAAGCGGCTTCATTCATGGTGGAACCTGTTGAAAATATGTCATCAACCAGCAGTATCCTTGTGCCCGGAGCAAATTCGCCATTTACTTTAAATGCTCCCCTGATATTTTCACGTCTTTCCCTGCGAGAGATAGTTGTCTGTGAGCAAGTGTTGATAACGCGTTTTAAAAGATTTACACAGGGAACTCCCAGTGCCCGGGCAGCACTGCGGCCCACCAGTTCACTCTGGTTATAGCCTCTTTCACACTCCCTTGATCTGTGTAACGGCACGGGAACAACCAGGTCGAAAAACATTCGTGTTGCTCCAGCAATTTCACTGCCCAGCCACAACCCGAGAGGCCTGGCCAGACTGCGCCGTTGACGGTATTTTAAATTATGAAGCATATCACGCCAGCCTGTCTCATAAAATGAAAGGCAATAGAGGCTCTCTATGGGATACCACCCGGGCAGGCATTTACACGACGGCAATTCAAATCCATACTGTTCACAAATAGGGCATACATAACCTGCATAGGTATAAGTGTCGGCACAGGTTGAACAAAGGGGAACTATAAGCCGGCCCGGTAAGACAGTTCGGCATATAAGGCAGCGTTCGGGATAGAGCAGGCTTAGCAGAGAATCAATTATGCCGGTTTTGTTTCTTCTGATAACCGGGCCCGGGTTACCATTATTGATCAATCGGTCCACCCCTGCTTAACCTTTTACTGAGACTGCTGTATCTTTTCTCGGCCTTGTTATTACGCACTGCAATGGCCAGAGCTTTTTTACTGCCTACAAGAACAGCCAGCTTACGGGCCCTGGTAATTCCTGTGTAGAGAAGATTCCTCTGTAAAAGCATATAGTGCTGGGTTAAAACCGGCATAATAATAACCGGATATTCACTACCCTGGCTTTTATGAACCGAAACGGCATACGACAGAACAAGTTCGTCAAGCTCTGTAAAATCATAAGAGACCGGTCTCGGCAGCAACATCTCCCGGAATGTTACCACGAGTTCGCCTTCTTCCCGGTCAATGGCTGTTATTATACCTATATCGCCATTGAAAACTTCTTTCTGGTAATTATTTCGGATCTGCATAACCTTGTCGCCCAGTCTGTATAATACTCCCCTGGCCGTCGTTTCAGGTTTACCACGGGCGGGGGGGTTTAATGCTTCCTGAAGCAATAGGTTAAGCCGATCTACCCCGGCTGCAGTTTTACGCATTGGGGTCAGTACCTGTAGATCCAACAGGGGATCGTACGGCCCATAATTAGGCAGCCGCTCACGGCAGAGCTGAACGACAAGCTTTGCCGCATGTTCGGCATCCTCTTCATTTATAAAGAAAAAATCTTTATTCTTTATATTTAAATAAGGCATTTCACCCTGGTTAACCCGGTGGGCGTTAACTGTAATCATACTTTCACGCGCCTGCCTGAATATGTGGCCCAGCCGAATACAGGGGATTTCACCCGATTCAATCAAATCACGCAACACATTGCCGGCTCCCACCGCAGGGAGCTGGTCAATATCACCGACCATAATTAACCGGCAGCCATAGGGGAGAGCTTTTAGCAGATTATACATCAGCAATAAATCAACCATTGAAGCTTCATCTATAATAACCACCTGTCCGTCGACAGGGTTCTTTTCGTTACGCTGAAAACGGAAACCTTCACCTTCGGAAAAGCTGTACTCCAGTAAACGGTGAATTGTGAAAGCTTCCTGTGAGGTGGCTTCTGTTACCCTTTTTGCGGCACGACCAGTGGGAGCTGCCAGGATTACCCGCTGTTTCATTTCCTGAAACACCCTCAGGAGCGCTTTAATAGTTGTTGTTTTACCTGTTCCCGGCCCCCCTGTAACTACCAAAACCCCATTTTCAATAGCCCTGCCCAAAACTTCAAGCTGTTCATCGGTTAAGTGAGCACTGTCGTGCCTGACCTTACCAAGTGCCTGGTTTGCTTCCAACGCAGCAAAAGGTTTAACGTTACTGCCCAGCTGTTGTAAAAGTCGGGCAGCACCATGTTCGGCCTGGTAGAAAGGTGCGTAATAAACGCCCAGTTCATCATCCTCTTCCAGATGCAGCTTTCCTGCTTGAACCAAATGCTTCAGCTGCTTTGAAAAAAAATCTTCCTCCAGCTCTTTACCATTAACGGCAAGTAGTTCTCCTACCCTTTCAAGCAAAACCGGCGCAGGCAGAAACACGTGTCCCTGCTCGGATGCACGACTCAGTGTGTAGGTGATTGCCGACTGTACTCGTTCGGGCGCTCCTGCGGGCAATCCCATCTGGCGGGCAATTTTATCAGCCGTTTTAAAACCAATACCAAAAACATCCTCAGCCATCCGGTAGGGATTCTCCTGCACGCAGCTGACTGTTTCCGAACCATAGCGGCGATAAAGACGCATGGCCTGATTGACGGTAACACCGTAACTCTGCAGAAATACCAGGACATTCTGTATATCTTTATACTGGCTGTAGCTTTTGATAATGTTCGCTGCTTTTACTGTCCCGATACCTTCTATTTCCTGCAGGCGGTGAGGTTCTTTTTCCATTATTTCCAGGGCATCTAAGCCAAAAGCTTTAACAATACGCTCCGCGGTGACTGGTCCAATACCCTTAATTAAACCGGAAGCCAGGTAACTTTTCATCCCTTCTTCGGTTACCGGCATCAGTCTTTCCCATTGTTCAACCTCCAGCTGCTTTCCGTAGCGTTTATGCACCTGCCATTCGCCCTTTATTTGCAGATTTTCACCTTCCTGCAGCGGAGGGAAACTACCGACAATAACCAGAGACTTACCATCGCTGCAGCGAAAGCTGCCAACAAGGTAAGCGCTTTCTTCGTTATAGTACCTGATCTTTTCCAGGGTTCCCTCGAATTTTTCCAGCAGTCTATCCCCCAATCACTTACCCTGCCGCCCGGAAACCGGTTTTTTTAACGGCTGGTTTTTATGCTAATAGCTCAGCTATTTATCAGTAATTTATAGGTTATTTTCCAGTTTATTTTTTGAGCGGGCCAATTTTATTTTTCCGGTAAGCATTGGAAAAATTGCGGCAATGGCGATCTCGACCCATCAGGGCCTCAACAGCAAGCATTGTAGTCATTATATCCCTGTTCAACGGATCCATAATAGCCGAATCCATCCCCTCATAAAGGGCCAGGGCCAGGAAATTCTGGTTGACCACTTTGCGTAAAGGCATCCCAAAAGAAATATTGCTGAGCCCTGAAGTAACCTTTATTGTAGGGTAAATCTCTTTCACCGCTTTCAGGGTGCCAGCGAATCGTTTGAAAGATTCATTGTCGGTGGAAAGGGTCATAACCAATGGATCAACATGAATACGGGAAGGGTCTATATTATAACTTTTTGCTTTTTCAACAATTTTTTTAGTGATATCAACCCTGGTCTGCACATCTGCAGGGATACCCCGGTTATCACAGGTCAGGGCAACTATGTCCCATTCCGTTCCCTCGACTAACGGAAAGATAACCTCGCACTTATCTCCTTCATCTGAAACTGAATTAATCAAACCAGGCCGTTTCGCCCTGTTAATTACCTGCTTGATTATATCAGCGTTGGGACTGTCGATGGATAATGGCACATCCACTACATCCTGGACCAGGTCAATCAGCCATTCAAGAGTTTCTACCTCTTTTTCGGGTACCGTGCCGGCACAGACATCAATATAATCGGCACCTGCTTCTGCCTGACGTAAAGCCAGGCTCTGAATAAAAGCAGCATTTTTTGCATCAATTGCTTCCCTGACACTGGGAATGGTTCCATTAATTTTTTCTCCTATTATTATCACGAAAATTACTCCTCCTTTAACTTCGTCAAATGAAATTGTCGTTTAACCTCGTATATTGTATTTAATCATATCCAGCCCTCATTTTATTGTCAACAAAACCCCCGGTCAGAGGCTGATGCCTCTAAGCGGGGGCCGTTGTTTAATCACTTTTAATTGTTAGAGCACTTCCCTGAGTAGATCCGCCTTGTCCAATTTTTCCCAGGGCAAATCAAGCTCAGGCCGTCCAAAATGACCATAAGCTGCAAGACGCTGGTAAATAGGGCGGCGCAGGTTAAGACGCTCTATGATTGCAGCCGGACGGAGATCAAAGTGTTTGCGAACCAGGTTTTCAATTACCGGCACCGGCACTTTTTCGGTGCCATAAGTTTCAACCATAATTGAAACCGGCTTTGAAACCCCAATGGCATAAGCCACCTGCAGCTGGCACTTCGAAGCCAGGCCTGCAGCAACAATATTTTTCGCCACGTGGCGGGCAGCATAAGATGCAGAACGATCTACTTTTGTCGGATCTTTGCCCGAAAATGCTCCTCCTCCATGGGCGGCATAACCACCGTAGGTATCCACGATAATTTTACGTCCGGTCAGCCCGGCATCACCCTGGGGACCACCGACAACAAAACGGCCGGTCGGATTGATCAGGAACCTTGTTTCTTTATTGAGTAATTCAGCCGGAATGATTTTCTTGATTACCTGTTCCACCAGGTCACTTTCTATTTGCTCCAGGGTAACCTTATCACTGTGCTGTGCTGAAACCACAATAGTTTCAACATGGGAAGGTCGTCCTTCCCGGTAAGCTATGCTCACCTGGGTTTTACCATCAGGCCGTAAATATTTAAGAATACCTTTTTTTCGCACCAGCGCCAGCTGCTGGGCCAGTTTATGGGCCAGTGAAATCGGTAAAGGCATCAGTTCCGGGGTTTCATCACAGGCAAACCCAAACATTAAACCCTGGTCACCAGCCCCGGTAAGATCAAATGGATCTGCCTGTTCGCTGCTCCTGGTTTCCAGGGCCCGGTTAACTCCCTGGGCGATATCGGGCGATTGTTCATCAATTGAACTAAGCACCGCACAGGTTTCTCCATCGAAACCGAACTTGGCCCTGGTATAACCGATTTCCTTAACCTTATCCCTGACCACTTTCGGTATATCGACATAACATTCAGTTGTTATTTCTCCCGAAACCATGACAAGACCCGTTGTAACCAGGGTTTCTGCTGCCACCCTGCCCTGGGGATCCTGTTCCATTATTGCATCCAGTATGGCATCGGATATTTGATCGGCCAACTTATCAGGATGCCCTTCGGTTACGGATTCTGAGGTGAATAAATAGCTATTCTGAAACACTTATATTGCCTCCTTTAGAACTGGATTGTATGTAATGAAAAGCGCCAAAATAAAAAAACCTCTTTCGGTCCAAGAGGCTCGATGGCACACCTCATCTCCCGGAGTCTTTTGACCCCGCAGCAATTGGCACCGTGGCTACTATGCCCGGTTGCCGGGATTCATCGGGGCTGTCCCTCCTCCACTCTTGATAAGAGTATTTTTATTCGGTTATATTAGAATAATACATCAGCAAATACAGCAAGTCAACAGCATCAAGCACCGTTGTGTAAGGGTCCCGTTCTGTTTATTTCTGCCAGGCATCTTGCAGTATTGCTATTACTTCCCTGTCTTCAACCTGGCTAAAGTCTTTGTAGAACTGGCCGACTGCAGCAAAATTAACCGGCGCTTCAAGGTAAATCAGGGCATCAACTTCCTTGTTCAGTTCTTCCAGAGTTTCCGGTGGACCGACCGGGACTGCAAGAACCAGTTCGGCCGGGTTCTGCTTGACTATAGAACGCAGGGCTGCCAGCAGAGTATATCCTGTTGCCACACCATCGTCCACTAGTATGACAAGCTGATTTTCAATAAAGGGTACTGGCCGCTTACCCCTGTATAGCGCAAGACGACGTTTAATTTCAGCTCGCTCACGCCCGGCTGCCTCTTCAATGTAATCAGGAGATATACCTATTCGGGAAATCAACGTTTCATTCAGCATTAAAAACCCATCGCCACCGGTAGCCCCAATAGCCAGCTCATGCTGGTGAGGAGCCCCAATTTTACGGGTTATGATCAAATCGAGTTCACCGCCCAGAGCATCATGTATCGGATCGGCAACCACAATTCCACCCCGCGGAACGGCCAGAATCAGAGGATCACGGCCCCGGTAAGATACCAGCCGGGAGGCAAGCCGCTCCCCGGCTTCCCTGCGATCCCTGAACATCATCTTCATCATCTCCTTTATCTAAAGATCCAGCCTTTTAAACAATTCGCCAGATTCCTTTACCGCCGGTGATTCAGGAGGAAGATCAAACAGTGCTTTAGCATTCAAATCATAATCGGATACCATGGGATCATGAGGTATTTCACCAAAAAGATCTAGCCCGCTCTTTTTAATCTCCTGCTCCAGCTGTATAGAATCGCCTTCCCGGCTGCGACCGATTACCATACCCATCATTGATACTGCTATCTGAACATTTTCAACAATATCTTTAACTCTTCCCGCCGAGCGGATTCCACGGGCAGTTGAATCGCTGGTAACGATAAGCAGATCGATCATCGGTAAAAGACGACGGCTCAAATGCTCCAAACCGGCTTCGTTGTCGATAACCATGTAATCATAATTTTTACTCAGTTTTTCGAGGTATCTTTTCAGGAGATCATTTGGATAACAATAACAACCGGGTCCCTGGGGGTTACCCATCACAACCAGGTCGAATGAATCTTCTTCAACCATAGCCTGCATTAACTGCGATTCAATAAAAATATCCTTGGTCATCCCGGTCGGTACAGCATCCGGTTTTTTTGTATCCTCCAAAATAGTGCCTATCGTTTTGTATACTTCAACTCCCAGGGCTTCATTTAAGTTGGCATTGGCATCTGCATCAACAGCAAGAATACTTTTACCCGGGTTGTTTTCAATCAGGTAGCGAATCAGCAATGCCGATAAAGTAGTCTTGCCGGTTCCGCCTTTACCTGCGACCGCTATACGTTTTGTCATATCTCCAGCCTCCTGTTCTGTTTTATCAATTGCAAAATTTACAAAGTCAGATTACCTATACTATATTATAATCTTCCTGACAACGCTTCTTCAAGCTGGCCGATGTTACTGCAGGGCCACATTTCCACCTGTTCTGCTATCAATCCAACTGAGCGGTAGTCGGGCCAGCGATCAGCTGCCAGGGGATTGAGCCAGATTACTCTTTTAATCTTTTCTTTTATCTTAACCAGCGCTTTAAGGGCATCATCAAGGGCCATTGTTTTTGTATCGCTGACGATGATAACGGTAGTTTTAGAGTTAAGCCTGTCTGTATGTACTTCTTCCAGCGAACGCAGCGCAGCTCCAAGGTCGGTACCCCCACCCCAGGTTTTGCTGTGACGGATAACCCGGTCTAACAGAAATTGCAAACTGTTTCTTCCTTTTAAAACATCAGTTAAATCTTCAAGAGTATCGGAAAAGCTGAAACAGGAAAGATCGCGAACCACTTCATGAAGATTGTATAAAAAGTGAATAACAAAGGTGCTGTAATTCTTCATTGAAGCTGATACATCGCACAATAATAATATTTGTTCCCTTGAGCGATGCTTCGGTTTATACTTTAAATTAAAGATAAGCCCACCATATTGCATATTGTCGCGTAGTGAACGGCGGAGATCAAGTTTTCCGCTGCGGGGACCGCTGCGCCTGCGGCGTAATATTTGAACTGCCATTTTGCGAGATAGTTTTTTTAATAATTCTTCTGCCGCAGGGAGTTCAGAGGCAGCAATTGTTTCAATATCAACTTCTCGCAATAAATCACTTTCGCCTGATATATTTCCTGTGCCTGCGCCAGAGGCTGTGCCAGCCGCTGAATTTTCTATTTTTTCCTGGCTGCGGCAATAACGCAAATGGCTTTTTACAACGTTTTCCAGGATCGGCTTAAACTGTGGCTCAACCCGGTTGCCATTTTCAGTCTGTTGAACAAAATCCTGAATGCTGTTCCTCTTTTCAGGTGGCAAATTAGAATACTGTTTAAGCTCCTCATTACTTAATTGCAGCAATTCCCCTTTAAATTTTAAATCAGCCGCAGCCTGTTCCAGCTGTCTTGATAACTGTTCTTCTTGCAGAAGCACCTCTTCATTCCGCTTGCGATGCTCATCAAGTGGAACAAAGTAATGATCAAAAAGACGGCTGAAAAGGGGTTGATCTTTTTTATTTTTAACCAGGGTTGCCTGCAGTGCTGCCTTGAAAGTATCCCGCGAAGAAATATCAATCACCGTTAGAGCCCGTAAGGCATCGATCATCTCCGTTGTACCGACAGGCAAACCTTCCTGCCGGAGCAGCCCGGCAAATACAGCAAGGTTTTTTTCCAGGTATTGCTCTTTTATTTTTACATTTTGCTGCATTCGCAGGTGTCACCACCGTTCGCAGCCTGTCCAAGCACCCTGTCTACCCCCTGGATGCCGATATCCCGGTTGAAAAGCTGCTGATCACTGCGGGTTTTAAGCAGCAAATTCAGCGTGCTGGCAACCATCTTACCATCAAGACAGCTGCAGTTCAGGGAAACCAGGGCTCTTGCCCAATCCAGGGTTTCTGCTATCGATGGTTTCTTACGCAAATCCGCCTGTTTACGCAGGTGAGCAACAACTCTGGCAGTTTCCCAGGCCAACCGGTCAGCCACCCCGGATATTCTCGCCTTGATAATCTGTACTTCTTTCTCAACTTCGGGAAAATCAAGGTAAAGGTATAAACACCGGCGTTTCAGGCCATCGGAAAGCTCCCTTTCATTGTTACTGGTTAAAACCACTACCGGTATCTCTTTAGCAGGGATTGTCCCCAGCTCGGGAATTGAAACCTGAAAATCTGACAGTACTTCAAACAAAAAAGCCTCAAACTCGGGATCGCACTTATCGACCTCATCTATAAGTAGAACAGCTCTCTTACTTGAACGGATAGCCTTTAAAAGAGGACGCTCAAGCAAGTAATGATCTGAAAAAAGATCATCCTCACAAATCTGGTCCTTTTCCAGAGCCCTGTTCATCTGTATCCTCAGCAGCTGCCGCTGATAATTCCATTCGTAGAGGGCCTTGGTTTCATCCAGTCCCTCGTAACACTGCAACCGGATTAGCTCGCTGTCCAGGATATCGGCCAGGACCTTACCCATTTCAGTTTTTCCTACTCCCGGTGCTCCCTCAATCAGGATCGGTTTTTGCAGCTCAAGGGCAAGGTAAACTGTCAGGGCTGTTGAATCATCACATATATATCCTGTTTTTTTAAAACCGGATTTTAAATCAGCCAGTGATATTGTCATCTTGATCAACACTTCTTTCCCGTTTTATTACTAAGAACTATTCTTAATACTTTTATTCTATCACAGGTCACAATTTATTTCCGAACCGCTGTTGAAGCCGCTACTTATTTAAATAAACCAAAGTTCCAATACCTTATTATGAACAATAACACTAATATCCAAGGCAGTAAACAACATTACTTGCCTTTATCTTCATCCAGGACAACCCTGGGTAATTTCAAAATATAACCCGGTAAAATTAATGATAACTGATTTTCATTGTTTCACTCCTGTTTCTTTGCTCGTTTTCATTAAATGTTTGATAGAATATTATACTATTACCGCCCTTTTTAAGCTAACTCTCCCACTCCCGGTTCATTTAAAGTATGGTAAAATAAATGTGTAAATACATAATACGTTGTGGAGGTTAAAATGGCCAAATATAACGGACAGTCAGAAACCAGAAAGATCCAATCTATATTAATGAAAAAACCGGAAACAGCCTGGAAAAGCCAGGATAATGTTGAAAAACAATGGAGACAACTGCATTACCCCTCGCTGCCCGACTACAAAAAAGTCCTGGAAGAATACCGTATCTTTGCCAACATTATTGAAGACCATGTTGATGAAGTGCATTACCTGCCCGATGATAACCACACCGGGCTTGACTCAATATACACGCACGATCCTGTTCTGATCACAAAAGGAGGGGCTATCCTCTGCAACATGGGTAAAGAAGAAAGAAAAGCTGAAGCTGCCGCAATTGGGCGCTACCTGAATAAAATAGGCATACCAATTTTGGGAGAGATAAAAGCCCCCGGTAAAATTGAAGGCGGCGATGTAGTCTGGCTTGATGATGATACAGCAGCAGTGGGGCTTGGCTATCGTTCCAACAGTGAAGGAGTAGCTCAACTGCGCGAACTCACCAGGGGCATGGTTAAAGAAATAGTAGAAGTAGGGCTGCCGCACGGTAACGGACCTGACGAATGCCTGCACCTGATGTCAATGATCAGCCCGGTTGACGAAGATCTGGCTGTTGTTTATTCACGCCTGATGGTAGTTCCTTTCCGGGATCTGCTGCTCGAAAAAGGTATTAAATTTGTTGAAGTCCCCGATGATGAATACGATAATTTTGCCTGCAATGTGCTGGCCCTGGAACCTCGGAAATGCGTTATGATTTCCGGAAATCCAAAAACCAAAGCTGCCCTGGAACAGGCAGGAGCTACAGTATTTGAGTACCCCGGTGAAGATGTATCGATCAAGGGCGGAGGCGGTCCAACCTGTTTAACCCGGCCGCTCCTGCGCATTTAAATAAATAATTACTGTACCTAAATAAAAAAAGAACAGGGGGTCTGTGTAAGCCTCCTGTTCTTTTAATTGCAGAACCCATTTAGAATCAGATATTAATACTCTCACCCGGGCTGATCACAATACAGGCACTGGTGGTCTTTTCCTCAACCTTACGTTTAAATTCCTGTGGATCAGCGTTAATCAGCGGCCAGGTATTATAGTGATATGGAATTACTTTTTTCGCCTGCAGGAAAGCTGCAGCCATAACTGCATCGTCTATGCCCATGGTGAAGTTATCACCAATTGGAAGGAGGGCTACATCAAGAAGATCAAGCTCGCCAATCAGCTTCATATCACTGAAAAGGGCCGTATCACCGGCGTAATAAATATTCTTCCCATAATAATTAACTACAAAGCCGCAGGCGTGCCCGCCAGGCACTCCGGAACCATGAAAAGCTACTGTAAGCTTAACTGATCCAAAGGGAAAGTTGTGACGCCCGCCCAAATGCTGGGCATGGGCAGTTAGCCCTTCTTGCCCGGCCTGACCGGCTAGTTCAGCTGTAGATATAATTGTCGCCTGGTTATCCCTGGCAATGTTGTATGCATCACCAAGATGATCATAATGTCCGTGTGACAACAGGATATAATCAGTTTTCAGATCTTTGGCTTTTATTACAGCCTGGGGATTATCGGTAATATAAGGGTCAAAAACCAGCGTTTCTTTTCCCTTCCCACCGAGCATAAAACTGGCATGTCCTAAAAAAGTCAGCTCTGGCATGGAAAATCCTCCTCTCTGAATTTGAACTGGTACCAAGACTGTATCTACTAAATTATAACAGTACCCCGGTAGCTCAATCAAACTAGCCTGGAAAAATGATCGCGTCAAGCACTTGTAGGAAAAAGAAACCTCACCTTCAGCTCATACAGCTAAACAACTGCTCAAACCTCTTAAAGCCTTTCTGGTTAAACTGTCCGGGCCATTAAAC
>Ga0334883_1000430_pt1 | contig 76277 bp, 78 predicted proteins | sample GraSluR1_MG_6_FD_207230 | JGI IMG/M metagenome (GOLD analysis project Ga0334883, IMG submission 207230) | Sludge microbial communities from methane-producing bioreactor in Wageningen University, Netherlands - Granular Sludge_09_05-R1 | ecosystem: Engineered > Bioreactor > Anaerobic >... | reverse complement strand
GCAAATGACACACAGATACATTTCAGCGACATATGAAACACAAATTCCCAAAAAGGATGTTGTGCCTTTCAAATTTGTTGCGGACGCAATGTTGGGGAGGCTTGCACGCTGGTTGCGAATGATGGGTTGTGATGTCTATTACAATTCCTCCGGCGAAGACTCGAAACTTCTCGCAATCGCCCTCGCGGAAAGCCGAATCCTTCTCACTCGCGATGTCAGTCTTGCCCAACGCGCCGCAAAGGCGGGATATTTTGTCAAAAACGAGGGAACCTCGGCGCAAGTCGCCGAGATAATCGAAAAATTCGGCATAGAACCGACCCTTTACGGCGACATTTGCCCCGTGTGCAACGGCGAGATTATTCCAGTAGCCAAAGAATCCGTGCGCACGGATATCCCGCGTTACACATATTTCACCCATGAAGAGTTCCGAAGATGCAATTCCTGCGGAAAAATATTCTGGGAGGGAACCCATCGCGGGCTTGCCGAGAAAGACCTTGGAAGGATTCTTGGCGATGAAAATAAATAGAATTCATGGTTTCGACATCAGCTTTTCCGAGGCAAAAACCCTTCAGGAGAGGCTTTCCGGTCAAGTCAGAGTCGAGAGCGGCCCGAATATCCGCGAAATTAATACAGTCGCCGGTTGCGATTGTGCATTCGACCGCAGAACCAACCTCGCTTTCGGCGCGGTTGTGTTATGTGATTTTCCCTCGATGTCGCCGATTGGAATTCTAACCGCGCATTACGAAATTCGGTTTCCCTATGTCCCCGGATATCTGAGTTTTCGAGAGCTGGAGGTTCTGCTGAGTCTTTTTGAGCGGCTCGAAAAACCACCCGATATCGTCATCGCCGACGGACAGGGGATTGCACATCCGCGAAGAATCGGCCTTGCGAGCCATCTCGGTCTATTTCTCGAAATCCCGACGATTGGATGTGCAAAAAGCCGACTGATAGGCGAATCGAAAACACCCGGTCTTTCGAAAGGCGAATGGTCGCCGCTGTTTGACCGCCAGGAGATAATCGGCGCGGTAGTCAGGACAAAAAAAGGTGTCAAGCCGCTGTTCGTGTCGCCGGGGCATCTTATCGACCTCGAAAAAGCGCGGGAGATGATTATCGCTTGCACCACAAAATATCGCTTGCCCGAACCCTCCCGAATAGCCGATATTGAGGTTGCAAAATATAAAAAGGAAGTCATCGATGAATAGAAGAATTATTGCAGTTATAGCTTTGCTTATCTCAACCATAGTCCTCGCAGGAGTCGAAGAGTCTTTCCAACGAGTGCAGACACAGAACTTTTCGCGCCCGGACTCGAACAAAATCAAGATATTAAATCCCGCCGGAACAACGAGTATAACGGTTTCCGAGACCGATCAGGTCATTTTCAGTTATAGGTTATACGCCGAGGCGGCTGATTACAACAAATCGCGCGAGCTTGTGGGCAAATTCGAGACGAGAATTAGGCCGGAAAAAGGTGTAATAACCGCTAATTTCGGCTTGCCCTTCGATTCGATAGACAAGTTAAAATTCCCCTTTCTCGACAGAAAATTCGAGGGAACGCTTCAATGGCGCGACCGAAAAATTGACATTTCCCACAAAAAAGGAACAATTCTCAAAGTCGAGTTGCGTGTCGAAATTCCCAGCGGAATCGATGTCGAGATTGAAGGGATGATTGGAAAAGTTGATATTACAGGCCATCGGGGGAATATCGATATCGAAATGGGCGCAGGGGAAATAGAGCTGTTTCAAACAGTTGCGGAGCACAAAATTCTCCTCGGCACCGGTGTGGTGAAATCGGTTACCAGCGAGGGCGGGTTCGATATCTCCGCCGAAAAAATAGATATTCTCGGCACATTCACCGCGATAGACACACTTCGAATCTCGCAAAAAGAAGGGGCAATCCGTTTCGACGGCGTCGAAAGTGCCACATGGCTCGACTTGAAAATCGGCAATGCCAATCTCTATTTGATGGCGGGCGATCTCGGTTGCGGAAGCATCAAATCCGGCGCAGGGAATATCGATTTAAAAATATATTCGCGCCTCAATTGCGAGATGAGCATCGAAACCGAATCGGGCTATATCGACATCGAGACCGCCAAAAGATTCGCGCAGGAGACCTATTCGACAACACACGGAAGAATCTCGCATATCGAGATAGAAAGCCCCTCTACTGAAGTCGAGGTCTCACACCCCTTCGGCTCGGGAATTATGCGTGCAAAAAGCGATTCGGGAAATATGAAAATCGTTAACGATAGCGCGGAATAAATTTGCCGATTATCCGTTTGAAAGCATATTCGACCTCGTGTATTCGAAGAAGCTTTGCAATTGCGAAGAAAACGCCAAAATAGAATATCGAAGGCACGACGAACTGAACTAACTTATCGACAAAATCAAGCTCCAGTGCGACCATAGGATTGAACCAGTCTTTGAAAAGCCATGTCGCGATGGCCGATACACCCCCTGCGGAAATCACGAGAAGCTCTGTTTTTATTATCCGCCATGCCGAGAAGCCCTCGATTTTTTTCGCCACATATATCATTAAAAGACTCGAGTTAATCAATCCTGTCAACGAAGACCCAAGCGCAAGCCCGCCATGGTCAAGATAAAACATAAAAATCATGCTCAGGAGGATGTTAAAAATCACGCCGATGCCGACAATGTAAACCGGTGTGCGAGTGTCTTTTTTCGCGTAGAATGCCTGTTGCATTGTCCTCGTGATACCATGAAACGGCAGGCCTATGACATAAAAAAGCAATGCCCACGCAACCATCGGAGTCGAGGTTTCGGCGGCAAAGCTCCCCCTTTCGAAAATAAGCGAGACAACCTCGTTGCGAAGGACTACCGTCGCGAGTGCAATCGGCGCGAGAAGGGTGAAAATCGAGCGTGTGGTGTAGGACAGTGTCTGGGAGAAACTTTTGTCGTCGTTGTTCGCGGCGGCGTCTGCGAGGGTTGGAAGGCTTGCCGTCGCGACAGCATAGCCCACCAACGAAAGCGGCAGATAGATAAGCCTTGTGGCGTAAGCAAGCGAGCTTACACTTCCGCCGGGTAATAGCGAAGCGAGCATGATGTCAGCGAGATAGTTAATCTCGTGCGAGGCCAACGAGAGGAGACTTGGTAGAAGAAGCAGGGAGACCTCGATAATGTCGCGCTTCCGACCCTTAACCGCCCAACTGAAACGCCAGCCGATTTTTAAGACCCAAATTAGTTGCCATAAAAAAAACAAAAACCCGCCGAAAACAACCCCTACCGCCACAAGCTGTATCTGTTTGGTTGCATCTGCAAAAAAATACACACCCAGTCCGATTCCAACAAGCCATGAAAGGTTTGTGAAAGCCGGCGCAACCGAACTTATGAAAAATTTCCGGTAGGTGTTCAAAATCGCCTGACAATAAGACCCAAGGCCAATGAAGCCGATGAAGAAAAATAGAATCCGAACAAGTTTGGTGGCGAGATGTAATCTTTCCGGGTCGTTATGCCATCCGATGACGATAATCTTGATAATAAACGGCGCAAAAACAACGCCGACAATACAAACCAAGATCAATATCCCCATAAGCGCTGTCAAAACCGCAGATGCCATCGCGAAAGCGGCTTCGGGACCTTCTTTGTGTTTTATTTCGGTAAATTTGGGCAGAAACGCCGCGGTAAAAGAATTCTCGCCAAAAACGAACTGGAAAAGATTCGGGAATCTCCAAGCCACAATGAAAGCATCCGCGGCGAATCCGGTGCCGAAAGCCGCGGCCATGGCTATTTCGCGCGCTAAACCGATAATGCGCGTTACCAAAGTGCCGAGGCTCACCCATACGGCGGAATAAAATATGCTTTTGCGTTCGCTCAATCGAGAATTATAATATAAGATTAAATGGTCTATTATAACAGCTGTTTACGATTCGTGATGAAACAGTGAAATTCGAAGAGAAACATATAGCCGCGATATATTTCAGCCCGAGGAATCCCTCGAACAGCGGAGAAATTCTCGATATTACCCTCAAACCGCTAATCAAAGCCGGCTGGAATGTCGAGAAGATATTCATCCGCGATCTGAACATTCGCCCATGTGAGGGTTGCGAGACCTGTGAAAAAGGCGCGCTTTGCCCCATCGAAGACGATGTGCCGCGGATAAAATCTTTACTCGAAAAATGTTCCGCTGTCGCGATTGCTACTCCTGTCTATTTCTATGGCGTTCCATCGAGTGCCAAAGCGCTTATTGACCGATGCCAAACACTTTGGGCACGGAAATATATCATCGCAAATCCTCTGCCATCCGGACGCCAGGCAGGGATTATTGTTACTGCGGCGAGCGGGGGGCAAAAGGTCGCGGAAGGAGTTCGTCTTACGCTAAAATACTTCCTCGATGCCCTCTCTATCGAAATGCCCGAGATGCATGTCGTCAGAAATTGCCACTGGGCGCCGAAGGATGTGCCATGTAATGAATCGGCGAAAGCAAACGAATACGGAAATAAATTCTTAGAAAGGATAAACAATGGTCTATGAAGACAGAATCACCACAGTGCGAAACAAAATCGAAGAGCTTGGACTCGATGCGATTTTATTCACGAATCTCATAAACATAAGATATTTATGCGGTTACAGCGGCTCGAACGGCCTGCTTTTTGTCTCGAAAAAAGCCTCGCTTTTTCTGACCGATTTTCGGTATAAAACCCAAATCGAGACCGAGGTCAAGGCCGCGGAAGGAATTGTGCCGGAGGACGGGCTTCTTTTGGATGCCCTCGTCGCGAGGCCGGAAACCACAGGAATTTATAAGCTCGGTTTCGAAAGCTCGATAGCCTTCGACAGGCTCGAATCGATGAAAAGATGCTTCCCCGAAACCATTCAATGGACACTCGTTGAGAATTTTGTCGCTCAAATGCGCTGTATAAAAACCTCCGAGGAAGTCGAAAAGGTCAAAAAGGCGATCGTCGTCGCCGAAACAGGACTTCGCGAATCCCTCGATTATCTTCGCCCCGGAATAACCGAAATGGAGTTCGCCGCCGAGCTTGAATACCGTATGCGCAAACACGGCGCGGAAAAACCCGCTTTCGATACGATAGTCGTCAGCGGCGAACGAAGCGCGCTTATTCACGGCATTGCCTCGCCCAAGGTTATCGCGCACGGCGATCTCGTAACCATCGACTATGGCGCGAAGGTTGACGGCTACCACTCCGATATCACCCGAACCTTCATAATGGGTGAACCTTCGCCAAAACAGCGCGAGATTTACGAACTCGTCTATCTCGCACAGACATCGACAGTGAAAGGCGTTCGGGCGGGGCTTCCCGGCAAGGAAATCGACGGCATCGCACGGAAAATTATAGAAGATGCCGGATATGGCGAATATTTCGGCCACGGCCTCGGCCACGGCCTTGGAATGGAAGTCCACGACAATCTCGGAGTCGGTTCGAAATCAGAAAATATTATCCCGAAAGGCGCGATTATAACCGTCGAGCCGGGGGTATATATTCCCGGAATCGGCGGCGTCCGCATCGAGGACGATGTGCTCGTCGAGGAGACCGGCGCGTCTGTGCTCACAACTTTGCCGAAAGACATCGACAATGCCATTATCGAATAAATCGACAGTAAAGGAAAACCTCATGAAAAAAATATTTCTGCCGATATTTTTCGCAATAATTCTATTCTTTGGATGTTCCGAAACCGAAATCGATAATGAAGCGCCTTCTATAATGATAACCTTCCCCTCAAACGGCCAAGGTGTTACTGCGCCGGTGATTATCACAGCGTCAGCATCGGACAACGAGGGTGTTGCCGAGGTGAAATTTTACATCGACGGCATCGAAGCCGGAATCGACAACGAAGCGCCTTTTCAGCACGAATGGGACATATCCGGCCTTGGCGATTTCAGCCCGCACACCATTTACGCCCGTGCCGAGGACGCCGCCGGCAACAGCGCTGTCAGCGAGACAATTAATGTTTGGATAAACCATAACAACTGGAGTTTCATTCTCGTCGAGAAAGGCAAAACTTCATCCTCGGCGAGCGTGGCTTGGTCGGCCTATCCGGGGGGAATTGGAAGTTTTCGGTTTCATTATTCGACCTCGCCCGAAGTCGATACAACCGACCTGCGCGGGCCTTCTGCCGGCCTCGCTGACACCTCCGCGACAATCAGCGGCCTTCTGCCGGACACGCCCTATTATTTCAAGGTATTCCTCGTTGTCGGCGCAAATATGGTCAACAGCAACGAAATAATGATTCGAACCGACCCCGCGGGATTGCTCGAGTGGATTACAGTCCCCGGCGGCGGGTTTTCGAGGGGCGCGCTGGACGGTTCTTCCGGGCTCGAGGGCGCTTTTCCGGTGCGATGGATTCAAGTTTCGACTTTCCAAATTACTGAAACAGAGATAACCTGTGCTCAATATAAAGAGTTCATCGATGCCGGTGGCTACAGCGATTCGACATACTGGAGCGCGCAGGGATGGTCGGCCAAAAGGTCTCGCGGATGGACATCGCCGGACAGATGGAACGAAGGCTCAACCGGCTGGCTGGTCGGCGAGGATTTCCCCGACTATCCGGTTATCGGCGTAAGTTATTATGAAGCAGAGGCATATGCAAACTGGCTCGGCGCGAGACTTCCAACCGAAGCCGAGTGGGAATATACAGCACGAGGAAACTCCGGCCCCGATAACAATGGCGATTCCTACCCCGACGGCAATATCTTCCCATGGGGCGATGTTTTCAGCGCAGAAATCGAGGGCGTATTCGTGCACTGCAACTTCCGCAATGCAACCACCGATCCTATGCCGGATTCTCTCGTGGATGGCTTCACCGATTCCGCCCCGGTCGGAAGTTTCCCCACCGGAACGAGCTGGTGCGGAGCGCTCGATATGGCTGGCAATGCCGCGGAGTGGGTTGCGGATTGGTTCGCGCTGGATTATTATTCCACTTCGCCCGATATCGACCCAACCGGCCCGGAAACAGGCACGGCACGTATCGTCCGCGGCGGAAGTTATATCCATCAGAGCACGAATACCGACAGAGGATATAATCTTCGCACATGGCGACGCGATTCACGCAACCCAGACGACCGGCGCAAACAGATTGGATTCCGAGTGGCGAGGGATATTTGATGTTGCCCAAACCGCGAAAATTAGCGCATATCGCCTTTGTATTTGTGGTATCCGGCTTGCTCTTATCCGTTTTAGCGCCGAAAATTTACTCCGTCTCGCTCGGGATGTGGTTTCTGAGCGTCGCGGTGGGGATTATCGCATTGATAAAAAACGGCCGACTCTTTCCGAGAATCGCCCTAACGAGGTCGGATGATGACGCTGAAAAGCTCGACATGATACATTTCGTCGAGGTTTATCTTTCACTAATACCTGGAATATTTGTTATCGCATATATATTATTCTTTAAAGTGTTCGGAGGCTAAAAACCTCACCCCTGAAGGATTAGCAAATTGGGCATTGTGATTCAAAAATATGGCGGGACGAGTGTCGCCGATTCGGAAAGAATTATGCGTGTCGCCGAGCGAATAGTGCGAAGGAAGCGCTCCGGCGACGATGTCGTAGTTGTGGTCTCCGCGATGGCGAACACGACCGACAACCTCGTGAAACTCGCAAAAAGCATCGACCCAAACCCGCCCGAGCGCGAATATGACATGCTCTTGACCGCCGGCGAGCGAATCAGCATGGCGCTTATGTCAATGGCGATTCAGCGACTGGGGGAAAAAGCTGTGAGTTTCACCGGAAGCCAAAGCGGCATCGTTACAGACGATGACCACACCCGCGCGAGGATTATCGAGATGCGCCCGACACGCATAATTGAATCTCTCAATCAAGGTATCATCGCCATCGTGGCCGGTTTTCAGGGAGTTTCGGGCAAACGCGATGTTACGACGCTTGGCAGGGGCGGTTCGGACACCACTGCGGTTGCCCTCGGAGTCGCTCTCGGTGCGGAGATATGCGAAATCTACACCGATGTCGAGGGAGTTTTCTCCGCCGATCCGAAGAGAGTTACCTCATCGCACCTAATCGACGAAATTACCTACCGCGAAACACTCGATATGGCCTATTTCGGCGCGAAAGTCCTTCATTCGAGATGTGTCGAGCTGGCGCGTGCGGCGAATCTGCCGCTACGCGTTGCTTCGAGCATGACCGACACGAAAGGAACAATGATTGTGGAAAAAATCAAAGGTATGGAACGCCCACGCTTTGTAGGCATATCACGGCGCGACAATATTTTCTCATGCCGTGCGAACCTTTCCGGTGCAGAGTCGCTTCGGGAGCTGATTTCGGCGTTGGCCGCGCAAAGGGTGCATGTCGGTTTTCCGCGTGCGGAGAAAATTTCCGGTGGATGGAGCTTCTCCTTTTGGGCTGACGAGGCCGATTTCGAGCGCGTCCGCAAACTCTCTGCAGAGTTCGATCTCGAAATTGACAGCGATGTCTGTCTAATCGCTCTGATTGGCGAGGAAATCGCACAGAGAGCGGATGTTATGGGCGAGATTGTCCATTTTCTCGGAGAAATTGGTGTCGAACCGTCGCTTATCGACGCCACCCAAACAAGCCTCGCGATGATGTTCTCATGTAACTGCGGCGCGAACGTCGAAGAAGCACTTCACCGAAGATTTGTCGAGGAGAGCGTATTTTGAGCATTTCCGATTCCAGATTGGCGATTGTCGGTGCGACAGGTCTTGTCGGCGAGAACCTTTTGCGAATTCTCGAAGAACGTGGACATAAGCCTCGTCTTACACTTTTCGCTTCAGAACGGTCTCAGGGTAAGAAAATTGCCTTCGCCGGCATGGAGCAATCAGTTATCGCCCTAACTCGCGATAAAATAGGAGATTACGATTTTGCGGTTTTCGCCGCAGGAGGGAAAATCTCACGCGAATATGCACCGATTTTCGCGCAGAAAGGGTGCGTCGTTATCGACAAATCCTCGGCGTGGCGCGCGGATCCGCAATGTCCGCTCGTGATTCCACAAATTAACGCCCACGCTCTTACCAATATTCCGCGAGGGATAATCGCCAGCCCGAACTGCTCGACCACCGGCCTCGTCCTCGTGCTAAAGCCCCTTATCGACGCCTTTGGAGTCCCTGAGCATATCGTTGTGGCGACATTCCAATCGGTCAGCGGAGCAGGAAGAGCCGCATCAGAAGCCCTTCTTCGCCAACGCGATAGCGATTCTTCACCGGCACCATTCCCCGCGATGATTCACGATAACATCATTCCGGCTATCGGCGAAATCGACGAAACGCTATTTTATACAGAAGAGACAAAACTCAGCGAGGAATCGCGTAAGATATTGGAAATAGAAGAGTTACAGATAAGCGGCACGGCGGTAAGAGTTCCGGTCGAAATTGGACACTCCGAGGCTGTAACAATTCTCTGGAAAAACGACATCTCCCTCGAAGGGGCGATAGAAGAGCTTCGCAAAGCACCGACAATAGAAATATCCGAGTTGCCCATGCCCTCGAACTGCGCAGGGCGCGATTCTGTCATCGTCGGGAGAATTAGAAAAACCCCCAAAACTTCGGGGGTTTTGAACCTATTTTTATGTTTCGATAACCTTCGGCGCGGCGCGGCGACCAACGCCGTCGATATTCTGGAGGCGATTGCGGAGTGTTAAACCTCGTCGGGAGACTTTTTACGCGCTTTCTCCCAAATCCCCATCGCGACAACCGCGACGAAGATGAAAGCAAAATAGAGAATTGTCATTGTTTGCATCGATAAATCCGCCACGATTGTAATAGCCGCGGGAATTAGAGCATATATGAACCAAAGAATCCAGGCAATCATGTTTTCCTCCGTCGTTTAGACTGAAAAAATACCGAGCCTGAGAGAAAAGTCAAGGAGTTATTTTGTCAAACACGATAGACCAAGGACATAAACGCCCCGATTGGGACACCTATTTCATGCGCATGGCCTCGCTGGTTGCAAGCCGCTCGACCTGTCTTCGCAGGCATGTTGGCGCGATTCTCGTCCGCGACCGCCGAATTCTGGCCTCCGGATACAACGGCGCGCCCCAAAAACTCGACCATTGCCTCGATGTCGGATGCCTCCGTGCAGAGTTGGGAATCCCAAGCGGCCAGCGTCATGAGCTTTGCAGGGGTATTCACGCAGAGCAGAACGCGATTATTCAAGCCGCGCTATTCGGAGTGAGCACCCAGGATTCCGTGCTTTATTGCACAACCAAGCCCTGCATAATCTGCACGAAAATGCTTATTAACGCCGGCGTGAAGAGATTCGTTGTCGGAGAGCTTTATCCAGACGACCTCGCCGACGGTTTTGTCAAAGAAGCCGGAATCGAGCTGATTAATCTTCCCTTGGAAGAGGTTTTAGAATAAAAAATGCGCGCCTTTTTAGCAATAATCGCTCTATCGAGCCTTTTAACGCTCTCCTGCGGGCTTGTCGATAGATACGAAATCGCCTTCGATGTTGACGGAAGAACATTGAACGCCGCCGGCGCTACAATATGTCTTCAGAAAGTCGATGATGTCTTTGTCGCAAGCCTCACCGACCGTGCATCCACAATGAAACTCGAATGGACTGTGCCTGAGAAGACCCCCTCAAAATGGCACGGCGGGAGATTCCGCGGCACGCTTATCGAGGTCAATACGCCGCCCGTTTTCCACGAATTCCAAGAAAATATGGTCGGGATTCTAATCGAGATTACAGATGTTACCGGCAGAACAGTATCGGGGAAATTCTCAGGGCAGGTCGGTCTCGGCGAGGGGTCTATACAAATAGACAACGGCGTTTTTCGCGCCTATGTAGAATTCTAACCCGCCTCATACTCTTGCGCCCAGCCATTCAGATCCGACCGCCTGAAAGCCTCCAGCGCGGTGCGCCATTCGGCCTTTGTGAGCCTGCGGTTTATCGAGGCCATATCGACCGCCTTATAGGCCGGAAAATACTGCGCCATCAACGAAACATAGGTGTTCGGCGATATTTCTTCGGCGATAAATCTCAACGCCTCGGCAGTGTCCGCAATCCCTCCGGGAAGAACCAAATGCCGCACCAGAAGCCCCTTTGTGGCGATTTCGTCATCGTCGAAAACAAGATCCCCCACCTGACGATGCATTTCCCTAAGCGCCGCGAGATTAATAACAGGATAATCCTCGGCATTAGAAAGCTTTTTGGCTATTTCCGCCCGGCGATAGCGGATGTCGGGCATATAAATATCGACGAGTCCCTCCAGTCGTTTTAACTGCTCTAATGAATCGTAACCGCTTGTGTTATATACGATTGGAATTGATAGCCCTTCATCTCGTGCCGTAGCAATCGCAGATTCGAGCGCGATCGTGGCATGCGATGGCGTTACAAAATTGATGTTATGAGCACCGCGCGACTGAAGTTTCAACATCGCCGAGACGAGGCCGTCGAGGGTTAATTCCGTGCCGTGCCCGAGCTGGCTAAGCGGGTAATTCTGACAGAACACACAGGACAAATTGCATCCGGCAAAAAAAATAGTCCCGCTTCCGCGACTGCCGGAGATAGGCGGCTCCTCGCCATGGTGAAGATTCGCGCTTGACAATTTCGGCACAGGCGGCGAGGCGCAATATCCCTTCGACTCGAAACGGTTTGCACCGCATTTTCGAGGGCATTCGCTACACGAGCGCAAACGAGCGGTTTGTTCTGCAGTAAAATCGACCATTCGCTATGCCTTTTTCTCCGCTTCTCGAGCCTTTTTTTCAAAAACCGCTTTCGCCTCGGAATATCCCGCCTCCATCGTCTTTTTGATTTTTTCCTGATCGAACTCAAGAATATCGATGAAATCTTCTTGCGGCTCGACAAGCGTAATCTCGATATGTCTATATTCACGAAGAGGGAAGTCCTCGCTCTTTTCGGCAAAATGGAATAATATGCCTTCGACGATATTTCCTTTCCCCTTCATTGTGCCCCATTTCGAGACGATCTCGTTGATGCTTCGGCATCGGTCGATGTCGATATTGACCATCTCGGATTGAATCAATTCGAGGCATCGTTGCGCCGTTTCGATTATAGTCTCGGGTTTTTCTTTCGCGCGAAGGTTTGTAAGCGGGCGTGTAGCAACGACATCTATCTCGTCGACCCCCAATCGGACAAGCGGCGCGAGCGGCTGGGTGGCGAGAACCCCGCCATCGACGAATTGATGGCCGTCTATCTCGACCGGTTCAAATGCCCCGGGAATCGAGCATGATGCCAAAAGCCAATCCACAAGCGGCGAGGCGAATTTGTCCTTCTCGACAAGAACACCTTTCTGTAAATCCACAGTCGAAAAGATAAAGTCGATAGGCGACTCGCGAAGTTTATCGATGTTCATTCTCTGCTCGATTTGCTTCCTAAGCGGCTTCATCGACATTAGTCCTTTATAGAACAATATATTGCCGCCGAAAAAATCGCTGATCGACTTGGCGTTTTCCCAAAGGTCGAGAACGACATCGAAATCCTGCTGAACTATTCCGATGGCGTTTAGCGCGCCTATCGAGAAACCCGAAACAGCATCATATTTTCTTCCGAGCTCTTTATCGATATATTTCAGCGCACCCGCCTGAAATGCGCCCTTTGTCCCGCCGCCGGGAAGAAGCAGACCGCGTTTCGTCTTTTTATTATGCATAAGAACCCCTTTTAATCGAACATAATATACAAAGGGACATTTGATTATCCAGATAAATCTAAACTGCAGAATCATGCGGAATCTAATGCAGTTTATTGACTAATTGTTAAACAAAAAAAGGGCGGAAATCCGCCCTTTTGCTGATTTTCGGAAAAATCCTATTAGAGGCTCTTCAGACGTTCCGTCAGGGAGATAACGTGGCCCTGCTCTTCGCGGATAACCTCCTCGACCTTGTCCTTGCCGAGTCTCGCCGGAACCATGTCCCGAATTCCGAGATAAAAAAGAATCGCCTGCTTCTCAAGCTGAATCGCGAGCTTGATTATCTCTTTGAAAGACTCCTCACCGGTCATCCCGGCGGCTATTTCGGGGCTTCCCTCGGCGACATCCGCGTCGGCGATTGCCTGAAGATACTTCGCGGCATCGTCATAAGGATCGAAATACGCGTTACGCTGGTCCTCGGGAAGTTCCTCACGCATTTTGATGAAGATATCCTTGTGTGTTCTCTCCATCTCTGCGAGTTTCTCCAACTCCGCGCTAACCTCGGGGTCTTTGTGTTTTGCGGCGAGATCGCTATACATCTTGGCGGCGTTCTTCTCCGCCTTGATTGCCATCTCGAAAATCTCGTCGGCTGTGTAGTTGATTCCCATTGCCCTATTCTCCTTGTTGTGTGGGAGGCGTGAATACCCTCGCCCCCAATTCCTTATCCAGCATGAACATCGCGCCGGTATTGTTGCCGATTAATTCGAGCTTGCGGACTATCTCGTCAGCTGTGGCTTCCTCCTCGACCTGCTCGCCAACGAACCATTGAAGGAAGTTGAAGGACGCCCTGTCGCGAAGCTCGTCGGCGATATCCACGAGGTCGTTAATCCGGCTCGTAACATACTGTTCGTGCTTATAAGCGGATTTGAAAACAGCGAGCGCGGATTCCCATTCGAAATCGGGTCCATTTATGGCGGCAAGTTTGACCCTTCCGCCGCGTTCGGCAACATAGCCGAAAAATTTCATCGCATGGAAAGTCTCCTCCTGAGCCTGAATTCTCATCCAGGAAGCCATTCCCGGAAGCCCCGAATCCTCGAAATACGCCGACATGGAAAGATAAAGATAGGCGGAGTATAGCTCGGCGTTTATCTGATCATTGATCGCCTTTTCCATCTTCGTGTCTATCATATCTATCCTTTCCAGAGTTTGTGGATATTACAATACTCTCTCGCCTTCAACTCGTCAATACAATTCTTACAAAGATGAAAAACCGCCTGCGGTTCGTCGCCCGGCTGAAGGAATTTCCTTAGCGAGAGTTTGCCGTCGGCTGTGATAACCTGAATCCACTCGATGTAGTGCTTTTCTTCCATCGGATGCAGAGTGCTTCCGACATAAACCCTGACATCGGTGCCGTTCTTTTCGATAACTGGCACATGTTTTTCTTTTGCCATTTCCGCGGTTTGCTCTTCCATGAGGCTCATTGGCTGGTTACAGCAGACGAGCTGTCCTTTTCCGCCATGAAGAACCTCGACGATATTCCCGCAGATTTCGCATTTATAGATTTCGAGTTTTTCCGCCATTTTTTCCTCGCTTTTTTTAATAAATTAGATCTTCTTGTGGCAGAACCACCAGTCGAGACACTCGTGATTTTTGTTTTCGAGCCTTTCTTTTCGATCTTTTTCGCTCTTCGGAGGTGGCACGATAACATGGTCTCTGACGATGCCGTTGTTAGGCCAATCAGCCGGCATGGCTACTTTGCTGTTGTCGGCAATCTGAAGACCACGCACCATACGGATTATCTCTGCCATGTTTCTTCCAAGCTCCTGCGGATAATACAGAATCGCCCGAATGATTCCCTTCGGATCGACAATGAAGACCGCACGGACAGTGTTCGACCCTTTTCCGGGGTGGATTAGGCCGAGCTCCTCGGCAATAGTGCCGTCGTCGGCGATTATCGGGAAAGTAATCTCGACGCCGAGCTTTTCATGAATCCATTCCGTCCATTTCATATGGGCGAAAACCTGGTCTATCGAAAGGCCGATAAGCTCGCAGTTAAGCTCGTCGAACTCCGCCTTAAGCTTCTGAAACGCGACGAACTCAGTTGTGCATACCGGAGTAAAGTCCCCCGGATGGCTAAACAAAACGAACCACTTGCCTTCGAAATCGTCCGGAATTGTCATCACACCATGGGTTGTCTGCACCTCGAAAGGTGGCATCTCGTCGCCGATGAGCGGCATCGAGTAGTATTCTTCTTCGCAGTCGCAGTCCTGACCGCAGTCACATTTGTAATCTTCGCACATGCTTGTCTCCTTTATGGTTTATTTAACTTCGCCCGTAGCGGCATATTTGCATTGCTTCGGGCTGTGAACTAATCCGTCGGCCTTGAGTTCTTTGAGCGCCGCGGAAACATCCTTGGGGTCGATGCCGGTTTTCTCGGCGATTTCTTTCGCGCCAAGAGGCACATCGCTGTCAGACAGCGTCTTCAGCACAAGCTTCGATGCCGAATCGCAATTCGGTTTTTTACAGCTCATTTTTACTCCTCTTTTATTGTTAATTTAAATTTGCATTCCGGGCAGATGCCGTAAATATCGACATTACAGCCAAGCACCTCGTAATCCGTTTGGCCGGCGCAATCCTCGATTACCTCTTGCGGTTTCTCGAAAACGATATCCTCAAGTTTTCCGCATCTTATGCAACGAATGTGACTATGCTCAGATGTGATATAGTCATAACGCCTTTGTCCGCCGCCGGTGTCGATTACCTGAACAACACCCTCGCGGCGAAGTATCTCCAGATTGCGATATACCGTGCTTAGGCTTATTTTCGGCATCTTCCTGCGCACCTTTTCGTAGATTTCGTCGGCAGTCGGATGGCATTTGTTGCCTTCAAGCTCTTCGAGTATGATAGTGCGCTGTTTTGTATTTCTTTTGATTGGATTAATTTTATTCATAATGCAAATCGCTTTCATTTGCAAATATATACCTGAGTAGATTAATGTCAAGTAATATCTTTTTCGAAATCATTTGCAATAGCAATGCCAAAAGATAACCCAAATCCGAAATGCCGCTCAACTAAGCTTCCGTTCAGACGCACACAGAAAAATTAATTATCAGAAGAAACTCGTTGCCATGCAAAGAACTCAGCTTCATATTATAGTTAAGCCGAAAAAAACGGCCTACTACAAACTAAATAGGAGAGACAATGCCAAAAATGATCCATTTCGAAATCGGAGTCGATGATCCGGAGCGCGCTGTCGAGTTCTACGCGAAGGCTTTCGGATGGAAATCGCAGAAGTGGGAAGGCCCCATGGAATACTGGCTTATCGATGCGGGAAGCCCCGAAGAGCCGGGAATCAACGGCGGTTTCGCGCGCAGAACACCCGATTCGCTGATCTGCAACACAATCGGCGTGGATAACATCGATGTATATATAGATCGCATTGAAGCGGCCGGCGGCGAAATCATCGTCCCAAAACAATTGCTACCCGGAGTCGGATGGCTGGCCTATTTTCGCGATTCCGAGGGCAATGTCCTCGGTGTGATTCAGGACGATATGTAGAGATTTCGGCGTTTATGGTCGAAAACCTTCGCTCATAAAGTGTTGAAGCTAAATCAAAAACAGCTTGCCGATCCGCCGCATCATAGCTAAAATTAGAGAACTATGAAAGACGGCGGCGACAGCTACAGAAGTCTAAAGAGCGATGGGCACGCAGAGGCCGTTATCAAAGGTTCGAGGTTCATCGCGAAGGCTTCCCGGGTTGCTTCCCGAGAGGCATTTAAGGCTCTGCTGGAAGGCGAAATAGCGCGTTTTCCCGATGCCACCCACCATTGCTGGGCTTTCAGAATCGGTATAGATCGAATCGAGGAGCTTTCCGGCGACGACGGTGAGCCTTCCGGAAGCGCCGGGTTGCCGATCCAAAGAGTTTTATCGGGAACTGGGTTGTCTAACACCGGATGTATCGTAACTCGATATTTCGGAGGAACAAAGCTCGGAGTTGGCGGTCTGATGCGAGCCTATTCGCAAACCGCCTCCGAGGCTGTTCGCAACGCCGGCATCGAAGAAAGGGTCATAACAGAGCGGCTCGCACTGAGCCTTCCTTACGAGGCTTTCGGAGAGTTTTCCTCCAACATCGAAAGATTGGGCGGAGCGATAGTCCAAACCGAATTTGGAGTCGATGTCCTTCTCAAATTCGAGCTTCCGAGAGCCGCCATTGAAGAAATCGCGGATATCGCCGCAAATTTGACCCACGGGAACGCAGAAATTCTTAAATTAGATTAAATGAAGGCATTATGAAGCAACGTAACATTTTGTATTATATAATGATAGCCGTTGTCCTAACCTTGTCGTGCGGAGGCGGAAAAACGGGCGCGGTCGAATCGAAAATAGAAGCCGAAGGCCCCAAAATCCCCGATTTTAGCGCATTCGACAGTGCGGGCAAGGAATTCACCCAAAGGGAAATATCGAATGGGCCGGCGGTGGCATGTTTCCTCGTAAGTTGGTGCCTTACATGTGGATACGAACTTGTCGCTCTTCAAGAAATCAGCGACGAGATGGCGAATTACAAAATCCCCATCGTGATATTCTCTTTCGAAGACCCTGCCGAATTTAAACCGCTACTAGATTCACTTAGCGTCAATTTGCCCATCGTGAAGGCCGACAGCGCGCTTTTTGCGGGTCTCCGTATCGACGCAATACCAACCCGAATACTTTTCAGCAACGGCAGAGAGGCGATGCGAATCACCGGCGCACCGAGCTTTAATGACGAAAAATTCCGCATGATGCTCCGCAAAGCGGTCGGCCTGCCCCCAGAAGGCCTCAAAGCAACTTCAGCAAAAACAGATTCATAGGAATAAAATGGTCGAAGAATACGATGTAATAATAATCGGCGGCGGCCCGGGTGGACTGACCGCGGCAATCTATGCTTCGAGGGGACTCCACAAAACCCTCGTTGTCGAGCGTCAGATGACAGGCGGATTAGCCGCGACAACTCATCGTATGGAAAACTACCCCGGTTTCCCGAAAGGCGTGGGCGGCGCTGAGCTTCTGAGCCTTTTCCGCAAACAGGCGGAAAATTTCGGCACGGAAATCCGCGAGTTTGTAGATGTCAAATCGCTGGAAAAGCTTCCCGACGGCAGAATCGCAGTCCGCGCTACCGAGCACCAGTTCGTCGCGAAAGCCGTGATTATCTCAACCGGAAGTTATCCACGCAAAATAGGCGTTCCCGGCGAAAAAGAATTCTACGGCAGGGGAGTTTCATATTGCGCAACCTGCGACGGCGCACTGTTCCGCGATATGAATGTCGCGGTGGTCGGATGCGGCAATTCCGGCCTTCAGGAGGGTGAAGCGCTTCTCGACTTATGTAACTCTGTATCCTTCATAGAGTTTCTCGATTATGTGCCGGCGGAAAAAATTCTGTTCGAGAGAATCGAAAAGGCTGAAAACGCCAAATTTTACATCAATCACAAGGTTGTGCGATTCGAGGGCGGCCAGTTTTTAGAGCGAATAATCGCGGAAAACCGCGCCACTGGCCAAGAAATCGAAATAACAGTCGATGGAGCCTTTATTTATGCGGGTTATAAGCCAAATTCGGACTTCGTGATTGGATTCGTTGAATTGGATGACCGCGGTTATATCCAAACCGATGAAAATATGCAAACATCGGTTCAGGGAGTGTTTGCGGTCGGCGATGTCCGCGCGAAACGGATTCAACAGGTTACGGTGGCGACTGCCGAGGGCACAATCGCGGCTCTTATGGCAGGACATTATATTCGCGGGCTTTAGAGCGATTCACCTGCCTCAACAACCTTCACAAGCTCATCGAAACCAACCTCGCGCTGACCGCCGGAGGCCATTTCCTTCAGTGCGACGACGCCCTTTTTAAGCTCATTTTCGCCCAAAATCGCTACATAAGGAATGCCCTGCTTATCTGCATAGGCGAATTGCTGTGCGAGTTTGCGCGGTTCGAGATAAATATCCGCCGAAACTCCCGAGTCGCGAAGTTTACGCGCAAGCTCGATAGAATCTCCGGCAAAATTTTCATCGAAAATCGTTACAAGAACGAGCGCAGGGGATTTTGCACTCTCGATTTTCCCTGCGTCGATAAGCGCGGAGAGAATACGGTCGAGGCCTATGGTTATGCCCACCGCTGGGATTTCGCGTCTGGAAAACAGCCCGATAAGGTCGTCGTATCTGCCGCCGCCGGTAAGGCTACCAATATGAGGCTGTTCCGGCGAAATGCTCTCGAAAATTGTTCCGGTATAATAATCAAGCCCGCGTGAGAGGGCGAGGTCGATTTTCAGGCTCGATTTCGGTGTGCCGAAACTCGAAGTCAGCGCGATTATCTCGCGTAAGTCCTTTATTCCCTTAGTAATACGCGGGTTATCCCCCCATTTATCCTCAACTCTCGAAAGAAGCGAGTCGTCTTCGTCTTTCGCAAGAATAACTTCGAAAAGCGAATCGATATTCCTTTCCACGAAACCGCCCTCATTAAGCTCTTTGCGGACACCCTCTTCGCCGACTTTGTCCAGTTTGTCGATAATTCTGCAAACATCCATTTCGGATTCCGCCGGAAATCCCGAAGATTCCATCATTCCACGTAAAAGCTGGCGGTGGTTTATCTTCGTGATAGCTTTATTGAAGCCTACTTCGCGGAGAATGCACACGCTAAGCGCGATAATTTCAGCATCTGCGGCGAGTGATTCGGTGCCGATTGTGTCGGCATCACACTGAAGAAACTCGCGGAAACGCCCCTGCCGAGGCTGTGCGCGCTCTGCCCGCCAGACTTCCTGTATCTGATACCTCTTAAATGGCATCGGAAGCTCCGGATACATCGCCACCGAACGCGCGAGTGGAACTGTCAAATCATAGCGGAGCGCGAGGTCTTCCTTCTCGTGTTCGAGCTTGTAAAAAAGCCTTTCCGCCTCAGCGCCATATTTGCCGAGAAGAATCTCTTTGAACTCGATAGCCGGAGTAGCAAGGGGCGCAAACCCCCATCTACGGAAGGTCTCGCGGACTTTCTGCAGAAGCTCCTCGCGCGGAAGCATAACCTCAGGAAGAATATCGCGCATGCCCCTATAAAGGCGTGGTTGGATGAACATCGAACCTCCGTTAAAAACCTTTTGTGATAGCGAATGCGCTAACGCCCCAGCATAGAGCGATTGCGGCCACTGAGCCGGCATAATAAAGTGATGTTTTCACCTCGGCGAGCGATCCGACTTTATCGCGAATTTTCTCGCCAAGAGCATATCCGATAGGAACCGTAAGCGCTGAAAAAGCCGCCCAAAGAAGGCTCTCGTGTGCCATGAAGCGGAAAAAACCCGCCCCGGAATTAAAAGAGAGCAGATAAGCGCAGGGTGCGAGACGCATCCCAATAGCCCAAAAAGCGGTTCCGCCAAGAAATCCGCCCGCAAAACCGGCTGTAGCTCTCGAGGCGAATGATTTTTCCATCTGCCTCGAAAGGGCGATAGCGGCGCCCCCAAAGGTCGCGCCTTCCAGAAAAACCGCAAGACTCCCATTGGCCATACAGGTCATCGGAAGACCGAGAACCGGCACAACAAGCTGTTTGACAGCCATCGCGATAACAGGTGCGGCAAATAGAACCCAAACTTTACGGTAAACCGCGAAAGCCATCGCCATTAAGCCGAGGCCAAGCCCCGTAAGGATTACTGCGCGAGTAGGAATTCCCAACATCTTTAGCGCTCCGCCGCCGACAACCTCGACCAGCCCCCAAATCGAGCCGAAAACGAGCACGGCGAGAAGCAAATCGACAGCCCTGAATTTATCTTTCATAACTCCTCCTTATACTCCCAAAAAGCCTCTAAGCGGCTCACCGACACCGATTCCAACCTCGCGGATGAGAGTCAAAGCCTCATCGAGCTTGTATCCAACATCACCGGCCCGATGCGCGTCGCTTCCAATCGAATTCACCCGAACGCCGGCTTCACGAGCCATCTCGAGAATATTTCGAGATGGGTAAAAATCCGAATAGCCCTTCCGCATCGCAGAAGTATTTATTTCAATTCCAACTCCGGCCTTCGCAATCTCGTCAAAGACCTTTGGAAAAAGCTTTTCCAGCTCTCGATCTATATGGGTGCCATATAGACGACGCGCATATTTTTTGATACCATCGACATGAGCTATTGTCGAGAATATTTTCGAGCGCGCTATTGCGATAGTTTTATCGCAGAAATCCTCCGCTATCGCCGAGGGCGCAGTCGAGCGAAGATAGCCATCCGCTTCACTGCTGGCCGTAACAGAGATGTTTTCGAGACAATGCACCGCGCCGAGCACGAAATCCACTGGATGTTTGACGACAAAATCTCGCGCAATAGCGTCATAGTGCGGCATATAGCTAAGCTCGAACCCCGACCAAAGCTGAATTTCGCCCGAATACCGAGCCCGAAGCTCAGCAATCTCATCGAGATACGCGCCAACCGCTGTATTGTCGAGAAGTCGAAGCTTACCGTCAATTCGCATAAAGGGATCGATTCCCCGCCGAAATGGGTTTAGGTCGATATGCGTGGTGAAGCACATCGCCTTGAGACCCGCCCCGATTCCTGCGCGAACCATATCTTCCATTTCCGCGTGCGAATCGATGCTGTGTTTCGAATGGACGTGAAAATCGATCATAACTAATAAATATATTCCGATTATTCGTGCAGGGCAAGCCAATTATACCCCCCGCAAAAAGGATTGAAAAAGCCCCCTTCTATTCGAAGAGGGCAAATTTCTGCGCTTAACCGGCGTTCTCGAAGTTTTTTATGAATTGCAGGGGTTAGAACTTCTCGCAGAGCACGACGTAATATTCTGTCGGATGACTGCAAGACGGGCATTTAGCCGGCGGCTTTTTGCCTTTGTGAACATATCCGCAGACATCGCATTTCCATTCGACTTCGCAATCCTTTTCGAACATAGTTCCTTTAGTAACCTGTTCAAGAAGTGCTTTGTAACGGGCTTCGTGATGCTCCTCGACCTTGGAAATAGCACGGATACGTGCCGCCATTGCAGGGAATCCCTCTGCATCAGCATCGTCGGCGAATTGCGGGTAAAGCTTCGTATGCTCCTCGTTTTCTCCCTCGATTGCCGCGCGAAGATTGGCTATTGTATCGCCAAGAGTGGTCGGCACATCCGTTTCGATATGAACCATGTCGCAGGAACAGCACGAACAGCCCTTTTCCTTCAGTTCATTAAGCATCCTGAAAAACCATTTCGCGTGCTCGCGTTCGTTTTCAGCTGTTTCAAGGAAAATCTTCTCGATCTGCGGATATCCGTCCTGTTTGGCCATTTTCGCATACATGGTGTAACGGTTGCGCGCCTGACTCTCGCCTACAAAGGCCATTGCAAGATTCTTTTTGGTCTTTTCCATTTCTTTCCTTTCGTTAGTTTACCAGTTTCAGATTATCTTATTGATAATGCAACCCTTTTGCAACATCAAAATTTATAGAATAATCGCGGGTGCCGTCGCTATAATCAATAATGCCGAATGACATCGCTCCAAAACACATATTCATTGCACTTGTAGGCGATGGCGACTCATAATTCGTATATGCCGAATGCATAACTGTTGGCGTCGGTAAAAAAAAGCACAAAAACCCGGCTGTTACCAAAGCTTTCGACCAGAACCCCTCCTCGATGCTCCAACCGAGAGCCAGAAACCCTATCCCTGCGGCGTTACACACCGCCTCCGAAATTAACCCGGACTCGAGGATGTCCTCATAGGGCGCGTTTGGATCGTCCTGTCGAAGATTATGCGCCACTATTTTCGGAGCGAAAAAAGAAAGTCCGTATGCCGCCGCGACACCCGACCAAAGGATGATTTTCCCTTTCGAGACCTGTTTCTTCGCACCGTAGCGGTCGCCCAAAATCTCGGTAAAAGCACCACCTACAAAGATCCCCGAAGCCGTCCCCGCCGCGGCCATTCCCAAAGCCACGCATCCGGTCTTGTAAATTCCATAATAGCCATAGGTCTTCCAAATAGCGCTTCCGGTGGAAATTCGCGTGTCGGGAATGCCCTCGGAAATCCGCGAAGCCGAATAATCCATTCGAGAATCGTCCAACCGAAGGTTAAGTTGCCCAGCACCAAAAAGCGCGGAGACCGAAAGAAAAATTAATATTATCGGGAAATATCTAACCATCTTTACTAATTTACATTTCCAAATCTGCTTTTCAAGCCGTAAATGTCCGTCGCGGAAAAAGTCTTGTCGATTGCGCAACATGTTCATATATTGCACTCAAAGCCAAGTTAGGAGAAACATGGAACGCAAAGCGCTGTATCCCGGAAGCTTCGACCCAATAACCAACGGCCATCTCGATATTATAATCCGAGCCATGGAAATTTTCGACCGTCTCATTGTCGGTGTCGGCCTAAATATCAGCAAAACCCCACTATTCAGCGTCGATGAGAGAATTGAGATGATTCGCGAGAGCATCGCCGGTATTCCGAATGTCGAGGTCGTTTCCTATTCCGGTCTCACCGCAAAATATGCCGAGCAAATCGGCGCAGTAGCCCTAATTCGCGGTCTTCGCGCTGTCTCCGATTTCGAATACGAATTCCAAATGACCCTCGCAAACCGCCAGCTTTTTCCAAAAGGGGAGACGGTCTTTCTGATGCCAAGTATCGCCAATGTTTACCTCAATTCCTCGATGGTTAAGGACATCGCGAGTCTCGGCGGCGATATAGAACGCTTTGTCCCACCCCCTGTTGCGGAGAAGCTTCGCGCGAAATTCACTACATAATCCACAATGAAAACGCTCGCAAAAAACATCGCAACAATTCTCCTAATCTCCGCCCTTGCACTATTAGGCGAATGGCAACCTCACGAAATCCCCGAGGGAGTTTTCTGCGACCCCGATTCCGATTGCATTCTGCTTCCCGAAACGCCCCTTGCAGTGCCGGTTCCTGCGCTTATCTATCTCTCTTGCACCGGCGGAAAACCATGGGATATCGATTCCGTCCGTGAAATTCATAACGAACTCGGATGGGCAATCGCAACCTGCGGCAAATCGCGCAACAGAAGGGCAACGGACATAAACGAAGACGACATTCTCCACCTTCATGCCAAGCTCGAACGAACAGGTAAAGTCGATAAAAACCGCATCTATCTCTTCGGATTCAGCGGACAGGGCGCGCAGGCTATCGGAACCGTGCTAAGGCATCCTAACCTTTTCGCCGGTGCAGTAATCGACTGCGCGCACACTGGCGGAGTTACTTTTTTTTGCGAGGAAGCCTCAGCAAATCAGGCATTTTATATCATTACAAAAACCGAAGACTGGAACCGCGAATACAGCGAAAAATTGCATAAGCTATTCGTAAATTTCGATATACGCGACACGCTCATAATCGAAAAGGGCGAACACGCCATCGGCCCGGCAGAGGATATTCTCCGCGCATGCCGCTGGTTCGAGAAAATCTCTACTCGAGATTAGGAGGGATAAATGGATAATCAAATGCAGAGCGCCTATCAGCCGTCGTTAGATGTTCAACAGCCGGTTAAAAAGAACAACACTGCGAAAATTCTCGGAGTCGGATGCCTCGTTGTTATCGTCATTATGATAATCGTTGGCGCTTTACTATGGTGGGGCGGGAAAAAAGCCATCCAAATGGGCATCGAAATGACACTACAAGAAATGAAAACGGACGTAATGGCTAATTTCGAAAGGGGAACTCCTGAATGGGAGGACGCCAAATACCAGATGGACCTATTGATTCTGCTCGGAAAGCATAAAAAAGTCGGCCTTATCGATTTCACAACCTTTAGCGAAAAATACGAAACCCTTAAAGCCGACGGCCAAATCGACCGCGCCGACGCCATGATTCTGATCGACCTCGCACGGGATTTCAACGATTTGCACGGCTCAAAGCTCAATAAATAATTCCCGAAAGGAATCGCGCCGGTTTCCACGAGAACAAAGCGTTCCCGCTTGCAAAAGTATGCGGCAAACCGTATCATTACAAAGTTTATCGAATCATCATAACTTATAAAAAAAGGATACGAACATGGGAAAAAACATAATGGAGAAGATTTTCGAGGCACACACGCCCGATAAATCTCTCGTGGTGCCGGGAAAAACTATTTGGTTGGACATCGATATCCGTAGCGCGCGAGATTTCGGCGGCGCAAATGTCGTGAAACACCTCGAACGCGAATACCCGAACGAAAGCAAGGTCGCCGACACCGCGAAAACATTCTTCACTTTCGACTGTGTCTCCCCCGCGAACACTATCCCATACGCCGAAAATCAGCAGATATGCCGCGTTTTCGCGCGCGATAACAACATTCCACTCTACGATGTCGGCACCGGAATCGGAACCCACATCCTTATCGAAAACGGCCATGTCCTTCCCGGAATGACCGCCGTCGGCACCGATTCGCACTACAATATTATGGGCGCGATAGGCGCGTTCGGGCAGGGTATGGGCGACCGCGACATCGCCTTCGCATGGAAAGCCGGCAAAGTATGGTTCGATATTCCCGAAACGGTGCGAATCAATCTCGACGGCATCCCCACCCACCCCGACGTTACCGCCAAAGACGTCGTTCTGCGACTTCTGCAGGAATTTGGCGCAAGTGGGCTTTTGGGTAAAGTCGCAGAACTTCGCGGCGATTACATCGAATTAATAGGCCTCGATGAACGAATCACTATTGCGAGCATGGGCACCGAAATGGGGCTTATCAGCGTCATGATTGCTCCGGATGAAAAACTCGCTAATGAGCTTAAACAATGGCATTCTGAGGATATAGAACTGCTCGGGTCCGATCCCGACGCCAAATACCAGGGCGAATACACGATTTCGATAGCAAACCTCGAACCGCTTATCTCCGCGCCTTTCGAGCCGCACAATGTCCATCCGGTAACGAAATTCGCCGGAACAAGGCTCGATAGTGTCTTCGTCGGAAGTTGCACCGGAGGAAGAATAACCGACCTTCGCGACCTTACCAAAGAAACCGAAAAGGGAATTGCGGATGGCGTCATACTTCGAGTTGTCCCCGCGACAAGACGCACTCTTGCTTTGGCCATGAAAGAGGGCATCTACGAGAAACTCTTCGAAAACGGCGCGACAGTTAGCCATGCCGCCTGTGGAGGTTGCGCAAGCGGACAAATTGGCATGACCGGCGCCGGAGAGGTGCAGGTCTCAACCGGAAATCGTAATTTCAAAGGCAAACAGGGAGCGGGCGAAACATTTCTCTCAAGCGCGAAAATCGCCGGAAGAGCCGCCGCGAAGGGAAAACTCTAATTAAATCCAAAAGCCCCGAAGAAATGAGAGAAGCCCTTATAGATGAATAACTTAGGAATACTCGCGTGGTTACTGGGCTTTATCCCGGGAATCGCTTGGCTCGTGTATGTATATCGCAAGGACATTCACGAGCCGGAGCCTGTGGGATGGGTTATCCTAATGTTCAGCCTCGGAGCGCTGTCGGTTGTTCCGGTCGGGCTTATCGAAAGCTGGGTTACAGGGAGAATGGGCATCTCGGAGCCTTGGTCGCTGGCAGACACAGCGAAAATTAGCTGGATTGTAGCCGGTTTTATCGAAGAGTTTGCCAAAATGGCGATTGTCATCGTATTCGTTTCGTATCGGAAAACCTTCAATGAGCCGATGGACGGCATCGTTTACGCCTCCGCAGTGGCTTTGGGGTTCGCCTCCGCAGAGAATGTTCTCTACATAAACCGATTCGGCAATGTCGTAATCCTATTTCGCGCGCCATTAGCGACTTTGGGGCACCTGCTTTTTTCTTCGATATGGGGATATGCCATCGGCAACGCCCGCTTCGACAACGACCGTCGCCTCGCACTTATAGGAAAGGGATTTCTCCTAAGTGCCTTTTTCCACGGCCTATATAACTTCCTGATGTTTACACAAATTTTCGCCGCATTCGCCGTTTATCTCGTTGTGGCGACATTACGCAAAATGCTTATTCGCATGGTCGATACGGCGCAGAACAGAAGCCCCTTCAAACCACAATCGCAGGAAACGACATGATATATACTGTTACCCTAAATCCAGCACTGGACAGGACGATATGGATTGACACCTTCAAATTCGACGACACCTGCCGAATTACATCGGAAAAACGCTTTCCGGGCGGCAAAGGGGTGGATGTGTCCCGGATGATAAAAACTCTCGGCGGCGAGAGTATCGCGCTGGGCTTTATCGGCGGTTTCGACGGTTTCGAATTTCAGGGAAGGCTCCTCAACGAGGGCATTCCGCACGATTTTATCCGTATTGCAGGCGAAACACGCACCAATATCATAATCCACGCCGCAAACAGCCCCCACGAGCTAAAAGTCAACGCCGCCGGCCCCGAAATAAAACCCGAAGAGCTTGGAATCTTTATCGACAAAATCAAATCGCTCGAGCCGAAACCAACCAACGCCGTTATCTCAGGCTCGATTCCCCCGGGATTGTCAAAGGGAATATACAGGGAAATGACCCTCGCTTTCGAAAGCCTCGGTGCGAAGGTTATTCTCGATGCCGACGGCGAGTCCCTCGAAAAAGGACTTCCAGCCACACCATTCATGATAAAACCAAATGTTCACGAGCTTCGAAGGCTCATCGGCAGAGATTTTGAATCGACAAAAGATATGATAGGTTGCGCGAGGTCGCTATTGCAGGACGAGCTGGAAGCCGTGGTAGTCTCTGCAGGTGCAAAAGGAGTTTATGTCGTGCTCGAAGACGGCGGTTTCCACGCCACTACCCCTGATGTTCCGGTTAAAAATTCGGTGGGCGCGGGAGACAGCCTCATCGGCGGAATTGTTTTCGAGCTTGACCGCGGCGGTTCTCTCGAAGACGCAATCCGACTCGGTGTCGCCTGCGGAACCGCAACCGCAATGTCCGAAGGCTCGGCGCAGGGCACCAAGGAAGATGTCGAAAAAATCCTTCCCTTAGTCGGAATACAAAAGCTTCCCGAATGATATACGAAAAAATCATAATTAGCCCTTTTCGAAGGGTCGATGCTTAAACGATGCTCATCGCGATAGAAATAATCCTGCTTTTCCTTCTTCTGGGGATGTCAGCCTTTTTCTCCGGCTCCGAGACCGCTTTTTTCAGCCTTTCGAGGTTCGATATTCAACGGATGAACGCGCGCGGCCTTCATGGCGCAGAACAAGCCACAAGCCTTCTGCGAAAACCCTCCAAGCTTCTCGTGGCGATTCTCGTCGGCAACATGCTCGTAAACATCTCCGCGACAACACTGTTGACAAAAACGCTTATCGATACGGTAGGTTCAGCGGCAGTGCCGATCGCGGTCATCGTGATGACAATTCTTGTTCTAATTTTCGGCGAAATCACACCAAAAGTATTTGCAGTCGAGCACAACGCCCGATGGGCAAGACTCGGCGCGCCGGTTCTCTCAATAGTGATGTTTGCGACATCTCCGGTAATATACTTCCTCCAGCTTATCCAGAAACTCTTTATGCGCGGCGATTCCTATAACGATATCCGCCTTGGCGAGGTCGATCTCGAGAGTGCCTTGGAACTCGCACACAGCGAGGGGGCAATCGGCGAACAAGCCCGCGACCTTTTAATCCATTTCCTCGATTTAGAACGAATTACAGCGGACAAAATCGTCGCCCCAATGTCCGAAATCCCGGTTATTCCGCGCGAATGCAACGCCGCAGAGGCACTTCGCATACTTCTCGATAAAAATATCGAATATGCCTTCGTCAATGAGCCAAAGGGCAACAAATTCTACATCGTCGAGCAAGACGCCCTCGCCGTTGCAAACCCCTTAGACAAAGCGTGGGAGCTTGCCGACGAAGCCCTCATGGTCGATTCCCATACCTCTCTGGCGGCGCTTTTCCAGCAGATTTACGGCAAAAACCGGCGCCACGTGGTAGTGAAAAACGAATCTGGCAATGCTATTGGGGTTGCGGCGCGAGAAGACGTGCTTACCAGCATCTTCCTCGAACCGCTCATTCGCGAAAAGCCCGATATTCGTCGTCTATCGCGCATCGGAAGGTTCTATATCGTCGAGGGTGATATGCCGATAGAGGATTTCGACGACCTCTTCGGCACAAAAACCGCCGCCACAGAAAGACTAACAATAGGCGAGTTCATCACCGAAGAACTCAGAATATCCCGCTCCGGCGAGGCTGTAGATTACGAAAACCTCCATTTTAGAATCATCCGAAGCCTCGGCGGCAAAATCGAACGGATCGCGGTGAAAAATCTCGAATGATAATCCTATTCACCATATTAATATTTGGGCTTGTCGGCGCGGCATTTTTCGCCGGCACCGAAACCGCTTTTGTCGCGCTTTTGGGCAAAGGCGAGGAGTCAAATCGACTCCCGAAGGACATCCGCCGATGGCTTAAAAAACCGCAGACTATTTTCTCGGTAACCCTTATCGGCACAAATGTTTCCCACATTCTCGCGTCATCGATCGCAACAAAAATTGCATTAGATATATTTCCAACTCGCGGCGAACTGTATTCGATGGCAATTATGACCGCCATGATACTCGTTTTCAGCGAGGTCATCCCAAAAAGCCGCGCTCTATCGGGGCCGGAGAGTTTCGCACGATTCGCGTCCAAACCCTTCGGCATCTCCGCAATCATTCTAAAGCCGCTGTCAAAGCTCGCCGACAAAATGTCCGCGTTTTTAGTTAGGCTGAGCAGACACATCGTTTCGCCTTCGCAACCGCCGGATTGGAAGGAGTTCGAGCTTGTCGCAAAGGAGGGCGAACTCAAGCTCGGAAGCAATCGCAACGCACTCTTGACCATGGTTTTCGACCTCGCGAAAAAAACAGCTTTCGATCTGATGACCCCTATCGGCGAAATCCCCAACCAAACCCCCGATAATACCGATACCACAGCGTTTGAACGACAAATCCGAGAAGCTGAAAAGCGCTTTTACATCGTCGAGGACGAAGAGGGACGAATAGAGGGCGTGGTTGATATGGCGTTAAAAATCGCCCATGGCGGCTTCGGACTTTTCGAGCCACTTTATGTTCCGGAAAACACTCCGATATTGCGACTATTCGCCGAAATGCGCGATTCCAACGCCGAATTTGCCTTCGTAGTCGATGAACACGGCAACATCACAGGCGGAATTGTAAGGGAGGAAATCGCGGATTTGTTCTCCGGCGTCCGACGCAAAGGGCGCGGAATTCGCGGCAAAACCCTCGAAGGCTACATTGTCGAAGGCTCGATGGAAATCGACGAGCTTGGTTCTCTGCTGGGAACTACCTTCCCGGAAGGCCCCTACCGCAGTGTTGCAGGATTCCTCGAAGAAATCTCGGGCGAAATTCCGGAGCTTAACCGGCCGATTAAATTCGGCGGTTTCAGCTTTATCCCACTGAAAAAAACCCCGCGCAAACTCCTTCGAGTTCGCGTAGAGCCTCTAAAATAGACCTTCCGAAAAACATCAGTCCATTTGCGGAACTGCTAACACATTGATTTTCAGCGTCTTAGTTCCATACGCCGACGAGTCGCGCGGAGTTGGAGCGGATAACTGAAGCCACAACAAAGCAGTATCCGGTGGCGAAAATGTCAACCCGAAACCCCCGGAACCGAACCTATCCTCCCGTGCAATTTCATGAGGAGGGCGCAAAATCGCATCTTCGAGAGGGGAGAAGTCAATAGGGCGAGAATCGTCAAACCGCCCCCTGAGCGAAAATCGCGTCCCGGAAGGATAATGTCCCGGAATCCAGCCCGCCGAATCAATCAAAGCCAACCCCAAATCCACTGGCACATCCGAGAGATTAACGACGCGAATCTCCTCGCCATCGGCCATAGCACGGACTTCTCCGCCAAGAATCGTGTCCAAATCCCATTCAGAAGGCGACACTGCGATTTCGAGATGCGGCAAAGAGCCACTATAAAAGGCCGTGAAGGTCGTATCGCACGAAATTTCTGCAGTAAACTCGGGCAAAATCAACCCCGCGATAGACCAGCTGTCGAACCGGAAAACAGAATCGCCACAAAAATCATGCGCCGAAACAGCGATATCATGCAAGCTCCCCTCGCGCAACCATCTGCGCAGATAAACCGATTCCACGCCCCATATCGTATCGCCGTCGATTGCGAGCCAGCCGCAAATCGCATAGGAAGGCTCTTTTGCGAAAGTCGTCAAGAATTCGAGCCCATAATTAGCCGTTATCGTGCAAGGTGTATCGACAGAAGCCGTCGTATGGCCGATTGGCAAGCCGTCAGACCAAGAATCCCACACATAACGTGAAAGGGAGTCGGCATAATCCGGCTCGGAGGCCTCGATATAATGTGTCGAGCCGTGGTTCCACCATCGTGACACACCAGCACTCTCTGCATCGCGCAACGTATCCGAATCGATTACCAAATGACCGAAGATATTTGAGGATGGCGACTTTGCGACATGGCAAAGATGCTGGCGGTCATAATAGGCAACAAAATCCGTAGGCGCGCGAAGAGGTTCTGTGAAGTGCGAGGAGTCGTAGCCGTCGGAAAAATGGGTCAGCAAATAGCGATTGAATCCGTCGATTGTGTCTATCGAGCTTGCGGCGAGAATATGAATGCTCGCAGAGTCCCACCAAACGCGCTGATATACTGAATTTGCACCCCAAAAAGTGTCGATATCGCAAGAGATAAACCCAAATGTGTCCGCTTCAGGCTCTTTAAAAATATTGACAGGAAATCTTGCAATATAATTCGCGACAAAATCCGTCGGAGACACTATAGGTGAGGTATTATGCAACACCGCGCCGCCATCGCTCCAGTTTAAAAACCGCCATTTGCGAAATTCACCGACAGAGTCCATTTCGCTCACGCCGATACTGTGAATACTGCCTTCCGCCCACCATCGCCACTGCGAATCGGATTCTGCGCCTACAAAGGCCTCGCTATCGACAAAAAGCGTCCCCGCAACGTTTGCGAGAGGATTCTTCTTTATTAGAGTGTGAAATTCACGTTGAATATCATATTGTGCGGTAAATGTAGTATCATTGTCAATAGTAATAACCCATAAGGCACTATCCCCACCGCAATCCCAGCCCTCGAAAGAGCTATAATAGCGTGTCCGGCTTATATAATAAGGATTCGCGGGATTCGCGGGCGCGATTAGAATCGAATCACCGAGCGGGATGAAAATCTGATGTGGTGCGGGGCGAATCTCGCCATCGATGAAAACCGAATCCGCGATTTCCGTCGGAAGGTCTGTAGTAACAACAATCGACCCGATTCGCCTCTGAAGATATGTCCCCTGAATCCCGAAACAGCCGATATTTCCCGGAGTGCCGTTGCCGTCGGGATCTTCCCCGCGTGCACCGCCGGAACCTCCGTTATAGGCAATCGAGGCATTGTTGAGGTATCTGTCCTCGCGATAGAAAATCTTTATACGGCCGCCTCCGCCACCGGAACCGCCATTTCCGCCCCTTCCGCACGAGCCGGGCGGCCCTGCAGAGCCGATATCTCCGCCTCTGCCGCCGTTTCCGCCCCTCGCCGAAATACTCGCCGACGAAGTAAGCTCTATCGCAGGCGCGCGCAGAAGTATTCCTCCGCCAGAGCCTCCGCCCGCACCACCACCTCCGCCCCCTGCGGCATCGCCCTGCCAAAGGTCGCCATTTCCGCCGTTTCCGCCGGCTCCACCTGCTGTGCCATTCGCCAAAATCGAGCCGGAGAGGAAGATTGTATCGGCGAAAATAGCAACCACGCCCCCTCCCGCGCCCCCGAATCCCCCTGCGGTGCCGTAGAATAGATAATATCCGCTATTTCCTCCGCCGCCAGCCCCGCCGCCTCCGGAGCCTCTCTCGACATCGGAATTGTCCTCCGTGCCGCTTGTCCAGCTCGTTCCGTATGGGCAGGCACCCGCGCCGGCACCTCCCGTTCCTCCCGCGCCCCCCGATGCAAAATATGGCCACACATCCACACAATTGCCGTTTCCGCCGTTTCCTCCGGGGCATGACGCGCCTCCATAGCCGCCGCCTCTGCCGCCGCCCGCGCCGCCGCCGCCGCCCCAGGCTTCCCCGGTTACCGTAACCGCAATTCCGCCATAGGAGCCTGTGTCGCCGGGGCAACCTCCGCAAGGCCCCTCGCCGGGCATTCCCGCACGTCCGCCGCGCCTTTGTCTCGGGCTTATTTCTGAGGTCGAAACGCCGCCCGAGCCCCCACGATAGCCCGCGCCGGTCGCGTTTATAGCCCCCTCGATTATCGCCGCGGTGCATCGAATCTCGACCGCGCCATAATCCGCTCCGTTATAATGTTTGATAAAAATTGTATTGCCGGAGGGCACTCGAAATGTGTCGATACCGGTATGAACTCCTGCGATAGAATCGCCGTCGGATAGCGTCCAATTCGCGCCGGAATGGTCCCCTCCGCCGTCGATAATCCATTGACCGAAGGCTGAACATATCACAACAACCAATAGAAAAAAGTAAAGCTTTATTCTTCCCATAATGGCCTAATGCGTAAAATGCTAACATATCATTTTACATATTTAAAGGAATATTGCAACAGTGGGATTATCGAGGTGCGCGAGGATTTTTTATCGCATATATAAGAATTCCCGCGGCGATGGCGGCGTTGAGCGATTCTGTCGGGCCGGGAGTCTCGATTTCAACTCGAATATCAGCAGTTTCGACAAGGTCTTCGGAAATTCCCGCCCCCTCAGAACCGATAATCAGAAGAACTTTGTCGGCGAAACGGCAGTCTCCGAGCAATGTCGAACCTCTCCCATTGTCTGCGGCGACAATCTGGAAATCCTCGCGGGAAAATCTCGACACGACTCCATCCGCACCCTTGTCGTGAAGCTCTGCGACCGGAACTCGAAAAACCGCTCCCATAGAACTTCTGAGCGTCTTAGGGTTGAACAGCCCCGCAGAACCCGGCCCCAGAACGACTCCCTCGACATCAAAAGCCTCACAGGTGCGGATTATAGTCCCAACATTCCCAGGGTCCTGAACGCCGTCCAGAAAGGCAACAATTCCGCTTCTTACCTGAATAAGATCGCCGAAAATCTCGCCGGGGCCTTTTTTCGGAAGCGCGATTGCCGCCGCGATGCCCTGATTAGTCTCTGTCCGGCTGATACGTTCCATCTCGTTACTGCTCACATGCCAAACCGTAATCCAGTTTTTCTGAGCCTGCTCGATTATCGCGGCCACACGGCCATGCTTTTCCGCGCCGAATTCGACAATTAATTCTTTAATCTCGACTGAAGCTCGAAATGCCTCCTCGACAAAACGGATGCCCTCCGCGAGATAAACCCCGTAACGCTGATGATATTTCCTGTCGCCGATCTGCGATAGTTTTTTGAGCGCATTCTTTGTAAGTCGAATCATTTCCATATCGACAGGTATAATATCCCTCCTTGACGAAAAGTCAACAAAGATTCGGCGACAGCTTTCGATTTGAAGCTAATTTCCAAAAAAAAATCTTGTTAAATGATGCACGATAATATATATATGCGGGAATTACACATCAACATGGAGGTATAAATGAAAAAGACAGCGTTGTTCCTTCTCTTCGCCCTTATAATGGCGACTGTCGGGCTTTTCGTTTTTGGATGCGAAAGCACCGACCCCGAACCGGAGCCCGAGCCTCAGCCGGAAGAAGTCCCATACAATTCCGATGTGGATAACGACTTTATAGCAACAGTTACAAGCGCCAACGAAGTGGTCGTATCTTCGATGGTTACCGATTCCGGAGAAGTTTTCACCGACGGCGATACTGTTACTCGCAGGGTTGTTACTATCAGCGGCACAGTCCCCGATTATCTCGGCACGAGGCGCATTAATGCAGAGCCGGAAAGAGTTTTTATCACTGCCCACGGCGGTTCCTGTATGAGTCCCGGCCCGTGGAACGCCGCAGACACAATAACTACTGGATTCCAGCAGACCATCCACATTAGCTACTCGCATGAAGGCGTGATGTGCACCGGCGATTGGGGCTATACCATCACCGTTACAAATATCGCCACAGGCGCAATCGGATGGCAACGTCAGGTCATGCACGGAATCGGCGCCGATGTCGATCAGACAACCGGTAGCCTCGATCTTCCCGCCGGAACATACGAGATTCATGTTTCGACAGTTACAGGAACCACAACCCGCGCAACTGTAACTTATACCCCCGGCGGCGGCGGTGTTGTCTCATCGAATATTGTCGTTTACCACAACGGCAATCTCTATCCCGTGTCCGAAGCCTCGCCCGGCGCAACATATTCGCATGTTGTTGACCTCGCCAACGGAAATAATGTTATTCGCGTGCTCGTTATCGGCAATTTCGACGCCGCCGCACAGATCGATCTCGCGAATATTCTCGCGGTTTCCGACCCGATGAATGTTTTCTGTATCACCGAGGATATGGCGATTCGCGTGGTTCTTTCATGGCAGATTGACAATTCTGATGTCGATCTTCATCTTATCGCTCCGGGCGGAAAGGTTTGGAGCAACGAGGATTGCTATTTCGGCAACGAAACACCCAACTGGGGCGATTCGGCCTCGACACTCGATGACCCCTCGCTCGACCACGATAACACCAGTGGCTACGGCCCTGAGACCATCGTTCTGCCGATTCCGGCAAACGGCCTTTATACCGTTCTCGTCCACTACTGGAGCGATCACGGTGGCGGAAATGCACCCTCTCGCGTGGTGGTTACTCTCAACGAGTCCAGCCAAAGGTCCTTCGGCCCAAGAACCCTCGTGGATGGGCAATATTGGGTAGTTACCGGAATTCGTGTCAATAACGGCACGGCAAGTTTTGCCGCCGCACCCGATTCATCTTCGCTTTTCATGCCGGTAAGATCGAAGCCGGTCAAAAAGTAATTCTTCGCGAACGGCGGGTAATAAAATAACCCACGGGTCACCCCGCGGGTTATTTTTTATTATAATCAAAGGAGATTATCGCAAAAGAGCGTCAAGCCGGGTAAAAATCTCCTCGAGAACACGGGTTCGCTCATCCGTCACCGAAGCCGAAGTTATAGCTTCGATGCCGTCCTTGCTGTATTGCCACTTTTCGTCGCCGGCGGTAATATAGAGTATCAGTTTCTCCTTAGGCTCGATTTTCTTCATAAACCTGCGCGTTTTGCGGTTGAAAATCATCCACGCCTCGACCTCGTCCATCACGATAATAGCCGCGTATTCGTCCGGGTCGATTTTATGAGCCACCGCGAAATCGACAATCTCGATATTGCACCATGGTGAATACTTTTCGATAATCTCATCGATTATTATCTGCTTGAATTCGCTCGTATATCCTGTTATCATAATATTAAATTCCGCATCGGGGTTCTCGAAAACCTCGACCGGCATCTTATCCTTACAGGAAACCGCCGCCACAAAGGCCAAAAGACCTACAATTAATACTTTTTTCATGACATTCCCCTCGAATAAAGTTTGTGCCTAATCGTCGAGGCTGAAATCCAGCAGATCCGCAGAGTTCTCACGCTCGACAGGGCCAATAATCAAGACCAATTCGCCGATAATATCCCCCTCGATTTTCATAAGTTCACCGATTTTGCCGCGAATAACCTCCTCGAATTTCTTCGTAAGCTCCCTGCAAAGCACAGCGTCCCTGTCGCCAAGGATTTCCAGCGCGTCCACAAGAAAATCGCGAATGTTATGAGGCGAGACATAAAAAACGAGCGTGGATTTTTCGTCCTCCGCGAGCTGACGTAATCTTCGCCGTCTGCCCTTCCCTGAGTGCGATAAAAACCCCTCGAACCTCGCCCCTGCGACGGGAAATCCCGACAGCACTAACGCCGGCACGAAAGCGGTCGCTCCGGGAAGAACCTCGAAATCGATTCCCTCGGAAATCGCCACGCGTGAAAGCGAATGCCCCGGATCGGAAATCCCCGGAGTTCCAGCCTCGGATATCACGGCGATTGTCTTTCCGGCCCGAACCTGCTCGATTATGCCATCGGAACGTTTCCGTTCATTACGGACGTGAAGCGGGAAAAGAGGTGTGTTGATTTCGTATTTATCGAGAAGAATTCTCGCTTTCCGTGTGTCCTCGGCGGCGATAGCATCGGCCTCTCGAAGAACACGAATCGCCCTGAGGGTTATATCCTCGAGGTTCCCGATTGGGGTCGGAACAAAGATGAGTTTTCCTTCTGGCATAATCGATGCAATATAACATAGCTGGACAATTTTTCAAGTGCAAAGCTGTCGCCTCGAACCGGCTTGACATCCACGCGAAAAAACTTATTATTCGGTTATGAAACGCGGAATCATCATATTTATACTTCTCGTATCGGTTTTATGCTTCGCCCAAAGGCGATATTATCACGAAAACACTACATCGATTCTCCGCGTGGATGAGAATTACCCCGGCGCTTTTGTGGAGCATCGTTTCATACCAACCGGCGCGGATAATCTTTTCAGAGCTTTCCTCGCTTTCGGCGACGAATCGGGCGCATTCGCCTATGGAAGTGCCCATGAGTATCCACCTCTCTCAGCAAGCACCTTCGTCAATCGTGCGGAAATTTCTCCATCCACACCGGATACCTTCCAAATCTATGAATTCTACGATACCGTGATGGTCATCGATAGCCACTATGTCGATACCCACTGGGTTCACGACACATCTTACATCGCGAATCTCGCTGAATCACGCACCGTTTTCACCTACGAAGACACCCTTTTCGGAATTCGTGTCGAACAGACTGTAACCGCAAGCTATGACACATTGCCGGCATTTTTCGTGAGGTTCATCTTTACGAACACCCGTCCCACTGCGATTAACGGTCTCAAAACCGCCTTTTTCTATGACGGCGATGTTCCGGATTGGGGTTATCGTGACGATTATCCTTTCGATGTGGGCTATCTCGACGCCGTTGCGGTTCGGGACGGCTCCGAAGAGAACGGTGTTTGTTCCGGTTTTTGTGCCCTTCATCCAAATAGCGGACCCTCACGCGGGGCATGGTTCGAGTGGGTCGATACGACAAACAGTTCCGACACGGCGAGTATTATCGCACTACTGAACGACCCGCCATTTTGGCCAACGGGCACAATTACCCCCGGAGATTGGTCTGTTTACGCGATTTGGGATTTCGGCAATCTCCCCGCTGGCGCGGTCGATTCCCTTCGAATCGCCCTGATAGTCCACGATTCCACCGGTTTCGATTCTCTCGCGGCGAATGTCCGTGGCGATACTGTTCATGCTTTTGTCGATGAATTCGCCGAAATCCGCCCGGAACATATCCAAATCTCGATCGCCCCGAATCCTTTTAATTCGGCCTGCGAGATAGCATCCCCGCGGCTTCCGCACGATGAAACCTCGCTGGAGATTTTCTCCATGGACGGTCGGACAGTTCGCACCTTCGAACTAACCGGCTCGACCAAAAAAACCCTCTGGGACGCCCGCGATGAAAGCGGTAACAATCTTCCGAGCGGGATTTATTTAATCCGCCTTAGCTCGAAGGGGGAAACCCTTTCGACAGCCAAGGCTATTCTAATCAAATAAAAAAGGGCGCGAATGCCGCGCCCTCGAATTTCCCCTATCGACGAAAATCAATCGTATTCCTTTTCTTCCTCTTCGCCGTTGACAACGCGCAGGACTCCCATCACGAGGCCCTCCATCTCGTCCTCGCCGGGATAGACGTAAATTGGGGCTATCCAATCGACATATTCGCGGATCATATCCATTACAGGTTCATTCTGCGCGATTCCACCGGTGATGAGAATCGCATCGACATCCCCCTTGAGTGCCGCTGAATACTCGCCAATCGACTTGCCGACCTGATAAACAAAAGCCCGAAGGACGAGATCGAAATGCGCGTCAGTGTTTGCCTTTTCGACAACTTCTATCATATTATCGGTTCCAACGAGACTAAGCATTCCGCCGGCTTTGATTAGCTTCTTCAGCATATCACGTTCAGTGTATTCGCCCGAATAACAAAGCTTCACAAGCCCCGTTACCGGCAAAGACCCCGTGCGCTGGGGCGAGAAAGGTCCGCCATCGTTAGCGTTGTTGGCATCTATCTGCCGACCCTTTCGATGCGCCGTAATACTGATCCCGCCGCCGAGATGGACAATCACCAAATTCAAATCGTCATACCTCGCGCCCATTTTCGAAGCATGCCTTTTCGCGACCATCTTAATATTTAGCGAATGAGCCAGCGAGATTCGCGGAAGCTCTTTCATGCCGGAAACATAAGCGACATCGTCGAACTCATCTACACTAACGGGATCGACGATATATGCCGGAATCCCGAGCGGTGTGGCAATCTCGTCGGCGAGAAGGCATCCGATATTCGAGATATGGTCGGCCTGCACATTGCCCTGTTTGACATCGGCCTTCATCGCGAAATTTACCCTGTATGTTCCGGAAACCAGCGGTTTGAAAGGCCCGCCGCGTCCCACAACAGCGTCGAGTGTCTCGATATTCACATTATACTTTTCGATTGCGTCGCGTATTGTTTTCGCGCGGAATTCGTATTGGTCGTAGGTATGGTCGAATTTCGCAAGTTCCTCGGCCTCGTGCCGAATCGATTCGACAAATACCGGCTCTTCATCGTCATAAACAGCGACCTTTGTCGAAGTCGCCCCGGGGTTGATCGCAAGTATTCTCATATTCCACTCCTTTGCGGGCTTGGTTCGTCGATAGCGCAATAATATAAACCGTGAATCAATATTGGCAACCAAAAATCGCAAATATCCCTTGCGGAAACAATATTTTAACACTTGATTTATTCCGCATGGTTGAAACTCGACGAAATAAACCCTTCCGCGAAGAGCTTAAAAACCTTCTCGACGAAACCCGGACGCTGGATTTCGCGACGGTCTTCGTTTTCATCGCGGTAGCCGCCATCTCGACCGCGAATTATTATTACGGCAACCAGCCATTCTTCCGAAAAGTGCTTGCCGGCCAATTTTCCGACCGCGCGCAGTTGCTTTATATAAGCGCAGTGATGCGCGGATATGCGCGCTTTGTTTTCAGTTTCATCCTTCCATTGATTCTCATCAAATGGCCTCTTCGCGCCAAATTACGTGACTACGGCCTCGGCCTCGGCGATTGGCGTTTCGGCCTCAAAATTACTGCAATCTTCATCGCAGTGATGTTGCCGATAATTTGGTTCGCATCGGCCTCGGAGAGTTTCGCGCGCGCTTATCCGTCATGCCCCGGAGTAAAAGAAGACTGGGAGCGCTTCGCATTTTTCGCAATGTCTTACATCTTCTACATGACCGGCTGGGAGTTCCTTTGGCGCGGTTTTTCTCTCTTCGGCCTCAAAGAGAAACTCGGCTACTACTCGATTTTGGTTCAGACAACCCCCTTCGTGATTCTCCATTTCGGCAAACCCTCGGCGGAGTCTTTCAGCGCGATTTTCGCCGGCATAGCTCTGGGCGTTCTCGCATGGCGAAGCCGATCCTTTTGGTATTGCATGCTAACCCACACGGCGGTGATAGTTGGCATAAACCTTCTCGCTGTGCTGAGATTCCGTGCGGGCAATTATGGCGTGGGGTTGTCCGATTTGGCCGAGATTTTCAGTGTTATTTTCTAAAAGAGGCCGTTTATGGCGTCCAATTTACATAATAACCTATTGTCTATCAAGCTGTTATGTGAATATGGATTGCCTGAACTGTAATTAAGGTTACAATGAGAATGGCAAAACAAACTGCCTTTTTTTTAATCGGCGTCGTCATTTTTGTGATAACCGGATGTTCGGAGAAATTTTACGAACGGCAGGACAAAAAGACGGTCGAGAGCCAACTTCACCTTCCCAAAAATATTCAATATCTCTCCTTTCGAAGCAATCCCAAAATTCCCGGATGGTTTGGAAGAGAAGGACTTTGGATAAGGGCGGAGATACAATTCACCGATTCCCAGTTCGAAGATTATGTCGCAAAACTTGACGATCCCGCTGTCTGGAAACCGGTAAGGTTCAAATCCTACTCGCCCTCGATAGGCCGTAGCTATTCCCCAAAATCGCTCCAATGGGCAGATCTTCCAGTGCCGGCTTGCATTGGAGATAATTTTCGAAAGGACAGCCCGCTCAAACCGGAGCTGGTAGAGTCTGAAAAGGGCAAATACTATTGCTCTGCCATCGTATTTCAAATAACAGAATCGCCAAAAAGAGAAAATAAAAATCCCTTTAATTGGGAAGCGGCTGGATGGCGATATGTGGGCAGGTCTTGTGAAGAAATTTCCGAATCGAAGCTTTCCGCAGTGATATATGGGCTGGCTATTCTGGATTTCGACACGAAGAGAATGAGCGTGTATTTTCAGTTCAGCGGCTAACAATATCGTAGCAATATCCTATAGAATAGATTTGCACAGTTAAGATTTATAAGCAACGATTTTTTTTGCGAAGGGATTCTCTATGTCTCTGTTTTTGTTCTGAGATTTAAAATACAACATTATGGAGTTGATATGAGGCCACCAATTAATAACTTCTATTGAAACAAATCACTTGAACAGGAGCAACAATGAGGTTTCAGAAACTCGCCCCTATTTTAATCGCAGGAATATTGATTTTACTTTTCATAGGCTGTCCGGAAAAGTCCACCCCGCCCGACGACGGGACAAGCTGGGATATCGGAGCAATTACAAACTACACGGTTTCCGGGGGAACCGGCTACGAGTTCGCCGAGGCAATCACCGGCGGAACTTTCATATTCCCAGAGGGCGCGGACGGCGAGCTTTCGGTTGCGGTGATAAATTCCGGGCCGACACCGCCGCTCTCCGGCTCCATGTTCTGGATTGAATACGACGGCGACGAACCGGTTCAGCTGTTGTTGCCCATGGGAGACAACGACTATCTCTACCTCCATGGATTCGGAAGTTCCAACGGCTCCTTCGACGACGGCATCGACGCGGATGAGCGCTGGCATGCCCTTCCCATCGTTAACTCTGCCGGCGGAAACATAGTGTTTCATCTCAGCATGCCCTTCGAAACCTCTCGATTCAGGCCCATGCGAAGCAGGTACCGCGGATTCACCCATTACCAGATAGCGGCTATACCCTCCGGAAGCTCCCGTGCGGACACAATCGCGGCGGCGCACGCTCAAGCTCTCGACTTGATCAACCATGTCCTCGATTCCCTACCCACCGCAATTCAAGCTACAGCCCGCGCGGAAGTCCACGGCTCCGGAACATGGGAGGGACGGCTCAAGCCGAGGTTCTACACCGACGGCAACTATTACAAAGGATTCTTCTACTGGACCTCCCTCTGGCCGAGTCCATCACCTATGATTGGCCTTTATCCCTTCACCAGCGGCGGATTTGTCGAGGATGTCATCGCTCACGAAGTGGGACATTACATCAACCATGTCCTCGTCGGCGACGCGACCTATGTCATCCTCGAAGCTCAAGCGCCCTCGGCAGTTCACGGTCTTGGCGATGTCCACGCGAACAGGTCGAGCATAATCGAGGATTATGCCTTTTTCGCCGAATACTTCCTGACCGGCATGGTAGGCGCAACAGTTGATCCGACATATACTCTCTCTGCAATAAAAACCGACTCCCCCTATTCGATTGATTTCCCCAGCATCGAGGGTTTTGGTTGCTTTCTGTTGGCGAGTCTGCACCGCACAAACCCCGTAATTCCGAGTCTAATGGTTTCCGGCACCCTCGACAGCATCCCAGTCGTGGGAGCATCCTTCAGGGACATCTGGGGCATAATCGCCCGCGGAGCTACGGATATCAACCAACTTCGCACCCATGTCGAGGAATATCTTACCGGCGTCGGCAAAGAGGACATGTTGCCGGTTATCGGCCAGCGTATCGGATGGCGCTACCGCGGCAACGGCACCGTTATGACCGACGACGGCACGGGCAATATGATCCCCCTCGAAGGTGCGACCGTTGTGCAAATCGCCAATGTCGGAGGGCGCGAGTATCGTAATTCATCGAGCACCACCACGGATTCTCTGGGCGAGTTCTGGATAACAGACCTGTTCCCCGGCACAACCGCACTTAGAATCTTTTGGGGAACCGATTCGACCGAACATCCATTGGTAGTGAACTGGGACACGCCGACCACCCAAACTTTGGAACTGGGCACCTTCTTCGCAAACAGCAGTTTGATTGACCTTTTGCAAACAATGAACGCTATCAAAGTGCAATTCCGGGGCGGAATACGAACGACTAATGACTATTTGCTGGAGGGGATGGGAATTTGGTCATTCACTCAATCCGGATGGGATTATGTCGGCCAAATACCCATTTCGTGGGCAGGCAACACGGCTACAGTGGACGGCACGATAGTCGGCTGGGGCTATTTCGACCATGATATCGATATTACGGTGAATTTATCCCCAACCGGCGGAAGCATCCTCTCGGTGGAGGCCGAAGATAACCTCGCCGCAAGACCCGGAACCGGAACGACCGGCACAAGGTATTACAAACTGGAGTTTAACAGCTTGCCCTTTGTTAGTATCAGCGGAAACCGCAGGGTAATCACATATATGGTTACGGGAAATGTTCAGGCCAACGTAGATGATATTCAAATGGATATTATCGGCGGGACATCCGGTGATTACAGCATCGCGAATGTAGAGTGGTCATCGACGGACACGGTCTTCGTAACTTTCGAACTGCACAATCCGTAAGTATAACAAAGCCGACAATTATCTTGTCGGCTTTCTCTTCACACTTTCGTCGCTCGATTTATTCTACTGAACGCTCCTAAAGCGTCGCAACTACTCTTTCATATACGACACCGGATGATTGAGCATCGTCTGCTGTGTTTCGCTAAGCCCGAGAGTTTCACTAAGCTTCTCTCTGTCCATCGACGCGCGAACAACTGTTGCAAGCCCTTCCGAGGCGCAAAAAATCGAGATATTCTGAGAAACGATTCCCGCATCCTCCGCCGCCCAGATCATCTTTTGCTCTTCCTCGCCGCGCTGGAACCGCGAAATATCCGATACCAACAAAAGAATCACCGGTGCCGTCGCAACAACCTCCTGCCTTCCCGCGACATATGGCCGCAAGTCCCCGTCGGTAACATGTTCAAGCGAATTATTAACAGCATCGTAAAGATAACTTGCAGATTCGGTAAGCACATAAACATCGATGTCCTGCGAGTTCATCGCAGATGGCGCGGTTCTTTTGCCCTCCTCGGGACGGTTGATTCCATTCGCCGCCCAAAGAAGGTCGGACAAATCCCTTTGGCTTAGAGGTTTCGGGTCGAATTCACGCGTCGATGCCCTCTGTGAAAGCGCTTGCATCACCGGAACCCCGCGTGTAAGGTCGGGAGGATCGAGTTGAATGGACTTCGAACTCTCGGCAAACATCGAAACAACCATAATTAACCCCACTAAAAAGACTGCTGTTTTCATAAAAAAACCTTTCGTGTATCTTCCCCTCCGTCTGTATTATCAGAATTTGCAGATAATCTGACAAATTTCAAGAAAAATATATTCTTTAGAGGATAATATTTGGCTTTATATTCTTGTTAATTGGGCTATTCCCCGCGATAATCCCGGCTACTATTAGAGTGAGGCCGAGAATCGTCGCCGGACGAATATCCTCGCCAAGAAAATTCCGAATGAAAACCAGCGATAAAAAGGGGCTTAGATAGATAAGATTCGCCACACGCGCGGAACTTTCGGATAGTTTCAACGCCTTAAGCCAAAAAACAAAGGTTATCCCCATCTCGAAAAAACCGACGAACATCGCCGCCATGCCCGCGGAAAGGCTTATCAGAAATGTCTCACCGGAAATATGCATCGCACCGGCGACGAAAATTGTGCCGAAAAGGAAGTTCACAAAGAGCTTCAAAGAAATATCGGCCTTGTTCCTAAGATTCAAAATCCAATAGGAAGCCCATATAAAGGCGCTTCCCAGACCGAGAGCGACACCGAAAGCGTCGAATGCCATCCCCCCGAATTTTCCTCCAGTGGCTATCAAAACAACCCCAAAAAAACCGAAAAAAATCGACACAAAACCTCTCGCCCCAATCTTTTGCCCGAGAAACAACGCCGAAAAAATCACAAGCACAACCCCCCAGCTGTAATTCAGAGGTTGGGCAATCTGCGCGGGGAGAAGCGAATAGGATTTAAAAAGCACGAGATAATACAAAAAAGGGTTCAGAAATCCCATAAACGCGGAGCTTCCGATCTCGCGCCACCCGAATTTTCGCAAAGAAGCCAATTTACGCTGAAAGACGAGAATTAAAAACAACACAACCGTCGAAACCGCCGATGAGTAAAACAAAAGCTGAACGAACCCCATCCGCGCAAGAGCGATTTTGAATGCAGTCGCCACAGTTGACCACATCAGAACCGCCGCACAGGCATAGATAAAGGCTTTCGTTTGCGATTTCATGGAATTAATTTACCCCCGAAAAACGCTTTTCGCAATTATTATCGCAGGAATTCAATGTGGAAATATCCTTCCGGCGAGTTCGCCTTGACAACCCTGTAAAAATGTTTATAATATGCCTCGGCGGGAAACCGCGCAAATATGCTATTTGACAATGGGGGCGAACTGGATTCGACGGTAATAAGCGGACCGGGTCTTGCGTGCCGAGTTTTCGAGGGAGCTTGTAAAAACCTCGAACCGCAAGAAATGCGGACTATGACTATGCAATGGCTGCTTAATTAAAGCTGGCCACGTCCTCCGGGAAGTTGAGCTTCTAACGTCCCGAAAGGGCGCCGCAAAAAGAAGCGCTGTGATCGAGACTTCGTCGTTCGAGATCACGTGCTATCAGTCGGCGATAGCCTTAGCCGAGCCGTGTGCGGCGACGACGCCGAGGCGAAAATCCAATCCCGCACTACGCATGTAGACGGGCGCGGAGTGCTATTATCGGACGGGGGTTCGATTCCCCCCGCCTCCACCAAATAAGAAGAGAGTTACCCCTCGCCCTGAAGTGCTTGAAGCAAAATTAGTTGAACCTTACAGAAACAAATCGCCGCGGCGAATAAAAAAGCGCTATCTATATGCGTTGTCCCGTCGAGCAATCGTGTCAACGAACACAATCCTCTTTTCAGTATCGAGATCGAATATAACACGTATGTCCGAATGGCGGATGCGGTGGTAGCCCTTCCATTTGCCTTTTAAGACCTTGACGTCCATATCGTTGCGGACTCTCAGAAAAGTTACAATGAGTTCGGTAACTGTATCTAACAATCCATGTTTACGAGCAAATTTGTCCGCACGGTTAGAGAATTCTATCCGCCATTTCATACTTCGAGTTCCACAGACATCGCGGCAATTTTCTTGACCGGTTCGCCATAGTTTTCTTCGATTTCGAGCTGTTCTTCTTCGGAAACTTCCGGAATACGAGACAGAAACAAAGCGAACTCCTCCTCGCGGATCACCTCACGAACCGCTTCTTTTATCATTTCCTTGAGAACTTTTTCTTCCAATATAATACTCATCGATTCTTCTCCGTCTTATCTGTGAGAACTTCAATCTAATTTTAAGGAATACGATAGATTTGTCAAGCGTGAAATAAGTGGGGATAAGGCAGATGCTTCATACACCAAGGGCGAGAGTTCCCCCTCGCCCTGAAGTGCTTAAATAATAATTGACCCCCGAAACTATCGAACCTTTCGGTGGTGCAATTCTATTACAGTTTAGAAGCCACAGCCTTCGCAACATCGAGCGAGGTGCTGTTGCCGCCCATATCATAGGTGCGGAACTTGCCATCCTCGATAACCTCGGCTATCGCACGCTCCAAAGCCGTTGCTTTATCCATCTCGCCGATATACTCCAGCATAAGATAGGTCGATAACAGCATCGCCATCGGATTGACCTTATACTGTCCGGCATATTTCGGCGCGCTTCCATGGGTCGGCTCGAATAACGCGTAGCTGTCACCCCAACTTCCCGAGGCCGCGAAACCGAGTCCGCCGACCAACTGCGCGCAAAGGTCGCTAACGATATCGCCGAACATGTTGCTCGTAACCATAACATTATAATCCTGCGGGTTTTTGATAAGCCACATGCACATAGCATCGACATTCGTCTCCCAAAGCTCGATTCCGGGGTAATCCTCGGCAACCTTCCGAGCCTCGCGAACCATCATGCCCGAGGTCTCCCGAACGACATTCGGCTTCTCGATAACGGTTACATTGCTGTAACCCTTCGCTTTGGCAAGCTCGAAAGCCGCACGGACAATGCGTCTGCAACCATGGCGAGTGAACACTCTACAGGATATGGCGATATCCTCGCCGGAAACATCCTTAAACTTACCCATGCTCTTATTATACTTCACCATTTCCGCGCGAAGATCCTCGGGAAGCGGATGATACTCCACGCCGGCATAAAGCCCCTCGGTATTCTCGCGGAAAACATGGAAATCGAGACCCTCTTTGTAAATCAAAGGGTTGTTTTTGTAGGCTTTGCAGGGACGATAGTTCACATAGAGGTCGAACATCTGGCGCAAACGCACAATCGGCGAGCGATAAACAAGCCCCTTGCCCTTAAGTTCGGGCACCAATTCCGCCTCGCACTCCTCTTTCGGTTTCGAGGTTATCGCGCCGAAAAGGCAAGCGTCGGTTCTCTTTAGCAAATCGATTGTGCGCTCCGGAAGCGCATCGCCTTCGGTTCTCCAGAACTCCCATCCGATATCTCCCCATTCATATTCGACATCGGGCTTAAGTTGTTCGAGAACAATGAATGCGGCTTCCATGACATCGTTTCCGACGCCATCTCCGGGTAATACTGCGATTTTCTTAGTCATGAATCCTCCTGAGAAAAGTTTGGTCGTTGACTGCATATAATTTCCAATAAATACAAATTCTCGTGAAATTTTTCTCCGCTAAGCATTGTTAAACGGAAGTCATTACCCAATTCGCGAATTAGCAGAGAATCTCTATCGTAAAAAAGGATTTCTTCGATATTTCTATCACAAAGCTCCTCTTTTAAAGTAGCCATTTTCTCCCTGCTGTCCACATAGAATACATTGTAACGATGGATATCTAAAGCGTAATAATACGCGAAAAAGACATATGTTGTAACAACTGTGCTGATGCCCGATTCATCGCTTGTCTCCATTATAAACGAAGAGCGTTCCATCTCTTCAGGCAATTTCACAATTTTCCTCAAAAAACCCGAGCCAAAAGAAAACAGCGCGAGAACGACAAGCACGATTCTGCCTGTCGTCCTATAATGAGCAGACAATGTTCCCAATCCCAACAGGATACTCACCGTTAGGGGAATGTAAATCGATTGAAGATACCTCGACCCCATTGTTTTGCCACCGGCATTCGGCGATATTAATGCGGTAATTCCCGCGAAAACAACACAGACCAAAGCAATTCTAAAAGCTAAGCTTTGAAGTTTATTCCGATTTTTCTTAAAGCCTAAGGCGATGGGAATCAAACATAACAGTAAATATGTGGAGCTCCAGAATTCTTGGCTTAACATATAATGAATAATCCATTTTCGACTTAACAAATACTTATCTATATTGTCATATGCAAATTGTGAGTAAGTCAATCCAAAAGGATGTGAATAAAAGAAACTATTAGATGAGAAGAACAGAAACACTCCGATAAGACCCCCCAGAATAAATTTGGCAATTAATTCTTTTTTATCCTTTCGTGTCCGCTCGCTATCAGTTAGAACAAAAAACAAGAAAGCCGGAAAATAACTAATGAACTCTAATCTTATCAACAACCCGATGCCCAACAACAATCCGGCGAGAAAGACCTTCTCGGGCTTTGTTAAAAAGATTAAGAAAACGATAAGGATAATCAGGTCACCTAAAGTATGTTCCCACAGAAGTGAACCGTATAAAGCCAGGGGTGTGCAAAGTCCTGCTAAAATGATTGCAAATAAACGGTTCGGCTCCGACAAGCCGGTCTTTTTTGCAAATTCATAGCCCATTAAAAGAAGCAATGCTAAAGATAACAAGGGAATGATATTCAAGCCAGGCCACCCCAAAAACCTATAAAACCACGACGTCAGCCAGCAAAATAGAGGTGTCTGCGTGCAAAAATAGGCGTCATTTTTTTTGACGATAAAAGGTTCCCGAAAAGGCCGTGTGTCAGTAGCTTCCCAAACTTCTTCTGCCCAATCATTTTTAGATAGCCTGTCAATTTTGAAATCGAAAGGATTATCTCCCGACAATTTCTCTATCAGAAAGATTTTGTTTGCTGAGTCGTTGAGATAGAATCCACGAAACGGAAAGACAAAGAAAGCCAAAAAGCCCATTCCAGCCACTAATAAAGCAATAAAAAGGGATGTTACATGCCTGTAAATTTTTATAGGCATATTTTAAACCTCTTCAATACGGAATTTTTCCAAAAATGAGGTGTCCGCTTTGCCCTCGATGAATCTTTCGTCGCGCATTACCTGTCTGTGGAAAGGAATCGTCGTGGGGACACCTTCGATTATAAACTCGTTCAAGGCGCGGGTCATCCTCGCGAGAGCCTCCTCGCGGTCTCTTCCATGGCAGATAAGCTTCGCTATCATCGAATCGTAATATGGTGGAATAACATAGCCCGCATAGGCATGTGTATCGACTCGAACCCCCGGCCCACCCGGCGGATGGAACACCGTAATCTTCCCCGGCCGCGGCGCGAAACCATGATATGGATCCTCCGCATTTATACGGCACTCGATGGCGTGTCCGCGAATTTCAAGCTCCTCCTGAGCAAGAGGCAATGGCCTTCCACCGGCTATTCGAATCTGCTCCTTAACTAAATCGAGGCCGACAATTATCTCCGTAACCGGATGCTCGACCTGAATCCGCGTGTTCATCTCCATAAAATAGAAATTCCCCTCGGTGTCGAGCAAAAACTCGATAGTTCCAGCGCCTTCATAATCGATATTCGATGCGGCCAAAGCCGCTCTTCGTCCGATTTCGTCCCTTGTGTCGGGACTGACCGCCGGAGAAGGCGATTCTTCGATTAGCTTCTGATGTCTCCGTTGAATCGAACAATCGCGCTCGCCGAGGTGAATGACATTCCCCTTGCCATCGCCCAAAAGCTGAATCTCGATATGGCGAGGATTACTTACATATTTCTCGATATAGACATCCGGATTTCCAAATGCGTTCTTCGCCTCGGTGCGCGCCATCTCGAAATTTGCCAAAAACTCTTTGCTGTTCTGTGCGATACGCATCCCCTTGCCGCCGCCGCCGGCAGTGGCCTTGATTATCACCGGAAACCCAATTTCCTCAGCGATTTTCAGAGCGGCTTTGGGGTCGTCGATAACCCCATCGGAACCGGGAACGGTTGGAACTCCGGCCTCGCGCATAATCCGCTTGGCCTCCGCTTTGTCCCCCATCTTACGGATCATTTCCGAGCTTGGTCCGATGAATTTAATATTATGCGATTCACACATCTCGGCGAACGCGGCGTTTTCCGCAAGAAAACCATAACCGGGATGAATCGCGTCGGAGTTCGAAATTATCGCCGCAGAGATTACCCTTCGCGGATCGAGATAACTCTCCATCGGTCGCGGAGGGCCGATACATATGGCCTCGTCCGCAATAAGCACCGGAAGCGTATCCGCATCGGCGGTGGAATAAACCGCAACCGCCCTTTTGCCAAGCTCCTGACACGCCCGAATAACTCTAAGCGCTATTTCTCCTCTATTTGCGACGAGGACTTTTGTTAACATAAAATCACCAATTAAGCGTTTGTTCCGGAATCCTGCTGAAGAGTCTCCACATCCAGCTCGCTTTGTCCCTGTGCGAATTCGCGCCAGCCACGGTCTGCGCCGCCGACAATACCTTCGACCCTAAGCAGGAAATCGTCCGGGCTTGCCGAATTCTCGAGCGCTGTTTCGAGCGAAATTGCGCCGTTCTGATAAAACCACATCAGCGACTGGTCGAAACTTTGCATACCATATTGCGCCGCGCCTTCCTTGATAAGATCGCGGATCTCGCCGGTGCGCTCCGGAGAAGTGATACACTCACGAATCGCGCCGGTGCCCACAAGTATCTCAACCGCGGGCAGTCGGCTGACCTTATCGCAACGCGGAATTAACCTCTGCGAAACGATAGCTCTTAGCGTGCTTCCGATAAGATGCCGCATCTCCAAATGCTGATGCGGCGGGAAGAATGATAGAATACGATATATTGTCTGCACGCTGTCCAAAGTATGAAGCGTGCTCAAAACCAAATGCCCCGTGTCCGCCGCCGAAAGCGCGATGGACATAGTCTCGGCGTCACGAATCTCGCCCACGAGAATTATATCGGGGTCCTGCCGAAGCGCCTGTTTAAGGCCCATCGCATAAAAATGGCAGTCGTTCCCGATCTCCCTCTGTGCGATAATCGATTTGTTATTCCGGTGCATATACTCGATAGGATCTTCGATTGTGATAATATGCGCGCCTTTGTTGCGATTGATATAGTCTATCATCGAGGCGAGAGTCGTCGATTTTCCCGATCCTGTAACACCGGTTACAAGAATCAACCCGCGCGGCTCCATCGCAACTTTTTCGAGAACCTTCGGCAGATGAAGCCCTGCAAAATTCGGAACATTCGTGTTTATCAACCTGAATGCGATGCCCGTGTTTCCGCGCTCTTTATAAATATTCACCCTAAAACGGCTTCCAGAGGGCACCTCATAGGCGAGGTCGAGTTCCCACTCCTGCTCGAAACGTTGTCTTTGCTCCGGGCTAAGCATCAAATTCAAGAAATGCTCCATCCTGTCCGTCTCGAGAAATTCCCTGTCCGCAGGCAAGAGCTTTCCGTTGATACGGTAAACCGGCGGCATATCGATACGAAGATGAAGGTCGGAAGCCTTCTTGTGGGGCATTTCAGATAAAAGTCTAATTAAATCGAGAGCCATATCTTCCTCAATCCGGGTCAATTAGGAACATTACCTGGCCGAATTCTACCGGCTGTTCGTTTTCGACGAGAATCTTAACAACCTTGCCGGAAAAATCCGACTGAATCTCGTTCATCAGCTTCATCGCCTCGACTATACATACCACCTGCCCCGCCTCGATATGGTCGCCGACCTTAACATAAGGCTCCGCTCCCGGCGCGGGTGCACGGTAAAACGTTCCCACGATTGGCGAGGTTATTTTTTCAAACCCGGCGGTCGCATCGAGTTCTTCGGGTGGAAATTCTGCCCCTTGCGAAGGCTGAATACCCACAGCGGCATGAGGGGGGGCGATCATCGGAACGCCACCCGTCGGTGCGATGTTGTTGTTGTTGAAAATCGACGAAGTTCCCTCCGGAGTCCCTTTGCGAATCTTGATTTCGCCGTTTTCATCCTTGATTTCAAGCTCTAACTCCTCGATTTCGCTTTCTTCGAGAAGTTGCAGAAGCTCTTTAATCTTCTGAATGTCCATATGCTCTCCCATCTGGAGATTTCTATTTCGAGGCTAGTCTCTCCCGTGTATAGGGAATAAGCCCCCCAGCCCTCAATATCCCGAAAACCTCCGAAGATGGCGGCGGAAAATCGAGAGTTCTACCGTTGATATATATCTTGCCGGCTTCGAGATCGATCTCGACCCTGTCGCCGGATTTCACAACTTCCTGAATCTCCGAATTTGTAATCGCGAAAAGCCCGCTATTAAGGCAATTCCGGTAAAATATTCTCGCGAAACTCTTGGCGATAACCGCACGGCATCCCGCGGCTTTAATTGCGATCGCCGCCTGCTCCCTGCTCGAGCCGCACCCGAAATTCTTTCCGGCGACAATAACATCGCCCTCCTCGACCTTTTTGACGAAATCGGGGTCGAGGTCCTCGAGGGCGTGCTCGCCCATCTGTTCCGGAGTCATCGGCTCGTAGGTGTATTTCCCCGGGAAAATCACATCGGTGTTGACATCGTCGCCATAAACGAAGGTTTTTCCTTGTATTTTCATTATATCGACCTCGGATCGGTTATATGTCCTGTCAACGCAGATGCCGCGGCGGTGTATGGACTCGCAAGATATATCTCGGCATCGGCACAACCCATTCTGCCCTTGAAATTGCGGTTCGCGGTTGAAAGTGTAACCTCCCCCGGCGCCATAACTCCCTGATGCGCGCCCAAGCATGGCCCGCAACCGGGTCCCATAATAGTCGCGCCGGACTCTGCAAGCGCCGCCAGAGTGCCGTCTTTGCCGGCCTCGACATAAACCTCCCTGCTCGCGGGGAATACCAACAAACGCACACCTTTGGCGATTTTCTTGCCTTCGAGTATTTTTCGCGCCTCGCGAAGGTCCTCGATTCGGCCGTTAGTGCATGTTCCGATGAGCACCTGATCGACCTTCACATCGGCGGCGTTTTTTGCGAGATCGAGATTATCGACTGTGTGAGGCCTTGCGATAACCGGTTCGATTTTCCCGAGATCATATTCGAATTCGCGCTCATAAACAGCGTCCTCATCCGGAAGAATAAGCTCGTAATCGGCGTCAGTTCTGCCCTTCAGCCATTCGACAACCTTGTCGTCGGGCACGCATATTCCCGCCTTGGCACCCATCTCCGCCGACAAATTAGACAGCACGAGTCTTCCGGTAATGGGCATATCGAAAAGCCCCGGGCCGGTGAACTCCACCGACTTGTAAATTGCGCCGTCCGCGCCGATATCTCCGATAATCGCCAGCGCAAGGTCCTTCGGTGTAACATAATCGCCAAATTTGCCATCGAGCACCATCTTGAAGCTTTCCGGCACTCGAAGCCAAAGCTCGCCGGTAGCCCATATAACAGCGGCCTCCGACCTTCCGATACCAGCCGCAAATGCCCCGAAAGCGCCATGCGAGTTCGTATGGCTGTCCGAGCCGAGAATTACAGTCCCCGGAAGCGCAAGCCCCTTTTCCGGCAGAACCTGATGGCAGATTCCGCAACCGACATCGTAAAAATGCCGGATTCCCTGCTTTTCGACGAAATTGCGGATTTTCTGATGGCCTTTAGCATGAGTTTCGCTGGCCGCAGGCACCGTGTGGTCGAGGATAATAACGATTTTTTCGGGATGTTTGACCTTTTCCACCCCAAGCTTTTCGAAATGGCCGATAATCGCCGAAGAATTATCGTGCGAGAGCACATAATCCGGCTTTGAAGTGATTATCTGCCCAACCGAGACTTCTTTTAGCCCGGTATTTTTTGCGAGAATCTTCTCGGCAAGAGTTTTCCCCATTTTCTTCCTTTGAATTCTAAATTTCTATTCCGTTATTGCCCTCATATGGGCCTTTAATCTCTCGATAACGCCGTCTCTGTCCGAAGTTATTTCCTCCGGATAGATAGGTTCGCCGACGACGATACGAATATCTGCCGGCTTGAACCATTTTGCCCCGCGCGGAAGAACCTTCGCGGTTCCCTCGATTCTAAGCGGGATAATCGGCACGCCCGCTTTCTGCGGGATTTTCAGCGTGCCGGCTTTGATTTCGCCAAGCTCGCCGGTGCGCGTTCGGGTGCCCTCCGGGAAAACGACAAATCGCCTCCCCGATTTTACCCTCTCGATTATTAGCAAAATCGCTTCCAATTCGCGCCTACTACCCCTTCGCTCGACAAAAACACCGTCGGCGGCAAGAACCCATAAGCCGATCGGGAAAAGTTTTATCAGCGATCTTCTTGCCACATATGAGGCGTGCGAATCGATATAGCCCGATACCGCGCAAATATCGACATAGCTGGAATGATTGGCAAAGAACACAACAGACTCGCACTTTTCGGGCAACTCCCCGTCAACCTCGACCCGTGATAATGTCGAGGCGAAAAGAGCGCGGCACCACCATCGGTAGAATAACCCGGCAAACCACAGGCGAACCCTTCGCCCAAAAGGATAGAGCGCCCAAACAACCAACGCTCCGATTACCAAAAGCACATAAAGAATCGGAATCAGGACAAGGCTTATCAGAAAAGAAACTATCCTTCGCATTATACGAAAAAGGGTTTCAGTTTGCGATAGGTTGTTTGTAAATACTCGTTGATGACCTTCACCTCGCCGAAAACCGGCATAAAATTGGTATCCCCGGCCCATCTCGGCACAATGTGAACATGGACATGGTCGATAAGCCCCGCGCCGGCCTCCCTTCCGATATTTATTCCGACATTGAATCCATGCGCGCCCACGGCCTCTTTCAGCGCGACGACACATCTCTGCACAAATGCCATCACCTCGACGGTTTCTTCCGGGGCGAGCCTCTCGAGGTCGCCGGTATGTGTGTTCGGCACCGCCATTAGATGGCCGTTGGCGTATGGATAGCGGTTCATAATCACGAAAGCCCTATCGTTTCGAGCGAGGACAAGGTTAGCCTCGTCGTCATTGGAGTCGCGAGCAGAACAAAGGAAGCAACCGCCGTCCATCTCGCCGCTCTCGATATATTTCATCCGCCATGGCGCCCATATTCTTTCCATAATTACACCTCGGTAATAAAGTATATCCCTTGACAACGAGTGTCAACACCTAAAACCTGAGACCCCTTCCGAAAGCACGCTTGACACATCGGAAAAGCTTATCTATATTCTTTTTTTGAAAGGAGAAGCTTTGCAGAGCGAAAGACCGAATTACAAAAAGATGGCGGGCGAACCTCCCGGAACGATGGTTCATATCGGCGAGCGTAAAATCGAGCGAACCGCAGTTACACTCATCGAATACGATTTCGAAAACTTCCGAGAAACCCCGATCGAAAGGCTCGAAGATATAATCGCCTCGAAAAACAGCGGCAAAATAAGCTGGATTAACATCGACGGCGTCCACGATACCGAATTCATATCGGCAATTGGAGAATCTTTCGGGCTTCACCCGCTCCTTCTCGAAGATGTGGTCAATACAGAGCAACGTCCAAAGCTCGACGACTACGGCGATTATATCTTTACTGCGCTAAAAATGATCCACTACGATGATAAGACAGGTTTGCTCGATATCGAGCATGTCAGTCTTATTTTCGGAGAAAGCTGGGTGATAACCTTTCAGGAGCGCCCCGAGGACGCCTTCGACAATGTTCGCAACCGAATTCGAACCGGCAAAGGAAGAATCCGAAAAATGGGCGCGGATTATCTTGCCTACGCCCTCATCGACGCCATTGTCGATAACTATTTCGTCGTGCTGGAAAATATCGGCCTCAAAATCGAGGATATCGAGGAGGGGCTTGTCGAGGGACTTCATTCGAGCGCTTCCGCCGAAATTCACAAAATGAAGCGGCAGACAATCTTGCTTCGACATTCGATATGGCCACTGCGTGAGGTGATTAGCGGCTTCCAGCGCACAGGCTCAAAGCTCGTTTTAGAAAGCACCGGATATTTTCTTCGCGACCTCTACGACCACACGATTCAAGTAATCGATACCGTGGAAACCTACCGAGACATCCTTTCAGGCATGCTCGACACGCATCTTTCGATGATAAGCAACCGTATGAACGAGGTTATGAAGGTTCTCACGATAATTGCGACGATATTTATCCCCCTGACCTTTATCGCCGGAGTTTATGGGATGAATTTCGAGTATATGCCCGAACTTGTTGTCAAATGGGCATATCCTGCGGTATTGGCGATTATGGCGATTGTCGCCGGGGCAATGCTTCTTTTCTTCAAGAGGAAAAAATGGATTTGATTTACATCGCTGTAGGGGTTTTAATAATCGCATTTCTCGCGATAATTATTGCTGGGAAGAGGTTTCGAAAGAAAAACGAGTCCACAAATCGCGCATCGGAGCTTCGCCAGGAGCATTACGACAATCTCGCCGAAGAAAAGCGCGCAATTATGGCCAAAGAGGAAGAACTGTTAGTCGAACACCCCTATTTCAAACTGAAAAAGCTTCGACTTCAGCGTGAAAAAGCGGACTCCGCCGGCGATCAGGTCAAAGTTACCGAGCTTGACGACCAAATAGATTCTATCCGCGAGAAATACGAGGGCGCCGGCGAGGATCAGCTCGAGCGCGCTTATCATGAACAACTTGGAATGATGCGAAAACGCCTTTCAAAAATCGAAATCGAAATGCGCGAAATCCTTCGCCAGAATACATAGGGAGCATAATGAAAACAACATCTATTGCCCTTTTTGTCTTCGCGATAATATCTACACTCGCACAGCCGCTATTAACTATCGATTTTCAATCGGATAAACCGGGGGAATTCCCTTCCGGATGGGATTCGAAGGATAAGAGCAATATGACTGCGGTGTATTCAATCGTCGAGGAGGACGGAAACCGCTTCCTTCGCGGCGACGCAAAGGGGACGAGCGTAACAATCGGTTTCGATAAGGAATGGAATCTCGCCGATTATCCTATTCTGAAATGGCGTTGGCGTGCTGTAACAATGCCCACCGGCACAAACGAGCGTGAGAAATCCGGCAACGATAATGTCCTCGGCATGTATGTCGTTTTCGGCGGATGGCCGATACCCAACAGCATAAAATACATTTGGAGCGAGACTTTGCCGGTAGGCACAATTCTACCGTCGCCTTTTTCGAGCAAGACTCAGATGATAGTTATTCGAAGCGGAGTGGACGGCCTTGGCGAGTGGCTCGAGGAGGAGCGAAATGTCCTCGATGATTACCGCGAAGCCTTTTCCAAGCCGACTGAATCCCCAGACGCCCGTGGTATAGGCGTTCTAACCGATTCCGATAACACCAAAACCCGCGCGGTAGGCGATTATGACGATATGATCATACTTCCGCTAAAATAAAGCCTCGCCCCCTCGAATGTGCCTCGAAATAATGATTGAAATAACCGACACGCAGGATTATAATATCCTTTCTGTCGATATAATTTCAAGGAGGCATAATGTTTGAAAAAATCAGCGAAGTAAGGAAGTTTATCGAGGAGAGGGGCATCGAGATGGTGGATCTGCGCTTTGTGGATGTCCCCGGCAGATGGCACCATATAGGCATTCCGGCAAGGAATTGCAACGAGCATGTTTTAGAGGAGGGTATTCCCTTCGACAGCTCGAGTATCCCCGGATTTAAGGGAGTGGAATGCGGCGATATGGCGCTGATACCCGACCTTACCAGCGGGTTTGTCGATCCCTTCGCAGAACATCCGACGTTGTGTTTCCTATGCGACATATGCGAGGCGGATACGAAAGAGAACATCGACCGCGACCCGCGAGGAGTAGCTGTCCGTGCGGAAAAATATCTGAAAGAGAAACTCGGCGCGGAATCGATGTGGCTTCCCGAGATGGAATTCTACCTCTTCGAAAAAGCGGATTACGGCACAGGAAAAGATTATAGCTTCTTCGAATTCACCAGCGACGAAACTAACCCCGACTCCAACGGCTTCGCGATGATCCATGGCACCGGCTACCACGCTATTCCGCCGGCGGATAAGAGCAACGATGTCCGCGCGGAAATGGTTTCTGTTATCGAGGAAATGGGCATTCCGGTGAAATATCACCACCACGAGGTCGGTCCCGACGGCCAGAACGAAATCGAGATTATTCCAACAACGCTCCTCAAAGCCGCCGACGCTATTATGCTTATGAAATACGCAATCCGCATGGTGGCATCGGAATACGATATGGTCGCCTGCTTCATGCCGAAACCTCTCTATGGCGAACCCGGAAGCGGAATGCACTTCCACCAGTTCCTTCGTAAAAACGGCCTCAGCCTCTTCTGGGACGAGAAAGCCGCCCACGCCCATTTTTCGAACATGGGCAAATCCTATATTTCCGGGCTTCTCGACCACGCCCCCTCGATAGTCGGACTGACTAATCCCTCGACAAATAGCTATAAACGCCTGATTCCCGGATTCGAAGCGCCTATCAAACAGTTCTACGGCCTCGCGAACCGAAGCGCGGCGATACGAATTCCCAAATACGACGACACTCCGAAAATGAAACGGTGCGAATTCCGGCCTCCGGACGCCACATGCAACCCCTATATTGCAATCTCCGCGCAACTTATGGCCGGCATCGACGGCATCGAACGCAACCTCGACCCAGCCAAAATGAATTTCGGGCCGATTGATCAGGACGTTACAAAACTTCCGCAGAAAGAACAAAACCGCATCAAATCTATCCCGACCAATGTCCGCGACGCCCTCTCCGCGCTGGAAAAGGACAACGCCTACCTGCTGAAAGGCGACGTTTTCCCTGTCGGCCTTATCGAGAAACACATCGAGATAGCGCTCCAGAAAACCTCGGACATAGAACTCCGCCCCACCCCGAGGGAGATGGAGCTGTATTTCGACCTTTGACGTGCTCAACCGCCCGTAGGGTGGATTTCGCTTTCGGCAACCGAAAATTCCCGTAGGGGCGAACCTTGTGTTCGCCCCTTTTCTATTCACCCTTCATTTTTTCCTTGACATCTTCCAAAAATAAGACTTATCTTGTTTAGCGATAATAATGAAAACCGCGCAGGACATAACACAGAACCCGCGACCGAGACGGCCACAGGAGAGGCCATTGTGGCTTCCCCGCGCGGAGAGCGCCACGGTATCAGCGAACGGGAGGAGACAAGCCCCTCACTTTTTTTCCGCGAGTGAGATTCTCTTCCTTGGCGCGGCGAACTGATGTTTTTCTTGTTTAAGAAATGAAAGTTAGCCTGAAATGAAAGTTAGCCTAATGAATAAACCCTCAGTTAAAAACCCCAAACGGGAGCGAGGGTGCGAGGTGGAAAACTAAGCTTAAAGGAGTGTCGAGATGAAACAGTTTCTTTTCGCAGTATTGCTTGCAAGTATTGCATTTGGACAATGGTCTGTGGAACTTATCCCGCATATATTTTATTCCGAAGACAGCACACTGATTTGGAGTGATATATATTATTTCGGCACAAATCCATCCGCGACTGATGGATACGATGCGGGCATCGACAATCCAACCCCCCCATTCCCGCCATCCGGTCCCTTCTTCTATTTCGTAATAGATGATTTGCCAATCAATCATCTTCGCGAAGACTTCAGAAGCTCAAGCGACGATACAATTATCTGGACCATAGCATTCGGAAGCATGGGTTTCCCGATGCCCGAATCCCTTTGGTTTACATGGGATACAACTGCTATTCCTCCTACTGGCGATTACCGTATAGATGTTACCGCTTTATCAAGAGGTAGCCAATTACCTAATGCTATCGCTTGGGATGACGCTGTGGAAATGAGGAGCGAATGTCATATTCCCTATTACACGGAAAATTACTTTGTGGATGTTATAAAAATCCGCCAGGTCCTTACTACAGGCATATATGAATACTCGACATCCTCGCGCCCCTCGACCTATACAATTTTCGCCTACCCAAATCCCTTCAATTCTGCGGTTAGCTTGACGATAAACCTCCCAAATGATACTGAACTCTCGTTGAAAATAATCGATTTAACCGGTCGAGCGGTTGAGAAAATCGCCGACGGAAATTTTAACAGCGGCAATCATTCATTTGTCTGGAATGCCGTTAACAAATCCTCCGGGATTTATTTCGCTGTCCTGAGCACCGATGGGAAATCGGTAAAACGCAAGCTGTTACTCGTGAAGTAAATGTAGCAACGAGGCGAGGGGCATAAAACCTCCGCCCTAGGACTTAAAAAGAACGGAAGCCGGCGAAAATCCCAAAAAATGATAAATTCGAGGGGAAATATGGCGAAGTTGGCGGCAAAAAAGGGGTGTCTGTCTGCAAAACCGGGTTTTCCAACGCAAAAAGGGGTTTGTCGTTTGCAAAATCAACTTTCCGTTTTGTAAATACTACTTTTCTATTTGTAAAAAACAGGTTTTCCGTTTGCAAAACCTACTTTTGTTTTGCAAAATCAAGAATTTCAACGGCTTAAGAGAACAGCCGGAAAAGTGCCCCGAGCAAGAAAAGGCGGCCGATTGGCCGCCTTTTTTTTTTACTCTCCTCTCCCCCTCTACACTCTTATCCCTGAATTCGCAGAAACGCTGGTTGTTGGTTTTTCGAGTTTCGATAGAGGTTATATCGAGAGAAGAACCTTCATTTTGATGTCGATTTTTGGTGGGTTTTGTGAATGGCCGCCGCCCATCTGAGGGGGGCCTCCGCCCATATTGCCGGATGGCGAACCGCCTCTGTCGCCTTGAGGTCTTCCGCCCTCGCCCTCGCCGCCGCCAAATCCGCCGCTCTGGCCGCCCTGCGGCCTTTTTCCTTGTGAATCGGCGCCCATTGGACTCTCGAATTTACCGCTTTTAATAGATAGTCCTATCTCTTTTCCCTCCGTCGCGACCGCTTCCAATCCGAAAAGCCCTTCACCGAGCGGCATTTTTATTTCGATAGCTAAATCATCCCCATTTTTCGCTATCGCGAGATCGAATCCCATCTCACGAGCCTTTTCGATTGCGAAAATCCGCTCGTGTCCATCGGAATCGATGAGGATTATATCCTCGATTTCAGGGGGTTGAATTCGCATTTTACGTTCTCTGGGGGCAGATGGCTGTCTATCGACTTCCCTTCTTTCGGATAGCTCCTTTTTTTCTGCGACTGGGAGCTTTATTCCGATATTCTTTCCCGATGGCGAATCGAAACTAACTGTCAAACCGCCCATAAACGATGCCATCGCGAAATTGTCCTCTGCGGAACCGAGCATTAGATACAAATAATCACTGTCGTTTTGAAGCCCTAATCTCGCCGAATAATTTGAGAACCAATACACGCCTGTATCCCACTCGTGGGCATCGCCGTCGATAAGCAGATCGGCAACTTTCGGGGCGCAATGATAAAGTGGCCCGCCGCAACCTGTTACAAATAAAGCTATTAGTGTCAAAAACGATAATATTCTCTTCCGCAACTTTTTCATCTTGCCTCCGAAAGTCTTTTTGTTTTAGACCCTATAGAAGCAATTACGTTTATTGGAAAAAAATATAAGGGAAAATACTACCGACAGCTTCGGCCAATCCTACCCTAAAACTCTCAACCCTCGATTCGCCAAATCGTGCCGTCGGGGGTGTCCTTGATTATGTAGCCGGCGGTGGCGATGGCGTCGCGGATTGTGTCCGCGCGCGGCCAGTCTTTGTTCGCGCGGGCCTCGGCGCGGAGTTCTATCGCGCGTTCGATGGTGATTTCCTCGCCGTCGAGAACAACCGGCCTCGATGAGGTTTCGATTTTCGGCAGAAGGCCGGTTACGGCGTCGAAATCGCGAAGGAAGGCGAGGATAGGCTCGGCGTCGGCGGATGACAGCCCGCCGGAATCCCGAAGCTTGTTGATTTCGCGAACCAGCTCGAAAACCGCCCCCATAGCGCCGGAGATGTTGAGATCGTCGTCGAGGGAATCCTCGAAACCCGCGCGGGCTTTTTGCAGAAGTTCCGTAGATGAAGGGTTGATTTCGCCCTTCGGAAGCGCACCCAGCATGGTCTCGAACTCGCGAAGCCTATCGATGGAGGATTTCGCGCCGTCGAGGCCGTCGAAGGTGAAATTGAGTTGCTGGCGGTAGTGGGTGGAAATCAGGACATAGCGCACTGCGAGCGGGTCGTAGCCCCTGTCGAGAAGCTGGCGCAGGGTGTAGAAATTCCCGAGTGATTTCGACATCTTTTTGCCCTCGACTATCAGATGCGCGCTGTGAAGCCAATATTTCACGAAAGGCTCTCCGCTGGCGGCTTCCGATTGGGCGATTTCGTTCTCGTGGTGGGGGAAAATGTTGTCCTCGCCGCCGGTGTGGATGTCGAAAGTGGTGCCGAGATATTGTGAGCTCATGGCGGAACACTCGATATGCCATCCGGGACGGCCTTTGCCGAGTTCGGTTTCCCAGTAAACCTCGCCGTCGCCCTCGTCCCAGGCTTTCCACAGGGCGAAATCTGCGGCCTGATCCTTCTCGTATTCGTCGGAGGAAATTCGCGCGCCGGAGATGTTCATATCGATACGCTTGCCGGAAAGTTTGCCGTATTCGGGAAATTTCGCGATGCTGTAGTAAATCGAGCCGTCCGCGCCACGATAGGCATAGCCCTTGTCCAGAAGGCTTTTGACCAGCGCGACCATGGCGTCGATATGCTCGGTGGCCGAGGGGTAAACCTCCGCACGTTCGATTCCGAGGGTGTCGAGGTCCTCGAAGAAGGCGGCTTTGAACTTCGCGGTGTAGTCGTCGAGGGAAATCCCCTGAGCGTTGCTTCCGCGGATGGTCTTATCATCGACATCTGTGAGGTTCATAACTTGGGTAACGCTGTAACCGCGGTATTTGAGCCATCGGCGAAGGAGGTCTTCAAACATGTATGTCCGGTAATTACCGATATGGGCGTAATCGTAAACTGTTGGTCCGCAAGTGTATAGACCTACTTTTTTGTCGTCGAGCGGCTTGAATTCGACAATTCGGTTGCCGAGAGTATTTTTAAACCTAATAGCCATCATAATCTCCTTAGCGGCGATTTGCTTTTTGCGAATCCCAAATTACCGATTGTCAGGATTTTTTCAAGAGAAAAAGGGGTTCTCAGCGGGATGTTTCCTTGCGGGAGTCGAGTATTATCATGAACACGATTTTCTGGGCGTCGTCTATCGCGTAAAAAAGGCGGAAATCACCTATCCGATAGCGTCTGAGGGGCGGTTCGAAAGCCTTCAGTTTCGCGATATTTCGTCCGTAAAAGGGATTCTCGCAAAGTTGGGGGTAGGCATGCCCTTTGAGTTTGCGCCCGATTAGCACCCTGTCGTGTTCCGGAAGGGTTTCGAGGTGTTTGATAAATTCGTCGGTCTCGAATATTCGATAATCAGACAAAGCGCCCTCTTTTCTCTTCGGCATCTTTGATGCCTCGGTTGAGACCTTTGCGAAGCTCGCGGTTGCCGATTATCTCCTCCATCTCGAATTCGTCCGCCATGTCCTGTGATTCGATATATTTCAGGACGGCGGTCTCGATAAAATTGGACAGTGGGCGGTTTTCCCGTTTGGCGAGCTCGGTAAAACGCTCGTATTCCTCATCGGGGATTCGTAATGTTATCGACTTTGGCATTTTTACACTCCTGTATTCAATTTTACACTAATAGAATACAATTTACACTAATAGAATACAAATGCATACATTTGATGTCAATTTAATTCTTCCCTGCAATGCGGTCGAGAAACTCGGGAAGAAATTGCGCGTCGGTTTCCCATGTGAATTTCTCGCGCACCGATTTGAGGCAAGTCTCAGCGCGCTGACGCATTGCGACATCATCCCGCGCGAGGTCGGCGATTATCTGGGGCACCTTCGGCTCGTCCCCGGGTGCGATAAAGACAGGCCCGTCTGCCTCGGTAATGAGACCCTCATAGGATGGCAACCATGTCGCGATTGGCACCGTCCCCTTAGCCATATAATCGAAAACCTTCGTAGAAACGATGCGCGAATAATTCGGTGTCGGTTCGACGAGTGAAAGCCCGAATCTCGCGCTTTCCATCATCTTGAGCACATCGGCATAAGGCTCGAGTTTGCGGGGAAATTTGAGATAACCCTTACCCATATGGTTTTCGGCGACCTTCATGCAGGCTTTGCCGTAAACACCGTCGAAACAGGGGCCGATAACCTCCAGCCGCCAACCGTCGAAAAGACCGCCCGGGGCAAAATGTTCGGCCATTCCAAGTATCTCTATGCCCTTACGCGATTTCATCAGGCCGCCGACATAGATAATAGTATCGGTTTTCGGCGGAATTTCGTCGAGAATATCCTCGCCCCGCGGGAAATTGTGCAACATCAAAATAGGCGTGCCGGTGTCCTCGAGCCTTTCGATGTTTTCTTTCATGGCAACGATAAGGCCGTCGCATGCCTCGACTCCGTCCCACTCTTTTTTCGCGATGAATTTCCGCACAGCACCGCGAAGAATATCCGGCACCCAGCGTTTTTCGGAGAGATAAAATGGATATGGCTCCATGGCGTCGTGGATGACCTTTTTCCCATGTTTCGACAGGTATTTTGCGAGGTCGAGCACCTCGGTATCGTGTATGATATAGATGTCGCCGTCGAGTGCCAGCGCGCGTTTCCCGAGACGCCGTCCGACATAAACGCGCATAAAGCGGTTGTCCGGCCTTGGGACGATATCGTATTCGATACCCGGGTAGGGATCGGCCTTGCCGTTATAGAGCATGAGCATCGTAACCCGATGTCCCGCCTCGATAATTGTCCTTGAAATCTTATAAAAAACTCTAACGTCGAAGGGTGGATGTGTTGTAACTATTTGAACTATATGCATTTTTTGTCCTTTTGGGAATAAATTGCGCAGAGCGCGCCTAAGGGCAAATATAAGAATGGATCGCTCGCCGTAACATCGGCGAGGCTGTTAACGAACATAAAGGCGACGAAGGTGATCAAAAGGTTTGCGAATCTAACGGTCTCGGGGGGGTATTCTTTTTTGCGCCGGATTCTGAGCCATATAATTACAGGGCTTAAAAACAGCAAAACAAAAGCAACCAAGCCGAATAGCCCCCACTCGATATAAAACTCGATGAAGAGATTGTGCGGGAATCTCAGCCCCGCGCCGACCGCCCATGCCGGCAGAATCGAAGCGAAATTCCCCGTTCCCACTCCAATAAGAATATTATCGAATCTATGTTCCCATGCCGCGAGCCACATCCCGACCCTTCCGGCAGTGGAGAGATCGACATACTGCAAATTTTTAAAGCGGCTAATCAGCGAACCAAAACCGAGATACAAAGGCGTGGCAATGAGAATTACAATCATCAGTCCGACCGTAATCCGTTTCGTAAGGCTCATCCCAGAAAACAGGACGACAAACATCACCACCGCACCAAAAAGCGCCAGAAAAGAGGCTCTCGAACCGGTTAGCACCACAAGAACGACGCTTGTGATGAAGAAAAGGCTGAGATACAGACGCGTCGCCTTCGATTTGGACTCGAAGAAATACCAAACCGCCGTAAGGGCAACAAGGCCGGTATTTCGGGCTACAGTGTTCAGGTTCACCATCTCGATAGGCGCGAACCGCATCAGATTTCCCATGCCGCCGAGGAAATAGTTGGCAAAGGAATAGAGAATTGGCAAAGAACCTAAATAGACAGTGGATTTGAAGCCATCGATAAGAAGTTTTGGCTCGCCGGAGTATAAATTCAGCATTATGAAAGGCAATAGGCAGGTAACGACTAAAACAAAGGCTTTTACTGATGTGTGGTATGCAAAGTCGGTTCGGAAAACATTCATAAAAAACACAATTGCGAAATAGCCGACGGAAAAGATTATCAGATTCGATTTTTCCGGAATTTTGGCCTTCCCAGAAAGAATGAGAAATGCCGTGGTGAAGGCAAGTGCCGCGGTCATGGCGGGATACACGAGTATCGGTTTTTCGAAATCGATTACCGTTAGGATAATTCCGAAAATCGAGATGCCCGAAATAAAAAGGCCAATCCCCATTTCGGGTTTGATGACAAAAACGATACCGCAAAGTATTACCGCCGGAATCGCGACGAGAAGGTATTCACCCATTAACTCGGCGCCCCATATGCTTCCGAGGGCTACCATAACGATCAGAAGCCCCAAAACTCTTTTTAAGGGAGCTTCTGCAACATTTGCAAGTGGATGTTCGTTTACAGCAGTATCCACACTACCCATGCCCAGAATTGGACGAACAGCCAGCTGTCGAATCTGTCCCAAAAACCGCCGTGCCCGGGAATCGCATTGCTGGAATCTTTTATCGCCATCTCTCGTTTTACTTTGCTTTCGAACAAATCGCCTAAGACCGCGAAAATACCGGCGGGAACCGAGAAAATCATTACTTCCCAGCCGAAAACTTCCGGCCAAATCAGTTTGAATGCAAGGCCGACAATCGCCGTGCCGAAAATCTCGCCCGCGAACCCCGCCCAAGTTTTGTTCGGCGATAGAACCGGCGTCATCTTAGGCCCGCCGATAAGTTTTCCTGCGGCATATGCCATCGTGTCGCCCACCCAGACCGTAACCAGCGGGATTATCGCGTAAAGACCGTGCCGAGCATTTAGATCGAAAGCCAGCGAGGGTATCGTCGCGAAAAAAATTAACACGAAAGGCCCAACCATAGAGCGTCTCAGCGAGCCGTCGATCGGCCTGCGAAGTAGTTCGAGCAAAAACCATGCCGCCGAAAAGAGCACAATGAATTCCATCGCACCCAAAGGCTTATCGAAATAGCGTAGCAGAACGAAAAACATCGCCGAAGCGGTAAGCATAATCTCCTGCCATGGCGATGTCGTTATCGAGGGGATGGTCGTGAACTCGGATGTTAATGAAAAAACCACCGCCAGCACCGCAAAGAGCATGAAAATGCCCCCGACATAGAAACAATAAAGCAGTGCCGGCACGAATAGTATCGCAACCAGCACTCGATAAAGGAAATTTTTACCGTCATTCTTCATCATGTGGTCAATATTAAGCTCCGGTGAGATATTTGTCAAGCTAATCGAAGGGCAATATTGTCCTTGAACTCGAATAAATAATAACCTATAATAACTGAATATCGATTGGAGACGATGTTGGAAATTATAAGAAAGCAATTAGTAAAGGTTTACGACTATTTTACCCTTGTTGCGAAGGCTTTTAAAGGGTTGTTCTACCCGCCTTTTTATATGTCCGACGTTCTTCTGCACATGGAGTATATCGGCGTTCAATCTCTTCCAATCGTGCTTTTGACGAGCGTTTTTGTCGGAATGATTCTCGCTTACCAGTCCGGTTTTGCGATGGCTGTTTTCGGTGCGAAGATGTATATCGGAACGCTGGTAAGCCTTTCGCTGGTTCGTGAGCTTGGGCCGGTGCTGGCGGCGGTTGTCGTTACAGGACGTATTGGTGCCGGTTCGGCGGCGGAGCTTGGAAGCATGGTCGTAACCGAGCAGATTTCCGCCATGCGTTCCATGGGAACCGACCCAATCAAAAAACTCGTTTCGACACGACTTCTCGCCGGAATCATTATGATACCGATGCTCGTGCTTATCGCGGATTTGATGGGTATTCTCGGCGGCGGATTTGTCGCATATTACACCTTCGGCCTCGCTCCGACATTTTACAAGAAAACAATTATCCAAACCCTCGTAGTAGGCGATATTTTGATGTCTTTCATCAAGGCGGTTTTTTTCGCGATTCTGATTATGACGCTCGGATGCTACGCCGGGCTTCATGTCGAGGGCGGAACCACCGGAGTAGGCCGTGCGACAACGCGCGCGGTTGTTCTCTCCATCGTGTCGATTCTTATCAGCGACTATTTTGTTACGGTAATACTTCTCAAGATGTTGCCGGGATTGGCCTACGGAGGTTGATGTTGCGGTGTAACTTGTTGAAAAGAAATGAAACAAAGCATTCGGGGCCGGGCAAATGATCGAACTTCGCGGAATATCGAAGTCTTTCGACGGCGTCCCGGTTCTCGACGATCTCGACCTGAAAATTCACGACGGCGATACACTTGTGATTATGGGAAAATCGGGTTGCGGAAAATCGGTAACGCTGAAACTTATTCTGCGTCTGATTCTTCCGGAATTCGGGGAGATTTTCGTCGATGGTGTCGAGACGATGTCGCTTCCTGAGCGGCAGATGATGGATGTTCGCAAAAAGATCGGCATGCTGTTTCAGGGCGGCGCACTTTTCGATTCGATGACAGTTTGGCAAAACCTCGCCTACCAAATGCTTGAGCACACCGATGTTTCGGTGCCGGTCATCGACCAGAAAATCACCGAGTTGTTGCATTTTGTGGGCATGGACGGCAGTCAGGAAAAATATCCTAACGAGCTTTCCGGCGGGATGCAGAAACGTGTAGCGCTGGCGAGAGCTTTGATTATGACCCCCGATTATGTCTTTTTCGACGAGCCGACCACCGGCCTCGATCCCGTAACAGCGGGCAAAATCAATAGGCTCATAATTCGGACACGCGAGGAATTCGGCGTAACATCGGTGGTGGTTACACACGACATCGTAAGCGCGCTGACCGTAGGCACGCGTTTCGCCTTTCTCGACAGCGGAAAGATATCATTCTACGGACTTAAACAGAATTTACGCGAGACCGACAATCCCGCACTGCGGGAATTTCTCAAGGATGCATCATGGCAAGAGCGGTATTAAGAACAACACCTGCGCAGAAAGCTTCGGTGGGCGGCCTTATCGTGGTCGCACTGCTGATTCTTATGGTTAGCATAATAATTCTCGGCGGCGAGGCGGGGATTTTCTCCGAGCGATACGAGCTGATAGGGCGTTTCAAACGAATCAGCGGACTGCAATCGGGCGCGCCGGTTTGGCTGGCGGGGCAGAAGGTTGGCTATGTCTCGAACATCGAGTTTGTCAAAGCTGACGACGACACCGTTTATATCGATGTTACACTCAAAATCGATAAAAAGGTTCAGGGGCTTATTCGAAGCGATTCCGAGGCGAGAATCTCAACGTTGGGGCTTCTCGGCGATAAGCTCGTTGGCCTTTCGCTGGGCACTCAAGGCGCGAGAATCCTTCAGGACGGCGAATATGTTACAACGAACAATCCCTTGGACATAGAAGAGCTTATCAGCAAGGGGGTCGAGACTTTTGAAGACCTCTCCGAGGGCGGAAAATCTCTCAAGTCCATTGCCGCGAAGCTCGACACTGGCGACGGCACTCTCGCGCGACTTATCAACGACGACGGAATCTATGCCGACCTCGCCAAGCTTGCGGATTATTCCCAGAAAATCGCGGGGCGTATCGAGCGGAACGAGGGAACAATCGGAAGGCTTTTCAGCGATCCGGAGCTGTATGACAAAATCGTTTTCTCAGTCGAGCGCACTCAAGCGCTTATCGACACGATAGAAAGCGGAAGCGGAACGCTGGGGAGGCTTATAAAGGACCCGGCTGTATTCGAGCATATCTCGCACACCTTGGGAAATATCGATACTCTTGTCGCACGAATCGAGCATGGACAGGGCACCGCGGGACAGCTTATCTCCAGCGACCAGCTTTACAACGAACTCGCCAAGTCAGCGGCATCTTTGGATTCTCTGCTGATAGACATTCGAAGCAACCCGATGAGGTATTTCAAGGTGAAGGTAACAATTTTCTAACCATGAAAAACTCGCGTTACTACGCAGTTCAATCGGAACAATCGGCGATTTTCGCCCTTTATCGAACTTGATATTTTCGCGTATGAGATTATACATATAGAAACAGTATTATGGACACAAAGAATACAATACCAATGGAAATTAAAGAGCAGTTAGAGATATTGAAACATCGAGCGGTCGAGACGATCCCCGAGGATGAGCTTGTCGAGAAGCTCAAGAAATCGAAATCAACCGGAAAACCTCTTAAAATAAAGCTTGGGTGCGATCCCAGCCGTCCGGATTTGCATATAGGGCACGCGGTTGTTCTTCGGAAGCTTCGCGATTTTCAGGACCTCGGCCACGAGGCGATATTGGTAATCGGCGATTTCACCGCGATGATCGGCGATCCCTCCGGCAAGAGCAAAACACGCCCCCAGCTTACTTTCGAGGAGACCCGCGAAAACGGCAGAACCTACCTCGATCAAGCCTCTGCGATTCTCGATCCCGAGAAAACGCGAATAGTTTATAATTCCGAGTGGCTCGATAGGATGAAATTCTCCGATGTCATCAAGCTCGCGAGCACCTACACTGTCGCGCGGATGCTCGAACGTGACGATTTCGAGAAAAGATATACTGCGGAAGAACCTATTAGCGTGCACGAGTTCCTCTATCCCTTGGCCCAGGCGATGGATTCTGTGGCGTTGGAGGCCGATGTCGAGCTTGGCGGCACGGATCAGAAGTTTAATCTTCTCGTCGGAAGAGAGGTTCAGCGCGCCTATGGTATCGAGCCGCAGGTGATTATGACCATGCCCCTTTTGGAGGGCACCGACGGCGTCCAGAAGATGAGCAAATCGCTGGATAACTATGTCGGATTCACAGATGCCCCCTCGGATAAATTCGGCAAGCTGATGAGTATTCCGGATGAGATGATTTTGAAATATCTCGAGCTTGCGGGATTCGCGCCGGCGGAAATTGTCGAGAAAGCGCGTGCAGAGCTTGATTCCGGCATCAATCCGATGATGATTAAAAAGCAAATGGCGCGGATGGTAATCGAAATCTACGATTCCGCCGAGGCCGCGACCTCTGCGCAGGAGGAGTTTGAGCGGGTGTTCAGCCAAGGGAAAACTCCCGAGGATATCGAGACCGCGAAATATCCCCTCGGCGCGAAAATATGGATTATCGATCTTCTTAGGGAAAACTCCCTTGTCGAATCCGGCGGAGAGGCGCGAAGGATGATCAAACAGGGCGCGGTCAGTATCGACGGCGCCAGAATCGACGATCCCGAACATATCTATGAAATCGCCGGCGAATGTGTGATAAAGGTTGGCAAACGCCGTTTCATTAAGATTCAAGCGGAATAGATGGATTATTTTTCGGAGAAAAGTATGAAAAGAATAGCCGCCATTTCGATAATCATAATTGCCTCGGCCCTTTTTTCCGCGGATGTCCCGGTCTCTACGGCGACTCAGAATCAAACAGAGCCTTCTTCGGCGGGCATCGGCGGCAAAACCGCGGTGGCATGGACAGACAGTAGAGCTGGCACATCGAACCTCCACATATATGGAGATATAGTCCAAAGCGACGGCTCTCTTAACGGCACAATCCCCATATGTGTGGCAACTCTTAACCAATCCGATGTCGTGGTTGCGGGCGGCGCACAATTTTTAGTTTCCTGGATCGATAATCGCACCGGAAGCCCCCAAATATACGCTATCCAATTGAATCAAAACGCGTCGATGGGAACAGAGTTTATATTATCCTCAAATACCGATGAAAAGGCTTTCACTGCGGCATCGAATATCGGAGACGATATAATGGTCATCTGGCAGGAAACATCGACATACAAGCGCATAAGGGGGCGAAGGGTGGCTTGGTCGGGAAGCGCTTATTCAGCCGCAGGAAGCGTTTTCGATATTTCCCCGGCGGGCTATAACACATTTTACGCCGATATCGCGGGCGGAAGCTCGGAGTATCTCGTTGTATGGACAGACAGCTCTTTTTCTACAGGCCATAAAGTTGTTGCGCAAAGGGTAAGTTCTTCCGGCGCAATTGTTGGCGACACAACAGTTATTGCGGTCTATCCCGGTTATATTACATATGCATACCTTGGCGAACCGGCTGTAGCTTGGGATGGAAGTCAATGGCTTGTTGTATGGCAATACACCGGCGACGGATCAGATTATAATATCTACGGCAGATATGTCAATAGTAGTGGTGTGGCTTCGGGTTCGGTTTTTAACATTGCAACAACATCGTCGAATGAAACCCGCCCGGATATCGCTTTCGACGGAATTGGCTTTTTCGTCGTCTGGCAAGCTACTATTGATTATTATCCAAACATCTTTGGAGCCAGAGTTATCGGAACTTCTGTGGGAACAATCGAAGCTCTTTCCGAAGGCGGATATCATAATGAACAATATCCCTGTATTAGCTGGAATGGCTCGTATTACGATCTTTTTTGGCAAGATAACCGAATCAGCGGAAGCAGTTGGGACATCTATATGAGCCGTTGGGAGCAAACGCCCTGGAACGGCCCCACCGCGACCCCAATTCGCCCGCCGGACAGAAGCGGCTCGACATGCCTTCGCCAGGAAGCGGTGATGTTCCTTCACGACGACGACGGAATCAACACCTCGACTATCCAATTCAATGCAAACGGCACGAATGTGGGAATCGGCGACCCGCGGCTTACCTATGTCAACGATACACTTCGCTTTGCGCCAACAACCGATTGGCCGCAGAATACTTGGCTGTCGATGTGCCTCAACCGCGCCGAAGACATGATGGGAATCGACATTGTATCGCCTGTCTGCTGGGAATTCATGGTTGACCGAACAAATCCGGTTTGGGGGGCGTCCACCCCCGATAACCACGAGCTTGTCGGCGGCGGTTCAATCACTTTGTCCATCGAGGTTACCGATGCCGGATGCGGCGTATCCACCGATAGCATGGGTTTCCGCGTGATGGGGATTTGGTATTTCTACGGCACCTCTCCGGCGGTTTCTTGGGACGGCGCATCGATGCATTTCAACTCCTCCGCCGAAGGGATTTATTTCGACCCCTTCGACACTTTCACAGTCTGCGCGACTGTGCGCGACAAGGCGGAATATTGCGGTTATAATCAAATCGACTACTGCTGGGAGTTTTATACTCAGGGCAACAGGATTTACGGCAATGTCAATTTATCCGATGTCGGCGACGATTCGGGAGTTCTTGTTCGAGCAACCTATGGCGACAGCGTTTGGAGCGCATCGACAGATTTCTATGGCGACTATTCGATACCTTGTGTTCAGGAGGTCGCCGGAATACAGCTACGAGCCTCCAAAGCCGGATATTCAGATTCGACCGTTGTCGTTGATATGTCCCTTGGCGGCGAGGTCGAGGTCAATTTCACGCTGAACCCAACATTAATCATCTACGAATCCGATTTCGAGGCTAATAATGGCGGTCTCGATACCATCCGTTTCGGTTCGAATCCAAACGACTGGCGCTGGGGCACACCCACCGCGGCACCCGGAAGCGCCCACGGCGGCACTAAATGCTGGGGCACGATTCTCAACGGAAATTATAGTAACCAAAGCAAAAGCCGGCTTGTTCTCGGCCCGATATATCTTCCCGAAAGCTCCTTGCCGATGATGACATGGTGGCAGTGGTATCGTTTTCAGGCAATTACCAGCGGGAGTTATCACGACGGCGGAAATGTGAAGCTATGGCTTTCACCGCCTTCTACATCTGCAGACTCGACCATTCTAATCCTCGACCGTGCCTATGATGTCAATCAAAGCCAATATAATTTTCTGATAGCTTATCAGACAAGTTTTGCGGGTAATTCCTTCGGAAATTATTGGCATGAGGTCAATGTCGATTTGTCGCCATGGGAGGGTGAAGAGGTCTATATCTCCTGGGATTTCGGAAGTAGCAACAACAATGTCGAAGCCGGATGGTTCATCGACGATGTTACAATTATCGCTTCGCCCTCGAATGTCCTGAGTTTCGCAATCGACTGCTCGACTTGGAGCGTTCTCTCCCCGACACCTCCGGACACTATTGTCTCGACAGAACTCGAGAAGATAGTGGTTACAAACACCGGCAATGTTCCGCTCGATCTGGCCTTGGTGTGCGATTCCATACCCTATTTTACGCTTTATGATTCCCTTGCCTACGGTTATTTAGGCCTTTGGGCGATTTTCAACGACGAGATCATTCCACCGCGCTGGAGCGATTTTGGGAGGGAAGACTTTTTCTCGCATGTCTTCCGCTACGCCGACGCCGACACTTTCGGCACGGGCGGATTCGGAATATATCCTCATCCCGACAGCACGGAAAATCTGTGGTTCCGCTTGGACACCCCACAGTTTTTTCCGATTGATACTTTCACGATTAAGGTCCTGATTCGTGCAAGGCAAAGTATGGACTAATGATTAACAATCGAACACCTGTAAACATTTAAATAGTCGGCGAATGTGCTATTAAGGTTAGCAAACGCCGTTTTGTTAAGATACCGGCCGAGTAGTTTTTACCGAAAGTGAGATTAAATGAGAAGTGAGAGTCTTAAAGCATTATTAGCGCTCTTGGTCCTAATAACGGCAGTTTTCGCGGTGGATGTCCCCGTAACTGTGGCGGCAGGCCATCAGACAGGCCCCGCGGCGGCAGGGATGTCGAACCGCACCCTCGTCGCGTGGACAGACGCCCGTGCCGGAACAGCCAACAAGAACATTTACGGCAATATCGTGCTCAGCGATGGTAGCTTCATTAGCACGGATATGCCTTTCTGCACCGACGGCAGTATGCAGTATGATGTCGCTGTGGCGGCCGGTGCGAGGTTCGTAGTCGTTTGGGTCGATGAGCGGTCGGGAAATCCGGAAATCCGCGCACTTCAGGTCAATTCGGACGGCACGATGCCTTATCCGGATTTTGCGGTAACTACCACCACGAATATAAAAGCTGTTCCGTCAGCTGTCGCGATTGGGAATGACATCCTTATTGTTTGGCGCGAGGAAATGACGAATATGCAAATCCGCGGGCACAGACTTTCCTGGAATGGCACACAGTATGTTCCCGCCGGCACCACCTTCAATATCTCCCCGGGTGGGTCATACAACGCCTATAATCCAAAGGTTTCCACCGGTGGAAGCGAGTTCCTCGTTGTTTGGTCGGATATGGTTACCGGCGCGCAGGGCGGAATTATCGCACAAAGGGTGAACACCTCCGGAACTCTCGTCGGAGACACGATTGCGGTAGCGATTTATTATTACCCCGCGCCGCCTCAAACCCCAGCTGTTGCTTGGGACGGCACACAGTGGCTTGTAGTTTGGAATGTCAATATCACAACTCCGGGAAGCGACCATAACGTTTACGGTCAATATGTTTCCTCCTCGGGAACGCTGTCCGGTTCGATGCTAAGCATCGCAACGGTGGGGACTTCCAACGAAACCCGCCCGTCGCTTTCCTTCGACGGAATCGGTTTTCTCGTTTGCTGGCAGGCCACACAACCGACTTTATACACAGATGTTTACGGATGTCGTGTTACCGGAAGCGTTGTTGGAACCTCCGAGCCATTTTCCTTCGGCACGAACAACGAGAATTATCCAGCGGCTTGCTGGAACGGCACCTACCACGATATTTTCTGGGAAGATTTTCGCAATACTTATAACTACGATATTTACATGAGCAGATGGGATCAAACCCCTTGGGACGGCCCCTCGGCGACCCCGATTCGCCCTGCCGACATGGGCGGAAGCACATGCCCACGTCAGGAAGCGGTGATGTTCCTCCACGACCCCGACGGAATCAACACTTCGACAATTCAATTCGACGCTAACGGCACGGTGGTTGGCATTGCCGATCCGAGATTGTCCTATGCCAACGACACATTGCGGTTCAGCCCCTCCGCCGATTGGCCGGTGGGCACATGGATAACCTGTTGTCTTAACAGAGCGGAGGATATGACAGGTTTGGATATCGCAAATCCTGTCTGCTGGGATTTCATGATAGACCATACAAATCCGGTTTGGGGAACCAGAAGCCCCGGTGTGGGCGAGTTGGTTAATGCCGGCGCGATTCCTGTAACAATAAATGTCAGCGATGCCGGTTGCGGAGTTTCCACGGACAGCATGGGGTTCCGCGTGATGGGCAATTGGTATTACCACGGCCTTTCGCCGGCGGTCAGCTGGAACGGCCTTCAGATGCAATTCAATCCGGGCGAAATCAGCATGGCTTTCGAGCCTTTCGATACATACACCGTTTGCGCCACAGTCCGCGACAGAGCGGAATTCTGCGGGCATAACCGTATTGAAACCTGCTGGGAATTCTACACCGAGGGGAATAAAATCTACGGCAAGGTCGATCTCGGCGGGACTATGGACGAATCCGGCGCAACTGTCGAGGTTTCTGTCGGAGACAGCATTTGGACTGATATAACCGATTCGCATGGAAATTACAGCATCCCCGGTGTTCAGGAAGTTCCCGGAGTTACGGTTAGAGCTTTCAAGACCGGTTATGCCGATTCTTCCGTGACAATCGACATGTCGTCAGGCGGCGCTCGAAGAATCGATTTTCTGCTTTATCCCGTTGTAAATCTCTTCTTCTCCGATTTCGAGATAGACAACGGCGGCCTCGATACATTGCGTTTTCCGAATAGTTATAACGATTGGCGATGGGGTTCTCCCACCGACGGCCCGGGTTCTGCCTATAGCGGCGATAAATGCTGGGCGACGATGCTTCATTCGGACTACAACGACTCGAGCCGAAGCAGGCTAAGACTCGGCCCGATTACCTTGCCCGCAGGCTCTTCGCCGATTCTCAGCTGGTGGCAATGGTATAGATTCCAGGCGAGGAATGCTTCCGGATACCATGACGGCGGCAACATCAAGCTTTGGCGCTCCCCGACCGACTCGACAATACTTGTCCCAGATCGTGCATATACAGGGAATCAGAGCCAGTGGAATCAGCTAATAAGATATCAGACAAGTTACGCCGGACACAACTCGGGAAATTATTGGCACAAGGTCAATGTCAATCTATCAGCATGGGCGGGGCAAACGGTTTATATATCGTGGGATTTCGGAAGTAGCACGACAAACACCGAGTCCGGATGGTTCATCGACGATGTTTCCATCGGATATATCAGCTATATAAACATCGATGAGCCGATCGAGCTTCCCAAAAAGGCAACCTTGCGCGCCTACCCCAACCCCTTCAACTCCTCGGTGCGAATTGACATCGATGAT
>Ga0334883_1000422_pt1 | contig 77216 bp, 55 predicted proteins | sample GraSluR1_MG_6_FD_207230 | JGI IMG/M metagenome (GOLD analysis project Ga0334883, IMG submission 207230) | Sludge microbial communities from methane-producing bioreactor in Wageningen University, Netherlands - Granular Sludge_09_05-R1 | ecosystem: Engineered > Bioreactor > Anaerobic >... | reverse complement strand
AGTTCCTTGGGATCATCTACAAGACCCTCACAAATGATTGGATCTTTGAGGACTTCCCAAACTTCGTGATAGCAAATACTTAAAGCAAAAACTATTGGAAATTGGAGTGGATTTTTATCATAGGAGCGGATTGATGAAGAAGGTTTGTGTTTTGTTCGGGCTTCTGGCCTGCGCGGCGTGCGCGGTCGGTGACGAGGGCTGGGTTTCGATCTTCAACGGCAAGGATCTTAGCGGCTGGCGAGCGAACGAGAACGCGGGGACGTTCAGCGTCAAGGACGGTCTGCTTGTGGTGGACGGTCCGCGAAGCCACCTGTTTTACGTTGGGCCGGTCGGCGGGGCGAACTTCAAGGACTTCGAATGGAAGGCGGACGTCAAGACGTTTCCGAAGGCCAACAGCGGGATGTATTTTCATACCGAGTATCAGGAGAGCGGCTGGCCGAACAAGGGATACGAGGTTCAGGTGAATACGACGCACAGCGACCGCAAGAAGACCGGCGGGCTGTACGGGGTGGTGGACGTGCTGGACAATGCGCCATCGAAGGACGGCGAGTGGTTTACGCAGCATATCATCGTGCAGGGCAAGCGGATCATCGTGAAGGTGAACGGCAAGGTTACCGTCGACTACATGGAGCCGGACGGCGTTACCGGCGGGCGGAAGCTTTCCAGCGGCACGGTGGCGATCCAGGGGCACGATCCCGAAAGTGTTATTCACTACAAGAACATCATGATCAAGCCGCTGGACTGCCCGTTGGAGTGGAAGGATTTGTTCAACGGCAGGGACCTGAGCGGATGGGTGCAGAAGAACGGCACGGCGAAGTACGAGGTGAAGGACAGGACTATCCTGGGTACGACGGTCGAAGGGAGTCCCAATTCGTTTTTGTGCACGGAGAAGCTGTACGGGGATTTTGCGATGGAGTTCGAGGTGAAGCTGGACAGCCGGCTGAACTCGGGGGTGCAGGTGCGTTCGAACAGCTTCAAGGAATACCGCAACGGTCGGGTTCACGGCTACCAGGTGGAGATCGCGGCCAACGGCAGCAGCGGTTACATTTATGACGAGGCTCGGACGGGATGGCTGAGCCAGAATCGCAAGGACGCGGCCGCCAACGCGGCGTTCAAGAACGGGCAGTGGAACAAGTTCAACGTTCTGTGCGTCGGCGACTCGATTCGGACGTGGGTCAACGATGTTCCGGTTGCCAACGAGAAGGACGACACGAGTCGTGCGGGCTTTGTCGGCTTGCAGGTACACAGCTTCAAGGGCGATGCGCCCGCGACGGTGCAGTGGCGCAATATCCGCATCAAGGGCGAGGCGATCGAACCTGTCATCAAGGCGGTTGTGGTTACCGGCGGGCACGGGTTCGAGAAGGAATTCTGGGATGTGTTCAAGGGGCACGAGGACATTAGGTTCGTAAATTTCGACCTGAAGGACGACAGCGAGCTTTTCGAGGACATCAGCAACTGGCCTTATGACGTTATCGTGCTGTACAACATGACTCAGAACATCTCGGAGAAGCGACGGGCCAACTTCAAGAAGCTGCTGGACGACGGCGTGGGTCTCGTGATGATGCACCATGCGATGGCGGCCTACAACGGCTGGGAGGAGTATGCACGGACAGTCGGGACGCGGTTCTTCCTGAAGCCGACGACGTTCGACGGAAAGGAATGGCAGACGAGCATCTATAAGCACGGCGTGGACGTGCCGATCATGATCGCCGACGGCAATCACATGATCACGCGTGACATGAAGGATTTTGTGATACATGACGAGACGTACGGCAAGTGCTGGATGGCGGGGGACAATCGGGTGCTGCTGACGACCGAGGAGCCGACGAGCAACCGTGAGATCTGCTGGGTGCGGAACGCGGGTGCGGCGCGGGTGTGCGGTTTGCAGTTGGGTCACGACGGGAAGGCGTACGCCAACCCGAACTTCAGGCGGCTGACGTCGATGGCGATCCGGTGGTGTGCCGGCAGGTGACGAGTTAACAGCGTAACGGGCGTGGCGTGTCATGCCCATACTTAGGAGAGATCGAATGAGCTGGTTAAAAAAGACGTGCATGGCGGTGCTGCTGATCCTGTTCTGCAGCTCCTGCTTCGGTGTATCCGAGGAGGAGGCGGCGCGGATCAGGAAAGCGGCGCCTGAAAAGGCGACCAAGACTCCGGCGAGGCCCCGGACTGTTCTGGTGTTCAGTCGGTGCGAGGGCTTCAAGCATTCGTCGATTCCGTACTGGGATGCGGCGGTTGTGGCGATGGGCGAGAAGACGGGCGCTTACAAGGCGACGGTGAGCTACGACCTGGCGATGCTCAGGCCCGAGAACCTCAACAAGTTCGACGCTCTGGTGCTGAACAACACGACGCACCTGAAGCTGATGAAGGAAGACGCGTCGGTGCGGCAGGGGCTGCTGGACTTCATCAAGGGCGGCAAGGGCATCTTCGGGATTCACGCGGCGACGGATAATTTTTACGACTGGCCGGAGATGCAGGAGATCATGGGCGGCAAGTTTACCGGTCATCCGTGGAACGCGGGCGATACGGTGGCGGTGAAGCTGGACGATCCGGACCATCCGCTGCTGAAGGCGTTCGGGGGCAAGGGGTTCAAGATCAAGGACGAGATATACCTGACCGATCCGCCGCTCTATTCGCGGGAGAAGGCGCGGGTGCTGATGAGCCTTGACATGAGCGACGCAAGGACCGCTGGGATAGACGGCGGCAAGCACAAGAACAAAGACGTGGGGATCACGTGGATCAAGAGCGTGGGCAAGGGACGTCTGTTCTACGGGTCGATAGGCCACAACAACGAGATTGCGTGGAACCCTGTAATCCTGCAACATTACCTTGACGGCTTGCAGTTTGTTTTGGGGGATATCGAGGCGGATACGACGCCGATTCCACTGGTGCAGGGCTTGCCTCCCGCGGCGGTGGACACCGAGGCGTTGAAGGAGATCCTGGACGAAGTTGCGGAATATGATTACGGCAAGAGCAGGGAGGCGCTGACACAGCTCTCGGATTTTATCCGAGGGATTGAAGGAACGGAGAACCTCCAGACAGTCGAGAAGCAGCTTCTGGAGTTCCTTCAATCCCAGGCAACGCTTGCAAGCAAACAGTTTGTGTGCAGGAACCTGAGCATGATCGGTTCGGAGGTTTCGGCGCAGGTCCTTGCGGAGATGCTGACCGACGCGGAGACCTCCGACATGGCTCGGTATGCGCTGGAGCGTATTCCGGGCGAGGGCGTCGACGCGGTGCTTCGGGCTACTCTGCCGAAGACCAAGGGCGTCGAAAAGGTGGGCATAATAAGCACTCTGGGTCTGCGCGGCGACGCCAAGAGCGTGCCGGTATTGGCAGAGCTGGTTGGCGACGCGGACATTGACGTTGCATCGGCGGCGGTTACGGCGCTGGGGCAGATCGCCGGTGCGGAGGCTCGCGGGGCTTTGGCGAAGTCGAAGGACACCACGACGGGCGAACTGAGGATGCTCGTGCTGGACGCGTATCTTAACTGCGCAGACGGGCTGATCGACGCCGGCGAGAACGAAGAGGCGCTTAAGATATACCGCGAGCTGTACAGCAGCGACATACCCCAGGTGATTCGCAGCGCGGCGCTTCGGGGGACGGTTTATTCGCTTCCGGACAAGGCGGGCGAGATCATCCTGGAGGTGATCAAGGGGGGCGACGCGGCGATGCAGGAGATCGCGTTCGGACTGGTTGGCGAGATAAGGGAGGACGGTGAGATTGCGGCGCTTGCGGCCGAACTGCCCGGGCTTGGTGCGTCGGGGCAGGTGCAGTTGATCACGGCGCTTGCCAACCGGGGCAGCGCGGTGGCCAAAGATGCGGTTGTCGCGGCGGTGGAGAGCGACAATTCGGATGTGCGGGTGGCGGCGTACAAGGCTCTGGCGTCGTTAGGCGACCGGACGACGGTCGGGCTGCTTGCGGAGGCGGCGGGAAGCGCCGTGGGGGCCGAACGGCTGGCGGCGAGGGAAAGTCTGTACAGTATGCGCGACAGCGGTGTGGACGCGACTATTCTTGCGCTGATCGGCGAGGCGCCCGAGGCGACGAAGGTCGAGTTGATTCGCAGCGTCAGCCAGCGGAACATCAGGGACGCGCTCGGGACGCTGCTCAAGGCGGCGACTGATCCGTCGAGCAGGGTGCAGGTGGAAAGCTACAAGGGCTTGCAGACCGCGGCCGGCGCGTCGGAACTGGAGACACTGGTAGGGCTGCTGGTGGGCGTTGAGCATAGCGCAGTGCGGAGCGAGGCCGAGCGGACGGCGGCTGCGATTGCGGCGAAGGTGGAGGACAGGTACGGCAGGACGGCGCCGGTCATTGCGGCCTTTGAAGCTGCGCAAGACGCCGCGGTGAAGGCTTCGCTGCTTAACGTGCTGGGACGCATCGGTGAGGACGGCTCGTTCCTGAGCGTGTACATGGGACTGAAGGACGAGAATCCGGCGGTGCGGGAGGCGGCGATCAAGGCTGTGAGCATCTGGCCGAACAGCAAGCCGGCCGATGCGCTTCTGGAGATTGCCGGAAATGCTTCGGAGCCCAAGGAGAGGATTCTTGCGCTGCGGGGCTATGTCGCCCTGGCGGGTCTGGACGCCAAGACTAAGCCCGCGGCGACGATCGGGCGGTTCCGCAAGGCGATGGCGCTTGCGGCGAACGTCGGAGAGAAGCGCATGGTTTTGGCGGGGATTGCCACGGTGAACGAGGTTGCGGCTTTGGACCTTGCGCTGGAGTATATGCAGGATGAGGCGCTGGCTGTGGAGGCGCAGGCGGCGGTTATCCGCATCGCGTCGGCAATAGTCCAGGACAGTTCGCAGGCGGCGAAGGCGGCGCTGGAAAGAGTATTAGCGGCGACGCACAACGAGGTTCTGCGCGCACAGGCGCAGGGCGTGCTGGATCAAATGGCCGAAAACAACTGATCGTGTCTTTTTTTCTAACTTCGGAAGAATACAGAAAGGGTGAGGTCTATGGACAGGCGGATGAGAACAGCGGGGCGGCTCGGTTTGGTCGCGGTGCTTTTGGCGGTGTGTGTTGCGTTGTGCTCGTGCGGTTCGCAGATGAAGGCGCAGACCGTCACCGATATGGTGGCCGATACGGGCGACAGCTTCATGGGAGACTGGATGGGTGTCTACCGGGGCAACGACGGAATCAGTGTCGAGTTTGCCGCACAGGTGATCGGATCAGGCGAGGACAAGTACCGCATCAACATTCTTGACGCGTTCGACCTTGGGCTGGCGCCGAGCACCGTGCTGGAGGCCAAGCTCGACGGCGAGAAGGTTACGTTCCAGGGGGTCGCGGGGCATTACGTGCAGGGGCAAGGCGTGCTGGACGGCGAGACGTTTAAGGGCGGTTACAGCGGCCAAGACGGCGGTACTTTCGAGATGAGTCGCGTTGTGCGGCTTTCGCCGACGCTGGGGCAGAAGCCCCCCCGGGGCGCGATCGTGCTTTTCGACGGCAAGAGTACTGGCGAGTGGCAGCATCCGGGCAAGGAGGGAGCGATCACGTGGCCGATCATTGACGGGGCGATGCAGGTCGCCAAGGGCAACATTGTGACCAGGCGCAAGTTCACGGATTACAAGCTGCATATCGAGTTTCGCACGCCGTACATGCCGACGAAGCGGGGACAGGCGCGGGGCAACAGCGGCGTGTATCTGCAGGGGCGTTATGAGATTCAGGTTCTGGATAGTTATGGGCTGGAAGGGCTTGACAATGAATGCGGCGGGATATACAGGGTTGCGCGTCCGCGTGTGAACATGTGTGCTCCGCCCGGACAATGGCAGACATACGATATCGCGTTTAGGGCTCCGCGGTCCGATAACAGCGAAAAGAAAACCGACAACGCCCGCTTGACTGTGATTCACAACGGCGTTAAAATACACGACCAGATAGAGATTCCGGGTCCGACGGGCGGCGCGCTGGACGGCGAGGAATTATTGCCGGGCGGCATTTTTCTTCAGGACCACGGCGATCCTGTTCAGTACCGTAATATATGGCTTGTGGAGGTGGAGTGAGCCTCCTGGGGGGGCCTGGCGGGCAGTTCATGCGGCCTGCGCGGTTTTGGCGGCGCGAAAGTTGCGAAAAAGCGGGCATAATTTGCAGTGCCTGATCGTCTAAGATAGGGCACTGTAACGAGTTTTATCGAGGGATACGACCATGGCGCATCAAAAAGATTCGACGGGACGAAGGATTTCCAGGCGGCGGTTTCTCGGGACGGCGGCGGGCGGCGCTGCGGCTTTTACGCTTGTTCCCAGGCACGTTCTGGGCGCCGGCATGACGCCTCCCAGCGAGAAGCTGAACATTGCGACTATCGGCGCGGGCGGCATGGGGTCGGCCAATACGAATGGCTGCCGCAACGAGAATATCGTGGGCCTTTGCGACGTCGACGACAGGCGCGCCAAGGATACGTACGAGCGTTTTCCCAATGCGAAGCGGTGGAAGGATTTCCGGCGGATGCTGGACAAGCAGAAGGAGATCGAGGCGGTTATTGTCGCCACTCCGGATCACGTTCATGCACCGGCGGCGATCGCTGCGATGAAGCGCGGCAAGCATGTTTACGTTCAGAAGCCGCTGACGCGGACGGTTTACGAGGCGCGAATGCTGACCGAGGCCGCCCGCAAGTACAACGTCAAGACGCAGATGGGCAACCAGGGGCGCTCGGGCGAGGGCGTTCGGCTGATCTGCGAGTGGATCTGGGACGGGGCAATCGGCGAGGTGCGCGAGGTGCACGCGTGGACGAACAGGCCTGTGTGGCCGCAGGGTCTGGACAGGCCGAAGGATACGCCGCCGGCGCCGGCGGAGCTTGACTGGGATCTTTGGCTTGCGGGTTCGCCGGAGCGTCCGTATCATCCGTGTTATCTGCCGTTTAACTGGCGCGGCTGGTGGGACTTCGGCGGGGGGGCTCTTGCGGACATGGCGTGCCACGTGTGCGATCCGGTGTTTGCGGCGCTGAAGCTGAAGTATCCGACGAGCGTTCAAGCGGACGCAACGGAAGTTAACAACGAGACGTTTCCGAAGGCGTCGACCGTTACATACGAGTTTCCTGCGCGCGAAGGGATGAGTGCGGTGAAGCTGGTTTGGTACGACGGCGGGCGCAAACCGCCGCGTCCGGCCGCGCTGGAAGAAGGGCGCAATCTCGAGCAGGCCAGCAGTAATGTTCTGTTCATCGGCGACAAGGGCGTGCTTCGGTGCGGCGAGTACGGCGACAGCCCGCGGCTGATACCCGAATCGGTGATGAAGGAATACAAGCGTCCCGAGAAGAGTCTGCCGCGCGTCGAGGGGAGCCACGAGCAGAACTGGATCGACGCGTGCAAGGGCAGGCTCGAACAGGCATGTTCGCATTTCGATTATGCCGGTCCGCTGACGGAAATGGTGGTGATGGGCAACCTTTCACTGCGTCCCGAAGTCGTCGGCGAGAAGCTTCTTTGGGACGGAGCGAACATGAAAGTTACGAACAACGAGAAGGCAAACCGGTATGTAAATCTACCCGCACGGAAGGGCTGGGGCCTCGAAGAAGTCTGATCGGCCCTTATCACAGAACCCGAACAGAAGGCAGATTCATGAAAGAAAAGAGAAATATCCCCCTGACTCGGCGTCAGTTCGTGGGCGGCGCGGCGGCTGCATCGGCCTTAGGATTCTCCATTGTTGCTCGACACGTGATCGGCGGTCCCGGTCATGTGCCTCCGAGTGAAAAACTCAACGTGGCGGGCATCGGCGTCGGGGGGCGGGGCGCAAGCATTATCAATGCGTGCGAGAGCGAAAACGTCGTGGCGCTTTGCGACGTCGACGCAGGGAGAGCAGGCGGGACTTACAAGAAGTTTCCGAATGCCAAAGTTTACCAGGATTACCGCAAGATGCTGGACAAGGAGGGCAAGAGCATCGATGCGGTTACAATCGGCACGCCCGACCATGTCCACGCGCCGGCGACGATCCGCGCGATGAAGATGGGCAAGCACGTGTACGTCGAGAAGCCGATGGCGCACACGATCCGGGAAGCCCGCGAAATGACGAAGGTCGCCAAAGAGACCGGCGTCGTAACGCAGATGGGCAACCAGGGTCATGCGGGGGAGGGTCTTCGTCTTTATTACGAATTCATCAAGGACGGGGCGATCGGCGCCGTGAAGGAGGTTCACGTGTGGAGCGACCGAGCGGGTGTTCCCGGCGGTCGTGCGTGGTGGCCTCAGGGTGTCGATCGACCGACGGACACGCCGCCGGTTCCGGATTCACTGGACTGGGACAACTGGCTTGGTCCTGCGCCGGTCAGGCCTTATCATCCTGCGTACGTGCCGTTCAAGTGGCGCGGCTGGTTTGATTTCGGGTGCGGTGCTCTGGGCGACATGGCGGTTCATAACGCGGACCCGGCGTTCTTTGCGCTGGACCTGGATGCACCGGCAGCGGTTGAGGCGGAGAGCAGTCCCGTCAATAACGAGACTTTCCCGGCATGGTCGATTATCACTTATTACTTCGCGGCAAAGGGCGATCGGCCGGCTGTCAAGATGAAGTGGTACGACGGCGGCAAACTGCCCGAACCGCCGGAAGGTTTCGAGGAGAATCGGCGGTTTGGCGACAACGGCATTTTGTTCGTCGGCACAAAGGCCATGCTGTTAGGCGGAAGTCACGCCGGGGCGCCGCGGATTGTGCCCGAGACGAAGATGAAGGAATACGGCGGACGTCCGCCGCGGCTTTTGGAGAGGTCCGGGGATCATAGCAAGGAATGGATTCAGGCGTGCAAGGACGGCAAGCCGGAGAACGCCAAGTCCGGCTTCTGGTATGCCGGTCCGTTTACCGAGGCGCTGTTGGTCGGCAATCTGGCGGTGCGCACGGGCAAGCGGGTCGAGTGGGACAGCAAGAACATGCGTTCGCCGAATGTGCCGGAGGCGAACCAATACGTTTCGAAGGTTTATCGTAAAGGCTGGGAAATCTGACGGCCAAACAACAACGTTAGCTTAGGAGAAATGGTATGAATCAAAGAAGAGCGCTCTTTGTGCTCGTGGCGGTGGTTGCAGCGGCGGCGTGTGTGTCGCCGTCGTTCGGCCAGGGGCAGCGCAGGATGATGGGTGTCCATCCGGCCACCGATGCGTATGACGGCTGGCGGCTGGGTATGCAGGCGTACACTTTCAATCGCTTCACATTTTTCGAGGCGGTGGACAAGACGGCGTCCTTGGGGCTGAGCTGGATCGAGGCGTATCCCGGTCAGCGGCTCAGTGCCGACAGCGAGGCACGAACGGACCACAATATGCCGGCCGAGGCGCGCGAACTGATGAAGGCCAAGCTCCGCGACGCGGGCGTTCGGTTGGTTAACTACGGCGTGGTCGGGCTCTCGAAGAACGAAGCCGAAAGCCGCAAAGTGTTTGAGTGGGCAAAGGAGATGGGGGTGCGCACGATCGTAAGCGAGCCGCCGGAAGATGCGTTCGACACTATCGAGAAGCTCGCCGACGAGTACGAGATCAACGTTGCGATTCATAACCATCCGAAGCCCTCTCACTACTGGGATCCGGCTACGGTCCTGAGGGTCCTGGAAGGGCGCAGCAGCAGACTCGGCGCGTGTGCCGACACGGGTCACTGGGTGCGTTCGGGTCTGGATCCCGTCGAGTGCCTCAAGAAGCTCGAAGGTCGGATCATCAGCCTGCACTTCAAGGAACTGCAGGACGGTCATGACGTGCCGTGGGGTCAGGGCGCCAATCGCGCGACTCCGCTGCTCAAGGAACTGCATCGGCAGGGTTTCAGGGGCGTGTTCTCCGTCGAGTATGAGCACAACTGGCTCAACTCGGTTCCTGAGATTCGCCAGTGCGTTGCGTTTTTCAACAAGATGGGCAACGAGTTGAAGCCCGGCGGCTGGAAGGAACTCATGGCGGCGGACCTGTCGGACTGCACATTCAAGGCCGGCGCGTGGACTGTCGAGGAGGGCGTTCTTGCCCGCAAAGGCGGCGGCGATATCTGGACGAAGGAACGCTACGGCGACTTCATACTTGACCTGGAGTTCAAGGTCGACCCGCGGAGCAACAGCGGCGTGTTCATTCGCACCGCCGACATCAACGATTGCGTTCAGACGGGCATCGAAGTGCAGGTCTACGACAGCTTCGGTGCTCAACCGAGCAAGCACGGCTGCGGCGCGATCTATGACTGCCTGGCTCCTGAGAAGAATACGGTCAAGAAGGCCGGCGAGTGGAATCGCTTGACAATAACCGCCATCGGCAGCCGTATCATGGTCGCAATGAACAACGAGCGGATCATCAGCATGAACCTCGACGACTGGACCGAAGCGGGCAAAAACCCCGACGGCAGCCCAAACAAGTTCAAGACCGCCTACAAAGATATGGCTCGGACGGGCGCGATCGGCTTCCAGGATCACGGCAATCCCGTCTGGTACCGCAACATGAAGATCAGAGAAATCGATATGTCACAGTGGAGATCCAGAAGACAATGAAAAATCAATTTGACAGAAGAAGTTTCATGCGCGGCACAGCCGCAATCGGTGCGGGTTTGTTCATTGCCCCCAACGCCTTCGGGCAGGGCGCCGCGGCCGGGGCGAAAGCTCAGCTCAACGTCGCCCTGTTAGGCGCAGGCGCGCAGGGTCAGGTGCTGATGAACGCAATCCTGAAGCTTGGCAAGGAATCGGGTGTGTGCTTCAAGGCGGTTTGCGACATCTGGGAAGAGCAGAATTTGAAGCGGGTTTCGCGAACGCTCAATGCCTATAAGGCATACGGGCACGCGGGAACGGCTTACGTCGACTACAAGGAAATGCTGGACAAGGAAAAGGGTCTGGATGCGGTGATCGTTGCAACGCCGGACTTCTGGCACGCCGAACATGCCTGTGCGTGCATGGAAAAAGGACTGCACGTTTACTGTGAGAAGGAAATGTCCAACACGCTGGAAGGGGCCAAGAAGATGGTCGCCACCGCGAAGAAGACGGGCAAGCTTCTGCAGATCGGCCATCAGCGGCGCAGCAATCCGCGTTACCGCCACTGCTATGACAAGGTCATCAAGGAAGCCAAGCTCCTTGGGCGCATCACCACCGTCAATGGTCAGTGGAACCGCAGCAAGGCGGCCTGCGAAGACCTCGGCTGGCCGAAAGGCAGCGAGATTCCCGCGGCGACGCTGCAGAAGTTCGGCTTCAAGGACATGACCCAGTTCCGCAACTGGCGCTGGTACAAGGGTCTTGGCGGCGGTCCCATCGTCGACCTCGGCTCGCATCAGATCGACATCTACGCATGGTTTCTGCAGGCGCAGCCCAAGTCGATCATAGCCAGCGGCGGCATCGACTACTGGAAGAATCACGAGTGGTATGATCACGTCATCGCGATCTATGAATTCGACACGCCGGCGGGACCCGCTCGCGCGTCTTACCAGACGATCACGACAAACAGCAACGGCGGCTACTTCGAGATCTTCATGGGCGACGAAGGCACGCTGGACATTTCGGAGGCAGCCGCCCGCGGCGCCGTGTACCGCGAGAGCAGCATTCCGGAAGAGAGCTGGGAAAAGTGGGTCAAGGCTGGGATTATCGCCAAGGAAGAGGTCAAGGCGCCGGCGGCTGAAGCCGATCACGGTGCGACCGATGTTCGCAGTTCGGTGCCGGCGGCGGCGTATACGATTCCGGTGGAGATGAACGTTCCGTTCCACCAGCCGCATCTTGTCAACTTCTTCGATTCTATCCGGGGCAGCGCGAAGCTCACCTGCCCGGGCGAGATCGGCTACGAGACGGCGGTCATGGTGCTCAAGGCCAACGAAGCCGTCGAAGCGGGCAAGCGTCTCACATTCAAGCCCGAAGAGTTCCACGCATAATACGGTTTGGCCGCTGGTACGGGCCAAACGCGGCGCGGGCATCTTGTCCGTGACATTTGATACGTTTTTAAATCGTCTGTGGTCCCCGCGATCACAGACGATTTCTTTTTGTCCCCTTGTTACCCTGTTGGCCAGCTTGACAGTTTCGCCCCGTCCGAATTTCAACTGAACGATTTCCGGCAGAACCAGGGTTTTTCGTTCGTCTATACTATGGTGCAGCGGGCTTCTGCTGAACGCCATCGTTTACAGAGAACGAATGCCTAACACTTTGGAAAGGGGAACGATCATGAATGCACTGCGAGCAGGAAACCAGGGCCGGAATATGGACCGCCGCACTTTTTTGGCGGCCGGTGCGGCCGCAGGCGCCGGACTAATGTGGACGCCGATTGTGGGCGGGCAGGACGAAAGGAAGGCGGATGCCCTCAACGTTGGGCTGATCGGCCTGGGGGAGCAGTGCGGGCGGCTTGTACTGGACGCCATTCTCTCAGCGGAGCTCGACAAGGCCGAGAACATTCGCTTCAAGGCAATCTGTGATATCTGGCCGTACAAGCTGAGGCTGTACACCGGGCGACTGCGTGCAATGAAGCATGACGTGACCGCTTACGAAGATTACGAAGAGATGCTCGACAAGGAGAAGGGCCTCGACGCCGTCATCATCGCAACGCCAGACTGGATGCATGCGCCCATGACGATCGCGGCGCTTAAGGCGGGCGTGCACGTCTATTGCGAGAAGGAGATGTCCAACAGTCTCGATGAAGCGAAGAAGATGGTGCAGGCGGCGAAGTCCACGGGCAAGCTGCTGCAGATCGGCCATCAGCGAAGAAGCAATCCCCGTTATATCATCGCCGAAGAGATAGTCCGCAAGCACCGCCTTGCCGGCAAGATCAAGAACGCCAACGCCCAGTGGAACCGGCCGGTTTCGGGTCACAAGGTGCCCGTACCCGCGAACGAGAAGATCTGGATCGAAGAGTCGAAGCTCAGGAAGTACGGTTACGGTTCTATGAACGAACTGATTAACTGGCGCTGGTTCGAGAAGTACGGCGGCGGTCCGCTGGGCGATCTCGGCTCGCACCAGATCGACATCTTCTCGTGGTTTTTCGGGAATGTCAATCCTTCGTCCGTCATCGCCGCGGGCGGCAGCGATTATTACAGGTATCAGCACAACGAAGACGTCATGGCGGTCTACGAATACAAGGGCAACGCCGGCACGGTTCGGGCATTCTACCAGGTGCTCAACACATGCGGCTACGGCACTTACGGCGGCTATTATGAGACATTCATGGGCGACGCCGCGACGCTGCTCATATCCGAGTTCGGCGGCGACTGGAACAACGGCTGGCTGTTTCGCGAGAATTACGACTGGGCGGACAAGGAAGACCTGCTGAAGCGCTGGGACAAGTGCACCGAACTCGGCTACGTGGGCAAACGCAGCGAAGACGCCGAGAAGATACAGCAGGAAGACGCTCTGCTTAAGATAGGCAGTTCGATCGCGGTGCCGCATTTCTTTCCGCTCCTCAAGCAGTTGAGTCTGCCGGTGCACACGCCGCATCTGAAGAACTTTTTCGATGCGATTCGCGGCAAGGCGAAGCTGACCTGTCCAGCCGAGGTTGCTTACGAGACTGCGGTCGCCGTCCTCCGCGCCAATGATGCGATCAAGACCGGCAATAAAGTGGTATTCAGGCCGGAAGACTTCAAGGTTTAGGGCGCCTGGGCGGTGCGTCGCGGGTTTGACGACGCGATAAAGCAGAAAAATTTCGCTTTACACAGGCCGATTTTCCGTTATAAGTATCCGCGGCGATGCGGAGGCAGTGCCTTCGTGTGGCCTCGCTGTGCAATGATACCGGGCCGGATCAACAGCAGCCTGCGACGTTCCGGTAAGACCATCAAAGGAATTGTGTTTAGGAGAATGGATCATGAGTAACGGCGGACTTCCAAACTATTTGAAAATGGCCAAGCCCAATCCCGCCACCAATCGTGCACCCTGGTACAAGAACACCGCACAAACCTATGCAGGCATCATGCTGTGGTTTGTGTTCTGGAACGAAGTTCCCGTGGGACGTTCGCTCCAGCCGGGAACGCCCTACAGCGGGTTTGCCGGCGGCATTCTCTCGCAGGGCCTTGGCGTCGCAATCCTGGGCGTAATTCTCGCCGCCCTGATCTGCCACTTTCTCTTCTACGTCGTTCCAGGCATGTTGGGCATGAAGTCCGGGCTGCCGCTGTACATCGTGGGCACTTCCACGTATGGTGCGCAGGGCGGCTTTCTCATGCCTGGATTCCTTATGGGCGTCCTTCAGTTTGGGTGGCTTGCGGTTAACGCGTTTTTTGCGGGCGTTCTTCTGTGTGCTCCTTTTGGACAGGGGCCCGGCACGGCTGCTCATGCAATCGTCGCGACGCTGTGGGCGGTAGGCGCGGCCTTCATGGGAGTAAAAGGCATTCAATACGTTGCAAAGGTTGCAACGTTCCTGCCGCTGATCCCGCTTGCGATCCTGATTATACTTGTCGTATCCACAATTGGCGGTATCGGCGACTTCGACTCACAGGCGCTGATCGACAGGACCGCGGCTGTGGAAGTGCAGCAGGAAGTAACGCTTGCCGACGGCGCGACCGAAACTCAAACTATTAGAGCGGCTGCACCGCTGAGCACTTTCGGCGTCGTGGCGTTGGTCCTCACGTACATAGTTGGATTCTTTGCAACGGCCGGCGCCGCGGGGGCGGACTTCGGCATGAACAACCGCGACGCCAGGGATGTCCAGCTTGGCGGACTCGTCGGCATTGCCGGCGCGACGATTCTTGCCGGCGGTGCGGCTCTGCTGATCGTTGCCGGTGCACATGGCGCGGGCAAGGCAAGTGACGGTGCGGCTATGGCTGCGACGAGCTTGATGGGCGACGTGATGGGCAGCACCCGGATCGGCGGCGTGTTCATGTATCTGCTGGCGATTGCGGCATTCCCGCCGGCTTGCTTTTCGTCGTTTATCGCGGCCAACAGCTTCAAGACGACACTGCCCAACGTGAAGCCCATGATATCGTGCGGAATCGGCACGCTCGTGGCGGTAATTCTGGCGGTTACGGGACTGGCAGGGAACGCTGTCGGCGTCTTCAATATCATCGGCGCGTCGTTCGGTCCGATCTGCGGCGCCATGATGGTCGACTACCTGCTCAGCGGCAGGAAGTGGGCCGGTCCGCGGGCGGGCGTCAACTGGGCCGGCTGGATTTCGTGGCTGGTCGGCTTCATCGTGGGCATGGCCCCGATGGTTGGGCTGGCGCAGATTCCTGCTGCTCCGGTCGCGGCGTTCATCGTTGGTGCGGTCCTTTACTTCGCGCTTGCCAAGGCCGGTCTTGAGCCGCAGGTTGTGCCTCTTGAGCCGGCGCCGGTGGCGCAGGAGCCGCAGGCTGCCGCCGCGCCGCCGCCAGTGGCTGAGCCCACCCCCCCGGCCGAAGGCAAATAGCTATCAGAATCTTGAATCGAAATGACGTACCGCGCCGCAGGATGATTCGATGTCCTGCGGCGTCTTTTTTTTGCCGAGACTTTTATGAATGATCTGCCTGATTGTGGCCGGGACCGACAGGCATACCCTGATTTCCGGTGGGTTATCCTTGCCTTGCTCTTCTGTGCCACGACCGTCAACTACCTGGACCGTATCGTATTGGGCAACGTTGCCGACACTGTCAAGACGTATCTTGGGCTCAGTGAGAAACAGTACGGCTACATTGTCGCCGCCTTCCAAACCGGCTATGCCGCCGGATTATTGATTGCCGGCCGGGTTATGGATTGGCTGGGCGCCCGCGTTGGCTATCTTATGGCAATCGCGGCCTGGTCGGCGGTTACTTGTCTGACGGGCGTTAGCAACTCACTTGGCACGCTTATAGCGGCACAGTGCGTGATGGGGCTGGCTGCGGCGGGCAATTTTCCGGCGGCTATCAAGGCTGTCGCAGAGTGGTTTCCCGCTCGTCAGAGGTCGTTGGCGACGTCGCTGTTCAACAGCGGACCGAGCGTCGCTCTCGTCGTAGGCCCGCCGATTATCGCATGGCTGTTGATCGGCACCGGCAGTTGGCGGCTCACGTTTGTTGTGATGGGATCCGTCGGATTCGTGCTGGTCGCGGTTTGGCCGTTTGTCTACCGCCGACCGCTGCACCTGTCAAATCTTGAAGGTGGTGTGCATGAGAGCCCGCGGGCGGCAAGACTGCGATGGTCACGTTTATTGACCCATCGGGAGACATTCGGCATTATGATCGGCAAGTTCTGCACCGACCCGGTTTGGTGGTTCTATATTGCCTGGCTGCCCAGTTATCTTGCCCGCAATCGCGATTTCGATATCATGAAGATCGGACTGACGCTTCCCGTCATCTATGGGCTGGCGATCATTGGCGGCAACTTCGCAGGCTGGACGGCGGGGTTCCTGATACGCAGGGGCTGGAAGCCGCGTAATGCTCGTAAAATGGTCATGCTGACCTGTGCACTGTGCATGCCGGTGTCGGCGTTTGCGGTTTATGCGCAGCAGCCGTGGGCGGCGATTTTGCTTGTAAGTCTTGCAAATGCGGCACATAACGGCTGGTCGGCGAATATCTTTACGCTTGTGGGGGATTGTTTCAAGCCTGCGGCCGTGGGTTCGGTTACCGGGCTGATTGGTTTTGCGGGGGCTGTAGGGGGGATTTTGATCTCCGGCCTTGCGTCGGGGCTTATTATCGAGCATTTCGGGTATGTGCCGATCTTTCTGTTGATGGGTGCGCTGCATCCGCTGGCAATGGTTTTTGTGCATATGCTGGTTAAGCCCGGCGAGCCGATCGATCCGTGAGCGGCCTGACGCAAATCCTGGTCGAGGCGGCACTTGAAAGCGGTGTTGCGATATGGTACAAGGGGTTTGACGGCGGCAGGGCGTTCGAAAACGCGTTTTGCAGGCTGCCGTTGAGGACCGGGCTGCCGGAGAAGAGATGAGCGAAATGACGCATCGTCAGAGGGTACTTGCCGCCATGCGACACCAGCGGCCTGACCGCATACCTTTTGACCTGGGGAGCACACTCGTTACAGGGATCACAAAAGGCGCATATCTTAAGCTGGCACAAGCACTTGCGATTGCCACGGGGGAGGTCGAACTTTGTGATTATATTCAGCAGCTTCCTTATGTTTGCGACAATATTCTGGGGGCGCTGGACGTCGATATAAGGGGCCTTATCCCGAATTTCGGGCGGAAGAGGCCTGATTTGCGGATGGACGGAGATGCGGTTTGGTTCAGGGACGAGTGGTCGGTGAAGTGGGAAAAGAGGGCGGGTGCTCTTTACTTCAGCGTTGCGCAAAGTCCTTTGTCGCAAGGGTTTGGGATTGATGATATTGCGTGGCCTGATCCGGAGGATCCGGGTCTTCTGGCGGGTTTGGCGGCAAAGGGCAGGGAGTACTATGAAAAGGGTTATGCGGTAATTCTGGAGAGTTTGTGTGCCGGGATTTTTGAGATGTGCTGCCGGGTTCGCGGGACGGAGCAGTTTTTGATGGATCTTCTTGTGGATAAAGAGTTTGCGTGCAATTTGATGGATCGCTTTGTGGACTTGAAGATTCGGTATTATGAGGCGGCGGGGGCGTCAGAATTGGGCAAATACGTGAGTTTTGTGCGGGAGGTGGATGATATTGCGGGGCAAAATGCCCTGCTTGTGTCGCCGTTTGTTTACAGAGAGTTCATAAAACCGCGCCATAAGCGGCTTTTTGAGGCTCAAAGGCGTTGTTTTAGCGACGATTTTTTCATTTTTTTCCATTCCGACGGCGCCATTTCCGAAATTTTGCCTGATTTTATTGAAATTGGAGTGGATGTTCTGAATCCGGTTCAGACGACGGCGGCAGGTATGGATGCGGCGCATCTGAAATCGGAATACGGCAAGGACCTGTGCTTCTGGGGCGGAGGGGTGGACACTCAGCACGTGCTGCCGCACGCGTCGCCGGATGAGGTGAGGGAGTGCGTGAAGAGGGCTGTTGAGGAGTTAGGCGAGGGCGGCGGTTATATATTTGGTGCGGTCCACAATATTCAGGATGATGTACCAGTGGAAAACATCCTTGCGATGTTAGAGGCATTTAACGAGGTTAAAGGGTATGATTAAGATGATTTTCGGAGGAAGACAGATGTCGGACGTATCTCGGTTGTTGATGACAGGTATCGTGTGCCTTTTCGTCGCGTGCATTGGCTCGGGTGCGATTGCGGCGACGATCACGGTGGATGCAGGCGGCGCGGATCGGATCGACACGCCGGTGTGGGTTGCGCTGGATGCGCTGGGCGGGGTTGACGCGGATCGCGGCGTGCGGCTGACTGAGATAACGGCCGACGGGCGGAGGCGCGTGCCTGCGCAGGTGGATGCAACGGCCGGGCGGCTGTGCTGGATTCTGGACGGCAAGACGCCGGCGGGGACGAAGCGGACATACGAGGCGTCGGCGGGCAGGGCAAGGGGACGCGGGCAGGGCGGCGTCGAGATCGTGCAGGACGACAAGGTCCTTGACGTGCAGGTCGGCGGGACGAAGGTGGTGCGGTTCAATCATGCGATCGTGCCGCCGCCGGCGGGGCAGGATCCGCTGTTTGAGCGGGGGGCGTTTATTCATCCGTTGTGGTCGCCCGCGGGGGCTGTGCTGACGAACATTCATCCGGCGGATCACATTCACCATATGGGGCTGTGGATGCCGTGGACGACGACGCGTTTCGAAGGGCGCGGAGTGGACTTCTGGAACCTCAAGTCGGGGCAGGGTACGGTGCGTTTTGTGAAGTTCGCCGGAACGACCCAGGGGCCGGTCTTTGGAGGGTTTCGGTCGATTCAGGAGCACGTCGATCTGAAGGCGCCGGGGGGTGAGAAGGTTGCGCTTAACGAAGAGTGGGACGTGCGGGTGTGGAATACCGGCGGGGCGGATAAGGGCTTCTGGGTGGTCGATTTTGTGTCTACGCAGGAGTGTGCAAGCTCGAGTCCGCTGGAACTGCCGGCTTATCGTTACGGCGGGTTCGGGTTCCGTGCTACGGCGGAGTGGAAGCAGGGGGTTGCGGACTACCTGACGAGCGAGGGCAAGAGCCGCAAGGACGGGCACGGCACGCGTGCGCGGTGGTGCATTGCGTATGGGCCGACGAGCAAGGGCGACACGGGGATCGTGTTCATGAGTCATCCGTCGAATCATGAGTACCCCGAGCCGATGCGGCTGTGGCCCAGCGGGGACATTTTCTTTAACTGGTGTCCGGTGCAGGAGAAAGACTGGGTATTGGAGCCGGGCAAGAAGTACGTTTTTAACTACCGCATGTATGTGTATGACGGCAAGATGACGGCCGAGCAGGCGGAGCGGTGCTGGCAGGATTTTGGGAATCCGCCGGTGGTTTCGGTGGCGCAGTGAGGCGCGAATAGAGCCACGAATTGACACGAATTTTCAGGAAATTTCCTTAACTACGAAGGGACGAAGACACACAGCGCGGCGGAGCCGCAACCAAATCCGAAATACGAATCTCGAAATTCTTAACAGATCGCAATCTTCAAAACCACAAATTCAAAACGCAAGACCTTGAAAACAGATGACTGGCGATGGCTGCATTGCGAACATCGTGCATGAAAACAAGAAGTTGACGGATTGTAGTACGAAGATAGGATAGGACAGCCCGAGTTCAGGGATTTCTTAGATTCGAATCCGCAGGTTTGCGAAATCAAAAAAATATATTTGGTCATGTTCAGGAGCCGAGGCATGGCCCGGGGAGGGGTTTTGCAGGAGGCTCCGGCTATAGTCGACATCCGGCTTGGGGATGAACCCAGGGCAGACGGACCGGTCCAACGGTCAGTTATGGAGGCTTGTATGCATCGCTTATTACGCTTGGTTGTCACTACGGCAATAGTGGTAGCGGTTTGTGCCGTCAACACGCTTCACGCACAGAGTCTTATCTGGACCGACTGGGCACGTGTATACGCTGGCACGGAATCAACTCAAGTGATAGCATATGATGGGCAAGTTGGCGGTACGCCAGCGTCCGCGAGCATATCAAAAGATGGCTGGGGGGCATCTGCGACGTCATTCAACCACGGCTTCAGTTTGGCAGTCAGCGGCCCCTTCTCCGATCCCGGGAACTGGTCTGAGAACCCATCCACTTGGGCATCTGCAGGCTTCATCAATACGATGTACTTGAAGGGCGGTAGCCGCGCGGATATTCAGTGGACAGTGCATCACGCCAGACAAGGACCATCGCTCCTCAGCTTGAAGTGCGACTCGCGCTATTACAGCAAATGGTGGTACAATGTTCCTTACGATTCCATTACGACATTTTCGACTCGCGTAGATCATGGGATGCCCATTGGTTTCAATGGAGAACTTGGTGCGGGTACTTCGAGCGCGCAAGTCACCGTTAGCTATTTGTCTATGACGCCGGGCGTCGAGGCCAGGCTCGTTTCCGACTTGACGCTCAATGATCTTCTGGACGGCTCCGTGCAGCCGTCGATATCTGGCGACGGTAAGACCTTTCGAATCGTTTTCGATCCCCAATATGTCGACTCTCTGAACGACGCCGTTCGAGTCCTCCAATCGGCGGCACCTGGACTCGATCATTTCAACTGGCTCAACGTGGTCATCTACGACGATTCACCAACCAGACCAACCGTGAATGGCACCCAACCCGCAGTGCCGTATATCGATCCCCCTGCGGGGGGATGGGACTATGAACAGGGCATTGGAGGAGCGGACAACCTGCCCGGGTATTGGGACGAGGGGCCGGGGTGGACTGGACCATTGAGCTTAGGCGCGCACACAAGCTACAATTCGCTCTGGTTTGAGGATAGCCCAACGGTGACTTTGCCCGGATATTCCAGGGCCTATCGGACATATCTGCTTGGAGTCGAAGCAGATGGCACATCTTATGTTATGGGAGACTACGTTCTATGGGCGGCCAACTCGCTGGGGGTATACGACCTACCAAGGAACATCAACGCGAACTTGGTTCAAACAGGGGATATTATGTTACTTGGCATCAAATCCGTCAGCCGATTGAGCGAAGCAGATGTTTATCAATTGCGGGGTCTGGGCATAGGCGTGATCATACCCGAGCCGCCCACAATTACTCTGGCATATCTGGCGTCGCGGTGGCTGGAGAAGGACTGCGGGGAATCGGAGGACTGCGGAGGGGCGGATCTGGATGTGTCGGGGAAGGTGGATCTGACGGACTTTGCGATCTTTGTGGAGCACTGGGCCGAGGGTTTGTAGGGCATACCCAGCTATCAAGAATTGGCAAATGGGCCGGTGTGAGCCGGTGCGGACAAGAACTTGGATGGTGAATGAAGGCAGGATATCATGCTTCGTCGGGTTCGCAGGATTGTGCGAGGTCGTCTATGAATTCTGGTTTCAGGTATCTTACTCTTGGGCCGAGCTGGTCGAGTTCGGTTTTGAATCTTGAGTAGGGGATGAATTTGCAGATTTTGGGGAGCGGGGGTTTGAGCTTTCGGAACGTGGGGCGATTGATTTCGCTGAAGACCTTGTCTTCCTTGTCGTCGGGAGCGACGAGGTATAGATTGATTTTGATGTTGGGCTGCATGGTGATGAGGTCGGCCATGCGGAGCAGGCCAGAGTAGATAGAGGTGGTGTGTTCCACCTCGAAGGCGGCTATGATGGCGTCGCCCTGCAGCCAGAGGACGTCGATCATTTCGATGGTTCGATTTGTGGCTTCGTCGAACTGACGGGGGATATCATTTTTGAATCGTTTGACTTGCGCGAAGGGCTTGCCATGTGGTCTGTATTATAGTGTTTGTTGGCGGGAGTGCAAGGGGCAAACGGAGGTGTGGACGGTTGACGACGTGGACGGGAGGGGGGCCGGGCGCGGGGGGGAAAAACTTTGACTGCATCGGTGGCTGCGTCGGTGGCGGCGGTAGAGGTGTGGAGAGAGCCCCCAGTTGCCTAAGGGGTTGTATATAGCGGAAGCGCCTTCGGCGAACTTTTTTATGCAGACCGGTGGGAGCGGGGGTGGTCATGAAAGGTAGCAGGTACTTTCGGCGCGAGGGCGGCGGTGAGGGTGTTAGGGGCGTGGGTCCCCGCTTTGGCGGGGATGACATGGAAGGGCGGGGGGGGCACGGCATGCCGTGCCCGTACATTCTGAGGACGGTATGCGGACGGGGAGCGGGGTGGTTATGAGGGCAGCGGGTGCTTTCGGCGCGAGGGCGTCCGTGGGTTTGCGGGCACCCGCGAGGGGTGCCCCTACGATGCGCGGCGGGTGGCGGGTGGGTTTGTCAGTCCTGCTGTATCCACTGGCGTGCTTGTTCGATCTGGTCTGGTGTGAAGAAGCGTATTGTGGCGAGGTTTTGCAGGCCTTTTATTGTGGCGAGGGTCTTTTCCCAGGAAGTGTCTGCGACGAATGCGATTCGTTCAAAGTCGTCGAAGTGGTTCCATTCGAACTTGAGATCTTGCCACAGGGCGCCGGCGTCGAGGCCGTGGAAGTCTTCCATGACGACCAGCAGGCGGAGTTTGCCGTTTTCGGCGATGCGCTGCTCGATTTGGGGGACGAATCGGTCGTAGTCGGGGCGGCCGATCTTGCCGCTGATGTGGATTTCGAGGATGTTTTCGGTTGCTGTCTGTTCCAATGTTACGGTCATGGTCTTGCCCCCTTTTTTGAATACATTGTTTATTCGACATTTTGGCGGGTCGAATTAAGTACTTTTGGGGCGGTATGCGGACGGGGAGGTTGTGCGAGGAGAGCCCCCGGTTCCCTAAGGGGTTATATACAGCGGAAGCGCCTTCGGCGGACTTTTTATAATAGGTCCTTCGGCAGGCTCAGGATGACACCCGTGGGGGGGGCGGTATGCGGACTGGGAGCGGGGTGGTCATTAAGGGCAGCGGGTGCTTTCGGCGCGCGGGCGGCGGTGGTTGTGTGGGGAGAGCCCCCGGTTCACTAAGGGGTTATATACAGCGGAAGCGCCTTCGGCGAGCTTTTTATAATAGGTCCTTCGGCAGGCATCTAAGAAAATGGCTGGTTTGTGCGCGGGCGCACAGGGGAGCGCGAGGTTTGAGATTGCTTCGCTTTGCTCGCAATGACGATGTCGGGCAGCCATTTACTTTCGCATACTTGCCGCCGCAGGCGGGTCAGGTGCTCAGCATGACCCTTGGGGTGGGTCGGTCTGGCGGCTGCGGTACGCGGGGGAGTGGGTTGGTGTGGCGGGCATGTGGTTCCTCGGGGGCGCGGTGGAGGGGGTAGAATGTGTTTTTGACTGCGGGCGGGGGAGGTGGTATAATGTCTGGTTGGGAGGGGCAATGGTGGCAAGAATATTGCCCGTTTGGGCGTCTTATATATGAGACAAGGCAAAGGAGAAAGACGTGAACAGGACACAAATCAGCAATTCGGGACGGATCAGCAGGCGGGGGTTTCTTAGGGGTTCGGCGGCGTTGGGTGCGGGGCTGGCGTGGCCGACGATTGTTCCGTCGAGCGTGTTCGGGCAGAATGCGCCGAGTAACCGGATCGCCATAGGGTGCATCGGCGTTGGGCGGATGGGCATGGGGGACCTCCGGGAGCTGATGGGGCATGCGGATGTTCAGATTGTGGCCGTCTGCGACGTTGACAGCAAGCGGGCGGAGAACGCCAAGAAGGTTGTCGAGGGCAAGTACGCGGCGCAGACGGCGGACGGGACGTATAAGGGGTGCGCATTGACCGGCGATTTCAGGAAGATCATCGCGCGGCAGGACATCGACGCGGTGTCGATTGTGACGCCGGACCACTGGCATACGATTCCGGCGGTTGCGGCGGCGAAGGCGGGCAAGGACATCTTCCTGCAGAAGCCGCTGACGCTGACCATTGAAGAAGGGCGTATAATGAGCAACACCGTTCGGCGTTATGGACGAGTGATGCAGGTCGGCAGCCAGCAGCGGAGCGAGACGAACTTTCGGCAGGCGTGCGAGCTTGTTCGCAACGGCCGGATCGGCAAGGTGCATACCGTGACGGTGGCGTTCGGGACGGATCCCGGCTGCGGCGAGGAGCCGGAGATGCCGGTGCCTGCGAATCTGGATTACGATTTCTGGCTCGGGCCTGCTCCGCTTGCGCCTTATACGGAGAAGCGTGTGCATCCGCAGGCGGACCTCGGGCGGCCGGGCTGGCTGCGGATAATGGCGTACGGGCACGGGATGATCACCGGGTGGGGGAGTCATCATCTGGATATTGCGCAGTGGGGTCTCGGGACGAGCGACACCGGGCCGGTGGAGGTCAGCGGCAAGGCGGACTTCCCGAAGAGCGGTCTGTGGGACGTGCACGGGGACTTCCATATCGAGTACATGTACGAGAATGGCGTGCGGATGATCTGCACGGACGACAAGGCGAAGCCGCACGGGATTCGTTTTGAAGGGCCGGACGGCTGGGTGCATGTGCGGCGCGGGTTTATCGATGCGAATCCGAAGTCGCTGCTGCAGGAGAAGATCGGGCCGGACGAGATTCAGCTTTACAGGAGCAACAACCACAAGCGGAACTGGCTGGACTGCATCAAGTCGCGAGGCGAGACGGTTGCGCCGGTTGAGAACGGCCATCGTTCGTGCACGGTGTGTCTGTTGGGGTCGATTGCGATGCAGTTGGACGGTCGCAAGCTGAAGTGGGACCCGAAGCGGGAGCGGTTTATCGGCGACGATGAGGCTAACCGGATGCTTTCGCGGCCGATGCGGCAGCCGTGGCGGCTGTAGGATGGCGGTTGGAGGTGGACGGGCCGGGGTCGAAGAAGGCCGGTGGAGCTTGTGTTGCAGGACAGGGTTGTGAGATGGGATGGAAAAGGTGTCTGACCCCTTTAATTGTGATGTCGTTTGCGGCATACGGTCAGGTTGCGCCGTCGGCGGAGGAACTCGTCAGGATTGAAGCGGCGATGCCGGCTCGTGCTCAGGTTGTTCCGGCGGGGCCGCGCAAGGTTCTGGTGTTTTCGATTTCGTACGGGTACTGGCATACGGCGATACCTTACGGCAAGGCGGCGTTCGAGATCATGGGCAGGAAGACCGGTGCGTTCGAGGCGGTGGTGAGCGACGATCTTTCGATGTTCGAGCCTGAGAACATCAGCCAGTTCGACGCGATTGTGTTCAACAATACGAACGAGGAGGTGTTTCTGCCGGAAGATTTCGCCAGGCTGCCGGCGGCAGAGAAGGCCAAGGCGGCCGAGTACGATCGGGCGCTTAAGGAGAGCCTGGTGAACTATCTGGCGAATGGCGGGGGGCTTGCGGTGATTCATGCGGGTGTGGCGTGTTTGCGTGACTGGCCGGAGTTCGGCAACATTATCGGGGCGAGGTTCGAGAATCATCCGTGGAATGCCGGGTCGGTGGTCACGCTGCGCGTGGAGGAGCCGGGGCATCCGTTAGCGAGGGCTTTCGAGGAGCCCGTCTTCCAGATCAGCGACGAGATATACCAGGTGGGCGATCCGTATTCGCGGCAGAAAGTGCGTGTGCTTTTGAGCATTGATATTGATCGGACGAGCATCCGCCTGCGGGACATGGATGCGATCAAGCGCAAGGACAATGACTTTGCGATGACGTGGATCAAGGATTACGGTCGCGGGCGGGTGTATTATAATGCGTTCGGGCATCAGCACGAACTGTTCTGGAATACGATGGTGCTGAAGCATTGGCTGGACGGCGTGCAGTTTGCGATCGGGGATATCAAGTGCGACACGACGCCGAGCGGCAAGCTGGTCAGGAGCAGGTGAAATGCGGACATGTCAGGCGGGACGGCGGCGGAAAAGGTGTCTGACCCCTTTAATTTTTGTTGCATGGGTCGGCGTTGGTTTGTGGGGCGATGGGGGGGATTTGCGGTTTAATGTGATTCGGCCGGGGACGGCGGAGGGGCTGCGGGAGCTGTTCGGGTATACGGGCGAGTCGATGCATTTTGTCAGTGCGCATCGCGGCGGGGCGGAGGAGGGATTTCCGGAGAATTGCATCGCGACGTTCGAACACACGCTGGAACACACGTTTGCGATCATGGAGATCGATCCGCGATATACCAGCGACGGTCATATTGTCGTGCATCATGATGCAACGTTAGACAGGACCACGACCGGCAGGGGACCGGTGGCGGAGATGACGCTGGCACAACTGAAGGAGCTGCGTCTCAAGGATGCCGCCGGACGCGTTACCGAGCACCGGATTGCGACACTGGATGAGGTGCTGGAGTGGGCGCGGGGCAGGACGATTCTTGTGCTCGATCAGAAGGACGTGCCGGTTGAGGCGCGCGTCAGGAAGATCGAGGAGCATCGGGCGGAGGCGTTCGCCATGCTGATCGTGTACAGCTTCAAGGATGCGCGGCGGTGCTACGATCTGAACAAGGACATCATGATGGAGGTGATGATTCCGAATCGTGCGAAGGTTCGCGAGTTCGATGAGACGGGGGTGCCGTGGAGCAACGTGATTGCGTTCACGGGGCATACGCCGCCGGAGGACGCCGGGCTGAGGGACATGATTCATGCCAGGGGGGCCTGCTGCATGGTGGGTACGTCGCGGAATCTGGATCTGGAGCTTGTGGACAAGGACGCCGACGGATACGAGACTGTCGGGCGGCGGTATCGAGGGCTTCTGGAGCGAACGGCCGATGTGATCGAGACCGACCGGCCGAGGGAGGTCGGGGCGATTTTGTACGGCGGGGCGGAGGTTCCCGCGTCGAAGGTGCGCTTTTTTCGGCAGGCGCCGGTTGTAAAAGGTGTCTGACACCTTTATTTTGGGAGAGTGTTATGGTTAGAGCAGAAGGAAGTGTTGGGATTAATCGTCGGAGGTTTTTGGCGGGGTCGGCGGCGGTTGGGGCTGGTTTGGTCGGAGTTCCTGCGATAGTGCCGTCGTCGGTGTTCGGGATGTTTGCGCCGAGCGAGCGGATAACATTGGGCAGCATCGGCACAGGGGGGATGGGGCAGGGGAACATGCGCGGGTTCATGGGCAAGAAGGATTGCCAGGTTGTGGCGATCTGCGACGTGGACCGGGCGCACCGCGAGGCGGCGAACAATGCGGCGAAACTGCCGGCGTCGTCGCTGTATAATGATTTTCGCGAGGTGATCGCGAGGGAGGACGTGGACGCGGTGTGCGTGTCGACGCCCGACCATTGGCATACGGTGCCGTCGATTGCGGCGGTGAAGGCTGGCAAGGACGTTTACTGCGAGAAGCCGCTGACGCTGACGATCGCGGAGGGAAGGGCGCTGGCGAGCGCGGTGAAGCGTTACGGGCGCGTCTTGCAGACGGGCTCGCAGCAGCGGAGCGACGCGCGGTTTCGGCAGGCGTGCGAACTGGTGCGGAACGGGCATATCGGCAAGCTGAGGAAGGTGGAGGTGGATATCCCGGGCAATAACCGTGAGAACCCGCTGGACTGGAAGCCGGAGGCGGTGCCGGAGGGGTTCGATTACGATTTGTGGTTAGGGCCTGCGCCGATGCGGCCTTATACGAAGATGCGGTGCCATTATACGTTCCGGTTTATCCTGGAGTATTCGGGCGGGCAGATGACCAACTGGGGTGCTCATTACCTCGACATCGGTCAGTGGGGTATCGGCGCCGACGACACGGGGCCGGTGAAGATCGCCGGCAAGGGTGAGTTTCCGACGGGTGGTCTGTTTACAACGGCGACGAAGGCGAACATTACGTATACCTTTGCCGACGGTGTGGAGATGACGTTGCGGCAGCCGGGCGGCGGGAATACGAAGTTCATCGGGACCGACGGCTGGGTGAGCGTCAACCGCGGGCGGATCGAGACGGAGCCGAAGTCCTTGGCGAGCCATGTTACGGGCGCCGATGAGGTGCATCTGTACAAGAGCAGCGACCACAAGCAGGATTTTCTGAATTGCATCAGGACGCGGACGCAGCCGATCTGCAACGCGGAGGTCGGGCATCGGTCGGCGTCGCTGTGTCATCTGGGCAATATCGCGATGCTGCTGGATCGCGAGGTGCGATGGGACCCGAAGGCGGAGCGGTTCGTTGGCGACGATGAGGCGGATGAGATGGTGTCGCGGGTCATGCGGGCGCCGTGGCATCTGTGATGGTTTGCTTGTGCGGGCGGCGCGGGCGGCTGGCACGGGTATTGTGCGGGTTGAGATTGCTTCGCTTCGCTCGCAATGACAGTGGGTGCTCGCAATGACGGTGGTGCCTGCAATGGGTGCTCGGAATGATGTGTTTGAGGGCTTGCAGAGGATTTTGAAAGGTGGGATGCTGATGAAGGTTTTGCTTGGGCTTGCAATGGTGGTGTGTGCGGCGTGTGGTTCGGCGTCGGCCGCGGATCTGGATATGGTGGTGGTCGGCGCCGGTCATGATGCGGTCGAGGTTCCGCTTTGCGCGGAGGTGCGTCTGCCGGCTGAGTTTCGGGGCGCTGCGCTTGCGGGGCTTACGGTTGTTGTGAAGGATGCGGCGGGTGGTGCGTCGCTGCCGGGGCAGATTGTGGCGGAGGCGGATGGGAGTATGCGGCTGTGGTGGGTGGCGCCAAAGGTGGCGGCGGATTCTCGGACTGCGTGGACGGCGACGATTACCCGCGGTCGGCCTGCGACGGGGTTTGCATGGCGGGATGTGCCGGGGCACTGGCTTGACCTTTTGTGTGATGGCAAGAAGGTTACGCGGTATATGTATGCGCATGATACGTCGACGGCGGATCGGCTGCATGAGACGTATAAAGTGTTTCATCATGTGTACGATCGCGACGGGACGCTCTTGACGAAGGGGCCGGACGGCGAGAATCCGTATGTGAAGGGGCAGTACACGCATCATCGGGGTTTGTACATCGGTTGGAACAAGCTCAAGTGCGGCGAGCAGACGGGCGACTGGTGGCACATGAGCGGTGTGTTCATGGTGCATCGCGGGTTTGTGGAGAATGTGGCTGGTCCGGTGCTTGCGCGGTCGACTGCGCGGATCGAGTGGATTGACAAGAAGGCGGCGCCGGTGATAGCGGAGGAGCGGCGGGTGACGGTTTTTCGGACGAGCGAGCCGACGGTGGTGCTGCTGGACTGGGAGACGTCGCTGAAGGCGGTGGGGGGGGACGTGGTGCTTGATGGGGACCCGGAACATGCGGGGTTTCAGTATCGGCCGCATAATGACGTGGCGGACGGGCCGAAGGACGTGAAAGCGAAGTATCTGTTTCACAAGGACGGCATTGATGCGCACAAGGATCAGAATCTGCCGTGGGTGGGGATGTCTTACGGGCTAAACGGGGGGCGGTACAGCGTGCTGCATATTAATCATCCGAGTAATCCGGAGCCGTTGGTTTATTCGGCGTATCGTGATTACGGGCGTTTTGGGGCGTTCTTCAAGGACCAGATCAAGGCGGGTCAGGTGCTGCGGCTGCGGTATCGGGTTGCGGTGAGCCGCGGGGATCTGCCCGAACGCGCGGAGGCGGCGGGGCGCTACTCGTCGTATGCGGCCGCGCCGCGGGTGGAGCAGGTGCGGTGGCGGTGAGGTGCGTCAGGCACGATCCTTGGAAGATCAGGCTCTCAGGAACTGTTCGAGATCGCCGTTCTCCATTTCGTGCATGGCGTCGGGCGTCACGCGCAGGCTGATTTGTGCGTCCGCGCCGAAGGCCTTGTAGATGGCCCTAAGTTCGGCCAATGACGGTTCGACTGTGTTGTTGTAGGAGGCAGAGTTGTTCCAGGGGGCGACTACGTCACCTTGGCCGTAGTGGAGCCGGATGGGACGAGGGGCGTTGAGGCCCGCGATGTCGCTGCGGTCCATCCACGTCAGCGCGCCCGGGATGCAGTGAGCCGGGGCGTTGTAGCACTCTGAGAAGATGCTTGAGAATGAGCCAAGACTGCCGCTGGCGTAGATTCGATGCACTCGGTCGCTGAAGACCGGGTACGTCAGGGCCAGGTCGCCGCCGTAGGAGATGCCCGCCACGTCCAGGGATTCGAGTCCTTTCGCTTCCGCCAGCCACCGCTCCCACCGGAGCAGGTCCTCGACGGTTTGGCCGATCAGAGTCTTGCCGTGGAGGAATGCATCGGTGACCAGTGTGAATTGCCGGCCTCGCTCCGAATGCCAGTAGTCCAGGCAGCGGTTCTCCTCGCTGCATGCCATGTCACCGAGGACGCCGAACCCGCGAAGCGCAGGGCAGAGGACGGCGTGGCCCGCCCGGGCCAGGTGCAGGGCGAAGGCGTGGTGATAATCGTCGTGCGCCCCGATGCACGGCTCGGCCTGGCCATGACCGTGGATGGCCATCACGCCCTTTTTCAATCCGGATCGCGGTGCAAGGAAATACGCGGGGATCGCGAGGGAATCATCGATCCGCATCACCCAGGCCTCAATGGCGACATTGCCGCACATCGTCTTCCGCAACAGGCGAGCCTTGCCGGGTGCGGGCGGCGAGAACCCCAGCAACTCGGCGAGCTTGGCACGGCATTCGCGTCGCCAGGCTTCGGGCGACCCTCGATACCCTGCAAAGGACAGCCGCCGGTCAGTCCCTCGATGGCGGAGCTTCAATATCAACTCCTCAGGTCGGACAAAGAACTCGGGATCAATGGTCGTCGGATTCTCTTCGCCGCGCACCGGCGCTCTCGCGGCCGCAGTCAGTACCGCACCGGCGCCCACTACTTTCAGGAAGTCCCGACGTGAGTTGGTCTGTTGTTTCATTGGTATTCTCCTATGCATGGGCAGGCACCGGGAGCACACTTCTGTGTCGCCTCTCCAGTGCTGCACATTGAAGGCTCAACTCAAGTTGCCATGAAATTGAGTTCTACCGCCGAGACGGAAGCGGCCGGGAAGGTCCACCTGCCGTCTGGCGGCAGATCTTTCTGCACGGGGCGGATCTCGCGAGCCTGGGTCTCAATGACCTCGAATTCGGGGTCTGCGGCGAGTTCGAAGACGTGTCCCGACCGGATGTTCATCCCTTCGATCGCCAGTGCCGCGGCGACAGACCGCGTCCGGTTTGTGTTGACCACGTGCAGGTAGACCCGATCTCCAGTCCTGCTTGCCGTGACGTCGAGCTCCTGGGGGGTCCGGGTCACATCGACAGCCTGCTCACCGGTGTGGCGGCGGTAAAGGGCCATGACCAGCGCGACGGGCATCATAAACGACCGGCCTCCGGGTACGGGAATCATGATGGCGTTGACCTGCCATCGCGTGCCGCAGAAGTCTGCCAGTGTGGCGATCTTGAGTTTGTCGCCGTGACGTTCATGGACGTTCAGGAGACGGGCGTTGGCCACGCCGGCGGCCCAGGTTGAGAGCACGTCGCAACGGTTGCGCCCGGGCAAGGCGAAGTGGCACTCCGTCAGGGCCAGCGGCATGTCATATTTTGCCACCTGGTCCCGCACCCGTCGTATACGGGCGTCGTGGAACGCGGCGGCGTTCATCAGCCGCTCCCAGGTCCAGGCCGGATCCTTTCGGTACTCGACCCCCCGCAACGGCGAGTTCGGAAGACCGTGATCGGGATTGAACATATGGTGGAAGGCGATGTACTGGAGATGCTCCCCGGCCATCTCGATCATGCGGGGGGCCCAACCGCTGTCGCCCCAGCCGACGAGTTGAATGTCGGGGTCCTCGGCCCGCATCGCGCGGGCGAACGCGATGGTGCGTCGCGCAGTGGTTTCGCAGTCGTAGCCGTTGGGATCGTAGGATGTCTCATTGCCGATTTGCCAGAGCCGCACGTTGTACGGCTCGGTTCGGCCGTGCCCGCGCCGCAAGGGGTCGTTGGGGGCATTGCAGTAACGTACCCACTCCGCTGCCTCTTCCGGACCCGCACAGCGCACGCTGCCTTTCGGATCGCGCTGCCAGTACTTGCGTCCGTCGGACTCGAAGTTCACACAGGGGAAGGGCTCGGCGCCGACCTGCCGGCAAAAATCGACGAACTCATGCGTGCCGACCTGATTGGTCTCCGTGCCGCCCCAGCAGAGGTTCAGCATGGGGATTCGTTTGTCGCGAGGCCCGACTCCTTCTTTCCAGCGATAGAACGAGATGAAGCAGCCGCCCCAGCGGATCAGCGTCGGTCCCAACTCCCTGGTCACCTCGACAACATCCGGGCGCCAGCAGTCTGCCATGTGGTCCCAGGCGGCGGCGACGGAACTGTCCGTTGTGCCGAGGGGCTCCATGAACTGCATGTAGAGATAGGGTGAGAGGGCAAATCGGGGTTCGGGGTTTACGACGAGGGCCGAGGGTCCCGAAAGGCGAGGCATTGCGTCCGGGTGCCGCGGCCCCTCCTGGCCCATCGCGGGGCCCACCATGTGTGCCGCCGCTGCCGCCCCCAAAAATCCCATGAATTCCCGCCGCGTTGCCGCTTTGGCATCTGTACTCATTTCATTCTCCACTCAAGTGAATTTCCACAATTACCACGCCCCACTATGCTGCCGAGCCATTTTCCCCATTATACCAGCGGCCAGCCCGTTGCGTTATTTCTTTTAGGACTTTTTCTTCAACCAACAGATCGTAAGAGCCGGAGCATAATGGCTGCCTGTTAAATCCTCCAAATGAAGGGTGATGAGCTGCTCGTCCATCTGGCGGGCAAGACCGTCCAGCTCGGCGAGGCCAAAGTTCGGTCTGTACCCAATATGTAGGAACTGGCAGGCTCTCGTACATCTCTGCGGTAGAAGACTGCAGCGCTATGCGAGAAAATGGAAAAGAAGAAATGGTGGGCCCGGTAGGATTCGAACCTACGACCAATGGATTATGAGTCCACTGCTCTAACCGCTGAGCTACGGGCCCCGGTTTTTAACTCGGCGAATAGTAACGCGTTCTGGATTGTATTGTCAAGCTTTTTGATCGCAGGAAGGTGAAAAACCGCACGGTGCGCCATCCAGTGGTGCCGGCAAAGGCTTTCTTTGGGCAATAACGGGTACTGCTGTATCATTTGGGCTTGTTTTGGCGGCTTTCCTGTTGCATATCTGCCCCTGGTCTGTTATAATAATGACATCGCGATTAGCGATCAATTCGGGAGGCTTAACAAAATGAATTTGACGGCAGGACAAGGTGTTTTTGCAGCTCTGCTGCTGATGGTGTCGCTTGCGCAGGCGCAGACCGGCATCTCGGCGGTCACCAGCCCCAGTGCCGACGTAACCCTTTCCTTTGTCCAGGCGGGGCGCGTCGCCGAAGTACTCGTCAAGGAAGGCGACACTGTCGGGGATGGGCAGGTCGTCGTGAAACTCGACGACTCGGTTGAACAGCTTCGGCTTGTGCAGATCAAGGCCCAGGCGGAGGACACCTCACAGCTCCAGGCTGCACAGGCGAGTCTCGACCAGAAACGGCTCGACCTGAAACGCATCGACTGGGCCGCTCAGAAAGGCGCCGCCACCGACCTCGAACTCGAACACGCCCGGCTCGACGTCCTCATAGCCGAGCTGTCGCTGAAGGTAGCCGTGTTCGAGAGCCAGCAGAACCAGCGCAGGTACGATGAGGCCAAATGCCAACTGGCGCGGATGCAGTTGAAGAGCCCCATCGGCGGCATAGTCGAGAAACTCCACGTCGAACCCGGCGAATCGGTCAACGGCCTGGCCGACGTGGTCCGGATCGTCCGCATCGACCCGCTCTGGATCGACGTGCACGTGCCCATAGAGCAGGCATCCGCACTCACCACCGGCCGGACGGCAACGGTAACCCTGCCCGGTCCCTCGCCGGCCGCATCCAAAGGCACCGTGACATTCGTCAGTGTAGTCGCCGACTCGGCCAGCTCCACGCTCCGCTGCCGCATCGAACTGCCCAACCCCGCGCGTCGCCCGGCCGGTGAACGCGTGGAGATTCGCTTCGACAAACCCGCAGGCCAGCCGAAAGGACCCGCCCAGTGAAATCAGAAAAGTTTTCCTCAGTATCTGTCGAGAGACCTCGCCGAAACAACCCCTGCCGTTTCGCAGGCCTGTGCATCATCCTTCCGGCATTGTGGCTCGTCGGCTGCGTCTCGGAGGACCTGGTGCGCCGCGACCCAATCGTCGGCTACCAGGAATCCCTGGTCCGCCGCGGCCCGCAGCCCCGCACGAGCATCGAAGGCCTCGACGTCATGCGACCGGCCTCCGAGCCAAACATGCCTGCGCTCGACGTCCGCACCGATGCGGCCACCGGCCGACCAATCGTCACCCTGCGCATCGAAGACGCCCTCGTCCAGGCCCTTTCCAGCAGCCCCGAAATCCAGGTAGTCAGCTACGACCCCGCCATCGCCAGAGAAGACATAACCAGAGCCCTTGCCGATTTCGACCCCGCCATCTTCGGCCGCCTCAACTACGACGACCAGGACAACCCCCAGAACAGCGTCTTCCTCGCCGGCCAGTCCAACAGCCGCGTCGCCGAATCCGGCATCAAGCAGCGAGCAATCACCGGCGCCGAATGGTCGCTCGCATACGCCCTCGTCCGCAACTGGGACGACCGCTCCTTCCAGCAGCTCTCCACACGCTACGAACCGATGGTCTCCTTCCAGATTCGCCAGCCCCTCCTCCGTGACGCATGGCAGGAAGTCAACCTCGCCGGCGTCGAAATCTCCAAACTCAACTACCTCATAACGCTGCTCAACTTCCGCCACAAGACCGAAGAAATGTCCGCGGAGATCATCACCGCCTACTGGCTCCTCGTCCAGGCCGCCAAGGTCGTCGACGTCCAGCAGGCGCTGCTCGACGAAACCCGCGACACCATCAGCAAGCTTCAGGGCCGCCGCGCCATCGACGCCACCGAAGTCCAGCTAAAACAGGCCGAATCCGCGCTCGAAGAGCGCCGCGCCGTGCTTGTCGAAGAGACCAAGAACCTCCGCGACATCCAGGACGCACTCCTCCGCCTCCTGTCCAGCCCCCGCGCGGGCATCCTCAATGACGCCGTCATCATCCCCGCCACCGAGCCCCAGCTCGACGCCGTCCAATTCGACCCCGAACAAATGCTCGAACTGGCCAGCGCACACAACCCTGTCATGCAGCAGGCCAGGCTCGCCATCGAAATCGCAAAGATCAACGTCGACGTAGCCCAGCGCCAGCAGATGCCGCGGCTCGACCTCATCGCGTCCGCCAGAGGAACAGGCCTCGACAGAGGCTACGGCAGCGCCCACGAACAGCTTCGCGGCGGCGACTACGTCAGCTACGCCGTCGGCATCACCCTCGAATACCCCCTCGGCAATCGCGCCCGACTCGCCGAACTGCGCCGCCGCCGGCTCGAACGCTCAAAGGCCTACTCGGCGCTTCACAACGTCTCCGACCAGGTCGCCTTCCAGGTCAGGGAGCGCATCCGACTGGTCCAGAAGAACGTCGAACAGATGCAGATCCAGCAGCAGGCTCTCGACGCCGCCGATGTCTACCTCCGCGCACTCGAAGACACCGAAACGGTCCGCCCCAGCCTTACCCCCGAATTCCTCCTCGTCAAGCTCCAGGCCCAGGAGACCCTCGCAAGGTCCAGGAAGGCCCACAGCAAGGCCGTCATCGATTACAACATCGCGCTTACCGCACTGGCCCAGATCACAGGGACCGTCCTCGACATGAAGTATATGCCCGCCTCGCTGGCCGCCGCCTCCGCCGAATGACGTTCATTCCGCCCCGGCGAATCCAAGCTGCTCGTCGAGCCAGTGGTCCGTCTTCATCACCGCCTTGCGCTGCCGAAGCGCAGCGGCCTCCGCCCGAATCTGCGCCAGCCGAAGCACCCCGCCCGTTACAGGCGACGATACATCGCCGTCATGCCCGGCCCATCGCCGCTTGAGCAGCCGCACAGCCGCACCGCAGTATCGCGACAGGAACTCGTCGTCCAGGCTCACGATCGCCTGGGCACTGCCCGGATCACCCTGGCGGGCGCACCGCCCGAACAACTGCCGGTCGATCCGCGCCGACTCGTTCGGCTCCGCCGAGATCACGTGCAGCCCTCCCGCCGCCGCAACGCCGCGTCCCAGCTTGATATCCGTCCCGCGACCCGCCATGTTCGTCGCCACCGTAATCTTGCCCGGCTGACCCGCCTCGGCGACAATCTGGGCCTCCTCCCGGTGATGAACCGCGTTGAGCACCTGGTGCGCCAGCCCCTGCGCCGTCAGCAGCCCGCTGAGATACTCGCTGGCCCGGACGCTCCGTGTGCCTACAAGCACCGGCCGACCCTCCGCGTTGACTCGGACTGTCTCGGCCACAATGGCACGCCACTTGGCCTCTTCGTCCGCAAATACCATCGCCGGCAGATTCTGCCGTCGGCACGGCCGATTGGTGGGGATGACCGCCACCGGAAGATGGTAAATCTGCCAGAATTCGCTCCGTGCCTCTCTCGCCGTTCCCGTCATGCCCGCCAGCCGCCGGTACATGCGGAAGAACCGCTGAAAACTGATCCTCGCGTAAGTGTCCTTCGCCGGATTGATCGTAACCCCTTCCTTGGCCTCAACCGCCGGATGAAGCCCGTCACGCCAGCTCCGGTCGGGCATCAGTCGCCCCGTGAACTCATCCACGATGACAACCTTGTCGTCCTCGATCACGTAGTGCCTGTCCCGCTGAAACAGCTCCCGGGCGCTGAGCGCCTGCGTTACCATCTCCGCGCCCCGGCGCGCCCCTCTCCACAAGCCCCCCGAATGCTCTGTCAGCGCGGCAACCCTCGCCTTGCCTCGATCCGTCAGCTCGATCTCCCGGTACCTGACGTTCAAACGATAATCCGCCTCCGCCTCCAGTTGCGCCGCCACCGCCGCCGCCTGCCTGTAGCACTCGACCTGCTCGTCGTTGGGCGCCTGACCCGAAATGATCAGGGGTGTCACCGCCTCGTCGACGAGGATCGAGTCCGCCTCGTCCACTATTGCCCATTCCAGCCCCCGCTGCACCACCCGCATTGCCCGCGAACCCGCCCCTGCGATGCTTCCCAGAAGCGCCGAGCTCAGGTTCCTGATCCGCCCCATAGCCAGGCGGTCCCGAAGGTAGTCCGCCGCCACCTCCTTGTTCGTGCAGTAAGTAATGTCCGCCGAATATGCTGCCCGTCGGTCCTCCGGAGACATTGCCTGCTCGATAAACGCCGCATGCAGCCCGCAGAACCGGTAAATGCCCGCCATCCACTCGGCGTCCCGCCGTGCAAGATAGTCGTTGACCGTTATCACGTGGCAGCCGCGCCCCCGCCATCCCGCCACGGTGGTCGGAAGGCTCGCGGTCAGCGTCTTGCCCTCCCCGGTAGCCATCTCCGCCACGCAGCCGCAATGCAGCGCAAACGCCCCCGCCAACTGCACCGCAAACGGTTTCTCGCCGATCTGCCTGGCCGCAACCTCGCGAATCAGCGCAAAGGCGCGGCACAACTCGACATGTGTGTCCCGCCTGCATCGAAAGACGGCCCGCAGGTCCTGCGCCTCCTGCCGAAGCCTGGACGTCGCCAGATTGCTGAACTCCTCCTCCAGCATCAACACACCCTCTGCCATCCGCCCGAATCGCCGCATCCTGGGCGCCAGCCGTCCGGCCCATCCCGCCGCCGTATCCCATGCCGCGTCGATTCCCGTTGGCGGCCGCCTCGCCGCTCGCTGGTCCATCGCCCGCCACCTGATTGTCTCCCCCGACGACATCATATATGGAACCTTCTCTGGAACAACTGCCGCAGCGACTGCCACCACTGCACCGCCAGCGGCTTGTCGTCAAGCCTGATGCGCACGATGATCCGCTGATTGATGAAAAAAGGCAGCGACTCATCCCGGTCCGGCCGGATCCGCACCTCGAAGAACATCTCCGCGGCGCGCCTGCCCGAAGGGTCCTGCAAGACCGTAGGCATACCGCCGCCCGTCGCATATCCCAGCGCTTCCGAAGGAAGCACTTCCTGCCCAGCCGGGAATATCATTTCTATGCGACCCGTCAGCTTCTTGTCGGGTCGTCGCCGAACGCGCATCTCCACCTCGTCCCGCCGCTGCTCGACAATCATCGCCGCCGTCTTCTGACCCGCCGTCGCCCGAACGACCCAGTCGCCCATGTCCGCCACGTGCCCGATCTGTTCGCCGCGATGAAGGTACATCCCCTTGGCGCGCTCTATTCGCGGCGATATCCAGGTCCCCTCGCGCGGCGCCGTCAGGCTCAGCATCGCAAGTTCCTGTCGAACCCTGCCGATCTGCTCCCCAAGCGCCTCTATCTGTTCGTCCATGATCTGTGCGGCCGCCGTTTCCGTCAGCTCCGCGAGCCGACGCCGCGTCTGAAGCGCAGTCATCTGCGCCTCCAGCGCCCGCTGCCGGGCAAGAAGGTCCATGTTGTGTGCCGTTATAATAGCCTCTCCCCCGGCCGCCACCGCCGTTTCCGAAGGCATGAAACCGTCCACGAAACCACCCGTCTCGACGTGGATTACCGACATCCGCGACGGCTCCAGGAAACCCTCTATCCGGCAGTGATCCGGCACGGGCATGATGCCAAGGCCCGCGATCAGCAGGGCGACAGCCGCCCCCGTCGAAGCCACCGCCCGCAGTCTGTGCCGTGTCAGTTCTGCGCCCGCAAAAAGGTAATGCACGAATTTGCCCAAAGGCACGAACACCCACATCACCACCGAAACACACGCCAGCACCGGCACTATGATGAACAATTCGTCCGGCAGGCGGTCGTTGAGGAAGAACAGTATGCGCAGGCTGATGAATATGCGGTAGACGGTCGATGCAATGCCGTAAACCACGAACCATATCCGCTCGCCAATAGTATGCGCCGGCGAACGCAGCGTCTTCAGGCCCCACGCATAACGCCGAACAAGGTAATAGAAGAACTCCCGCGAACGCTGGCTGAGATTGGGAATCTCGACAAGGTCCGACAAAACGTAATACGCGTCGAATCGCAGCAGGGGGTTGCCGTTGAACAGGACCGTCGACACGCTCGCCACAAATATGATGTTGTAGGCCACGATGTGAAGCGTGCCTGTCGACGTGCCCGCCCAGACCATCGCCGCAACCGCCGCAAGGAACAGCTCCATCATCACCCCCGCCATTCCCACGATTGCGCGATGCGACTTCTTGCGAAGGGCCCACGCGCTCGATGCGTCCACGTAAGGCAGCGGCACGAACACCAGAAACATCACGCCCAGCGCGTGAACCTGCCCGCCGCTGCCGTTGACCTGCCCGAAACGCTTGCACGCAAACGCATGGCAGTATTCGTGCAGGACCTTGACTATCACAAGCCCAAGATAAAGGTACATCAGGTTGTCAGGCGCAAGCACGTCCCGGCTCTGCGCCATCAGTTCACCGAAATTGCCGATCACGAAGTACAGGCCCGCCGCCAGCGCCGCCAGCCAAAGCAGCAATCCGTACACCGTGAAAACCTTGCCGAAGATCGGCAGCCATCGCTCCAGAAAGCGGTCCGGATCGACCAGGGGAATACGCACGAAAAGGATGTTCGTCATGAAGCCCTGTATCTGCCGCCGCACGCGCTTGCGATACCGGTTGAAGAGGTTCTCGGTATCGGGCGCAAGCTCCGCATAAAGCAGGTTCGTGCAGTGCAGTTGCCCCAGAAGCTGGATCACCTCCGCCTGCGTGGGCGCATTGTCGCCAAGACGCTCGTTGCATATCCCCCAAACCTCGCCCACCGTCCGCCTGCCGTCCAGAAGCCCCAGAAAGTGATACGCCTCCGGAGTAACCCGCGCAAACTTGTTCGTGCACGGGTCCTCCAGCACGTACCACATCCGCCCGCGGAAGTGCTGCCGCCACACCTGCACGCCCGACAACAGCCTCGGACGCAGGTTCACCACCCGGTACCACGCCTCATGAAATGTAGGACGATCCACAGCCATCTTCCACCGGTGTTATACCCGCCTCTTAGCCGCCACCCGCTGTCTAAACAGGGGGGTGAAATCTTAAACTTGAGTTTCGAGCTTGTTAAGGATCGAAACGTGGTATTCACTCTTACAGCCAGAGCTTCATCCGAATCCAGTTGATAATCTTCCGCGTCCATATCCATGCGTAGTGCCGCTTGCCGACCGACACCTTGGCCACGCCTTCCATTCCGGGCCGCATCCACTCCCGAGTCTCTTCCAGCCGTACACGCACCCGGAAAACGTTGCGCTGCTTGACGATCTCCGCCATGGGATTGACTCGCTCCACCACGAACCGGATCGGCTCTGCGGGATACGACGCCGTCGCAAGCCTCCCTTCCTGGCCCGGCCTGATCTCGAAGATGTCCTCCTCGCTGACAAGCAGCTCCGCCCTGAGCCAGTCGATCGGCGTAACCTCGAACAGCACCTCGCCGGTCCGCACCGGCTTGCCCGTCTCCTTCTTGAGGTCTCCGCTCACGACTATGCCGCTGACCGGGCTGATGATCGCCGCCTGCTCGATCCGGTAGTTGATCAGGTCGATCTGTGCGGCCAGTTTGTCTGCGTTGGCCTGTGCTATCTGCGCCTGTGCAGTCTGTCCGTCCCGCATCGCCGCTGCCGCCTGCTTCAGGTATCCGCTCTGCTCGGCCCTTGCCGCCGCCAACTGAAGGCGAAGTTCCGCCGTATCCAGCGATGCAAGCACCGTCTCACCGGCCTCGACCTGGTCGCCTACCTCGGTGTTGACAGCCTTGATGTATCCGTCGAAAGGCGCCGGAACCACCTGTTGATAGACCGCCTCAAGGATGAACGGCGCCTTCGGTCGGTACTGACCCTTGGCAAACACCAGAAACACGATCGCCGCGAAGATCGCAAGAGCAGCCACCTTTGCCCATGTATGCTCGGCGCCCAGAACCTTGCCGAAGAGCCTCTCGATGCTCCCGACGATGCGCGCCCCGATCCACCGATCACTCTTGTAAAGCTGCATCAGACGAGGCGTACACATCTCGCACGCAAGCCGCAGCGTCTCGATCTCGTCGAACTTGAACGGATCGTCCGCGGCTCGTTCCAATGTAACTGCGCCCACGACGTCTCCGTCCGACCGCAATGGCAGTGTCAGGATTGCCACCGGACCGTGTCGCGACGAGAAGTGCTCAGCCGCGCGCACTATGCATGGATTGTCTTCGCTCGCAGGCAGGGCGACCTCGGTGTCCTGGTCGAAGCTCTCCTCCATAACCGATTCGAGGTTGCCGACAATCTCCATCTTGCGATTGAAATGCTCCGTGTGGCTCATCGCGCGCAACTGGATATAGCGCCCCTTGACGAATCCGATGCTCGCCCGCTGGCAGCGCCACTGTGAGGCGATCTCATTGCAGAACGCCATCGCCGCGCTGCCGAAGCGACCGTATCGATTTGTCGCCGAGAGCGTCTCGATTGCGCTCTGCATCCGCCGGATCGCCTTGCTTGCGCCCGTTGCCGACTCGCAGCTCCGCACCAGTCGCGCGATCGCGTCGGCTCGCTGCCCCTGATCGATAGCCTCTTCTTCATCTGCGGCTTGCACGACTACCAGAAGAGCTGCCGCCCCTCCAGGTACAAACGCGGCCGGCAGGGCGATGGCGTATTGTCCTTCTCCGTTGCCTCCGCTCGCAGCGTCGATTCGCGCAACGACCATTCTCTTGCTCGAAATCGCCTCGGCCCCCGTCGCCGCCGATTTCACCAGCCACGCCGCGGGTCTCGTCGTCGCGCTGACCGGCGGATACACCGCAAGCACATCGACTCCTTTGCCTTCCGAAAGGCGCAGCACCGCTCCGCCCTCGCCGCCGCAGACATGGCACTCAACGGCAAGGACATTCTCAAGAAATGTCCGACCGTCTCCATCGTAATTATCCAGACTATTTAATAGGTCGCTTATGTCCATCTATGCTTCCCGAAGGGTAACGTGCTCTTAGGCATTTTACACAATTCGCCTGCCGCCAGGGCGCGGCAACCGGCCAAAAACACGCAAAAACGCAAAAATACCGGGCCTGAAAACAAACAAAACGCGAAAAAATGCAAAAAACACACTTTGAATTCGGAAGAAAAACCCGCTGACACCCAAAAATACGCCTAAATCTGCAAAAAAAAACGGCGAAACCGCCGCTGCGGACAGGTATAATACCCCCCTTTGGGCAAACAAACTGATTGTTCCACAAGGACTCTCTATATGGCAAAAGCTGAACAACTCGTCCTCGCCTACAGCGGCGGCCTTGACACATCCGTCATAATGCCTTGGCTAAAAGAGACTTACGGCTATGACATCATCGCATTCGCCGCCGAATTAGGCCAGGGAGACGAACTCCAAAACATCCAAAAAAAAGCTCTGAAAACCGGAGCCATTAAGTGCATTGTAAAGGACCTCCGCAAGGAATTCGTCGAAGAATACGTATTTCCCATGCTGAAAGCGGGCGCCATCTACGAAAACAACTATCTCCTCGGCACCTCAATAGCCCGCCCACTAATCGCAAAACACCAAGTCATGATTGCGCAAGCCGAGCACGCACAAGCAGTTGCGCACGGCGCCACCGGAAAGGGTAACGACCAGGTCCGCTTCGAACTGACCTATATGGCCCTGGACCCAACCCTCAAGATCGTCGCCCCCTGGAAAGACCCCGCCTTTGACCTCACCTCACGCGAAGCCGCCGTCGATTACGCACGAAAACACAACATTCCAATCGATCAGAGTAAGAAAAAAATCTACTCGCGCGATCGCAACCTCTGGCACATCAGCCACGAAGGCGCCGATCTCGAAGACCCTTGGAATGAGCCGAAAAACGATCTTTTCGTCTTATCAAGGCCTGTTTCCAAGACGCCGGCGAAGGCCGATTACGTCGAAATCGGCTTCGAGGAAGGTATTCCGGTGAAGCTCAACGGCAAACGCATCGCCAGTGTCAAACTCATCGAGACACTCAACGAGATCGGCGGAACGCACGGCGTCGGCCAGGACGATCTGGTCGAAAACCGCCTTGTGGGCATGAAGTCCCGAGGCGTCTACGAAACCCCCGGCGGCACGATCCTGGTCGCAGCGCATAAAGCCTTGGAGAGCATAACGTTAGATCGTGAGACGATGCACTTCAAGCAGCATGTTGCTCTCAAATATGCCGAGATGGTATATTACGGTCAGTGGTTCTGCCGGCTGCGGGAGGCCTTGGACGAGTTCGTCAACGCGACCCAGCGAACGGTGACAGGAACAGTGCGGCTCAGACTGTACAAGGGTAAATGCACCCTGGCCGGTGTCAAGAGCCCGCAAAGCCTTTATAGGCATGATCTTGCGAGCTTCAAGATGGGCGCCGAATATGATTCAACAGACGCTACCGGCTTCATTCGGCTGTTCGGCCTGCCCATGAAGGTGGCCGGCATCGTCGACAGAGAGTCGCAACCCGGGTCAAATCGCAGGAAGTGATCGCATGTTTGTGGCAGGCGACGTTCACGGAGGCTGTCTTGACGCCTGAAGTAATCTGGCTGATATTCCTTTTTGCGTTTGGAAGTTGTATAGGCAGCTTTCTCAACGTGGTGATCTATCGTTTGCCGCGGGACAAATCGATAGTCAGCCCTCCGTCGTCATGCCCTGCGTGTGGAAGAAGAATTCCTTTCTATCACAACGTGCCGCTTATCTCATGGATTGTGCTGGGGGCAAAATGCCGTTATTGCCGGGTGCCGATTTCTCCACGCTATTTCATCATCGAACTGGCAACCGCTGTCATGTTCGTGGCGGTTTACCTGCTGTTCTTCAAGACAGGATATCGCACATTCGGCATTGGACCGGCGGCGGGAGTTGCAGGGGGGATGGAGGAGTTTCTGGCGGGTGGCTGGCTGTTTTACGTAACATGCATGATCCTGCTCAGCGCGTTTCTGGCCGCATCGGCGATCGATCTGGAGTTGTGGGTAATTCCGCTGTCGTTGTGCTGGTTTGTGACGGCCGCGGGCGTAATCGCATCCGGTGCGGCGCCTTTGGTGATTGATCCGCTGACTATCCGCTCTTACAGGGTCTTTCCCACGGCCGGCGCCCTGACGGGGGCACTGGCGACAGGTGCAGTGATTGGCCTTGCGGTCTCACTCCTTGGGCTTGCAACGGGCAAGATAAAGAGAAGTTATGAATACCCTAAGGGTTACAATCCCGAATCAGACGAAGAGCCCGAGTTCAACCATCGCGCCGAGACGCTCCGAGAGATCGTGTTTCTAATGCCCGTAATCGCCGGGGCGACGGGCGGTTACCTCATCTTCAGCCATTCCGCCGGCATCCATGCGTGGTGGGTAAACCTTATGCAGCAGCCGATCGTGGTCGGAGTACTGGGCAGTATTTGGGGATACCTCGTCGGCTGTGGAGTAGTCTGGGCGACGAGGATTCTCGGCAATCTGGCGTTCGGCAAGGAGGCAATGGGTTTAGGCGATGTGCATCTGATGGGGGCCGCTGGCGCTGTCATCGGCGCCGTGTCGGTTGTACTGGCGTTCTTCATCGCGCCGTTTTTCGGCCTGGCCTGGGCGATGTACCAGACGATTTTTCGCAAAACGCGCCAAATTCCTTACGGTCCGTTCTTGTCAATGGCCGTCTTTCTCGTTATCATCTTTCACGACTGGTTCAGAACATGGATTGCCGGGCTCTATTTTTATCAGTAAAGGTCCCGTTTAATGAAAAGGAGATCAGATATGAGTAACATGGGCGTAAGGACACAGATCTTGCTGGAGGGGCTGGTTGCGGCGCTGCTTGTTTCGGGTTGCGGCTGCACCGACTGGAAGAAAAAACATGACGGGCTGGCGGTGGAGCATCAAAACCTGCTTGGGCGATATGAGAACTGCATGTCTTCGCTGGACAGCACGGCGACGGAGAAGAACAGGCTCGGCCAGGCGCTGAATTCGACTCAGCAGCAATTAGCCGAACTTCAAAGGCAGCTTAGTGCTGGCAGAAACGACACCGGATTCGAAGGGCTTGACACCGCGATAGACCCCAGGGCGGGTACGATCACGGTAACGCTTGAGAACACGATACTGTTTGCTTCGGGCGCGGCGGAGGTCAAGAGTTCGGTGATCTCGGAGCTTGATAAGATTGCGTCCGTGCTTCAGCAGCGCTACCGCGACAAGGACGTAAGCGTCGTGGGGCACACGGATACTGATCCCATCAACAAGACCAAAGACCTTTGGAAGGACAATTGGGACTTGTCGTCGGCGAGGTCGCTGGCGGTGTTGAGGTATCTCGTCAAGCGCGGCATCCGGCCAGAGCGAATCAAGGCGGTTGCCGCGGGTGAGTTTCGTCCCGTCGCCTCCAACTCCACGGTAGCGGGCAAGTCAAAGAATCGGCGCGTAGAGATCGTCGTGCACATGTATTAGACTCAGCCACGCGCAGGGCTGATTGCTAATCGAGCCCTTCTTGTTTGTCACTCAAGAAGCCGACGGCGCTAACTGTGCCGTCGGCTTTTATGTTTATTGCCGCTGCGCCGTCAACCGGCGCGTACAGCGCGCGAACAGCCGCGGGCGGTCGGTAGGCGGCGGCGTATCTGGCGCCGCTGCAGTTTATGATGACGGTATCCGCGGCAAGTCTTTCGACAAAACCTTCCACAAGATTCGTCGTCGAGCCGTGATGAGGCATTACAATGACGTCCGCCCTCACGTCGGGATAGCGACTAAGGATCTGTTGCTGGGCATACAATTCAATATCGCTGCATAGCAGGATGCGCCGACCGGCAAATTCAATGAGAAGCACCAGCGATTTGTCATTGTCGCTAATCTCGGCATCCCGGCAGACTTCATCCGTCGGCCACAGCAGGCTTACCGAGGCCCGCTCATTAAGTTGTACGTTCTCGTCCAGCAGTTTCATCTTGTGCCCGAGCTGCATCAGGCACGAGTTCAAATAACCGGCCGTCGATACGGTTGCTGCTTTCTCAAGAACGGCGGCGCTGGTCCAGATATTATCCACGCTGACCGTGGCGACGATCTCCGGAATGCCGTTGACGTGGTCTATGTCGGCGTGGCTTATTACAAGATGATGAATGCGGCCGATTCCTTTATGGCGGAGAAAGGGCACTACCGTTCGCCAGCCGCAGTTCTTGCTGCTGAGCGAGCCGGCGTCGAAAAGCGCATTCTGCCCGCCCGGAAACTCGACAAGGACAGCCTGCCCGTGACCGACGGCAAGCGAGGTCATTTCAAGATCGCTGCGATGCGTCCTGCAATGTTTCATTGCGCAAAGGGGCATCAGAATCGCAACAACGGCCGATACGAAGAGTGCTCGCCTGTACAAAGGACGTTCAATGCGACTGAAGCGCAGCAGCAGCATAACAGCATAATAGCCCGCAACGTATAACCCGCCGACCCGGCCTATACGAACTTCCGACAGACCCACGCCGGCCAGGAACTTCACGGAGCCGACAAAGGCCTGCGCCAGCAGCGACAAAAGCAGCCCCAAAACGAGCGCAACCGTCGGCAGCAGCAGCGTCAGAATGATCTTGGCGAATCCCAATACCAGGATGAGCCAGACAACAGGAAGAACGAATACAGTCCAGATGCTCGCCAACGGCCCGATACTGCCGAAATGATAAAGAAGTATGCCCGAGCCGCCGAGCCATGCTGCAAGGCCTACGGCAAAAAGATCGACGGCATTAGTAAGAAGAAACGTTACCCACGTTGCGCCGGAATTCTTTAAACGGGTGTGCAGCGGGTCCGCGGTGCGGTCCAGGATCCAGTTGCAGAGAGGCCGATGAAACAGAATGATGCCGGTGACGGTGGCGTAGGAAAGTTGCCAGCCGGCGGTGAAGACGTCAGCGGGCCGCAGCAGCAGCCCCGCCATCGCAGCAATCGCCAGGGTATTCAGCGGATTCGGCCTGCGAGCAAATACGACCGACAAAAAGAAGACCCAGCATATAACCGCGGCTCGCAGCGTAGGCGCACGCACGGGCACAACGACCAGATACAAGGCGATCACCACTATGCATACGACCGCTCGCCATCTCTTCGGCAGTCCGCTCATCCGCAGCAAACGCCACGCTGTCATCGCAAGGATCCCCAGGTGCATGCCCGACAGGCTTATGAAATGAGCCAGGTTGGTCCTTTGAAATGCGTCGGCGGTTTCGATATCGATGCCGCTCCTTTGCCCCAGCAGCAGCGCCGTCAGCACAGGCGCCGCGTCGTGCTCTGCGAGTATCTCGTCAAGCAGCGCTCCATGGGTGCTGCTGCGCAGCCCTTCGACGGCAGCGGCAAACGAGCCCTTCGGCGCAGCGGCGATCAGCCGGAGCCCGTCGGCCGATTCAACCGACGCGACGACATGAATGTTCCTTCGCTGAAGCGACTTCCTGATGTCGAATTGGCCGGGATTGGCGGCCCTGCCAAACTCATTAAGCCAGCACTGAAGCTCAACATAATCGCCGGGCTCCAGGTTGGCGACTTCAGCGGGAGCCTGCACGAACACAATGCCCGACACGCCCACCCATCCGCCCGCCGACCTGACACTGCGGGCTTCCATGTAAAAGCGGCATGCCGGCGGACTCCAGTTGTAGCGGCCGAACTTCCAAAGGTCCTGATTTTCGCATGAGGGCTTCGTTCGAAGGTGTCCGCGAACCGTTGCCAGTGTCCGACTGGTGCGCACAAGATGACGGATGTCATCGCCGCGCGGCTGGTAATAAGCCTTCAGCCGAACCGTGCCCAGGCAAAACGCAGCAAGACACGCCGCAGCCGTCGCCGCATACAAACGCACCCGCTGATCCTGAGATCTCCACAGGGCTGCCAGCATTATTGCCGGCAAAGCCCCCGCAGCAAATCCGATCGGCACGGCAAGCATGTGCTCAGTAATTATCCCGCCAACGAATGCAACGGCCGGCAGGATCAGCGGGCAATACGCAAGCAGCCCCGCCACGCCCAAATTGCGCTCCGCAAGGCGGGCGTCCAGCAGTTTAAGTTGTCGCCGTACAGGGTCCACCAAAAAGACTCCGATGCCGCAGGGCTGTATCAGCCGAAATCGCCGCTTGCAGGCATTATATGACCTTTAAGGCCTCTGTTCAAGATGCCGTTGTTCGGGCTCTTATTCCGGAAAAAAGATTGTTGCGCAAACACATTCCCCTTCGTTTATAATGGAGCAGGGACAAACAGCCAAAATGAATGCTTGCAGGAGCGGATTTGCACAAGCGCCATCAAAGACTTATGGACCTCCTCGATGAATCGGGGGCAAGCCTTCACGTTCTTTTCTTGCGGCTGACTCTGCGTGATGATATTGCAGAGGATTTGATGCAGGAACTCATGATCAAGCTGAGCGCTTCGCCGCGATTCGAACGCGTGGAGAACTATCGATTCTACGCCCGAAAGGCCGCGATCAATCTCGCATTCGACTGGCGACGCAGGCAGAAGCGCCAAAACGTGCCACTGGAGATGCTCGCTCAGACTGCATGCAGTGAGGACACCCCGGCGGGGGAGTTGATTCGGCGCGAGGAACTCGAAGAGGTGCTCGAAGCCATCGGCCGCCTCGACAAGCCGGGCAGAGACGTCATCGTAATGCGATACATCGAGCAGCGGGCGTACGACGACATCGCACGAAGATTGGGCATGACATCCCACCACATCCGAGCACTGTGTCATCGGGCGCGCCAGCGCCTGAAAGACATACTTAGCAGAAGCAGCCTTGACAAATACGGAAGGGGGGACGGCGATGTCTGAATACAACGAACGAAGACTGCTTCGCCGATTGCAGGCATTGTCGCAGATTGAGCCCGCGCCGGAACTGACGCAGCGCGCGTTACGAAATGCGCAGGCGACGGTTGAGAAACTCGACAAGCATGCCCCGCCGAATGCGGGGTGGTGCGGCCTGGCTATGACGCCTCGCGGCCTGTCCGCGGCGGCGGCGGGCATAGTAATCCTGGTGCTGATCGGCGCCGCGGCGCTGATGTGGCGCGCGCACGTGCCGAGAACCTCCCCTCAAGCCGCACACGAATCCACACCCGAACCCAGCCAGGCTGCTTTGGAGACCACCTATGATGCTCAGGCTGCCGAGCCCCAGGCGCCGCCCGAGATCGAAAGAGAACTGAGGCACATATTGGCCCTGGCCCAGACCGGCGACATGCAGGGCCTTATGGATGTGCTCGACCAGGGAAGCTTCGCCGGCAAGCTGGTCGCAGCCAGCTACCTGACGGAGATCGGCGACCTAAGTGCGATCGCGCCCCTGGAAGAACTCAGTGCCCGGTGGTACGGCGACAATGAATTGAACCCGTTTGCAGCGGCTGTATCGCAGATCAGGCAGCGCCTTGAGAAGGATCACGATAGCACGCCCATCCCCGAACCGCAGACGGAACGCGACGACACCGAACAACCGCATCTGGACCCTGGCGATTCGGCGCCCCGCGACCTGCCCGCCGCGGGCCAATTCAAGGAGATCGTGCAGGTTCACTGCATCCGGCAGCAGCGCACCGACGGCGCCGTTGTTCGCGCGCAAACGTGGATCAGGCTGCCGGACTGTTTGCGCGATGAGGATCCGGACGACCAGCGGATTATTATCGACAATGGCCTGCAAAGGCTCACCCTCGACACCTCACTGAGGCAGGCCCGATTCTCCGACACGTTTAAGGATGCTGAACCGCCTGGCGAACATTGGCTGTTCGGGCAAATCGAGGTGCTGCGCGGCCGTCGCATAGATGATGATATTGTGCTGACCAGGATCGAAGAGGAAAGTACCGAAGACACCCTCGTTTTCTCGGTACAATCGTCCCAGGCCGAGGGCAAGGTCTGGATCGCCGCGGCGGGGATGCTGCCGCTTAAGGTGGAGGCCAGGCTGACCGGCGACCCGAACTCTCAGCACGAACAATCGGCCACAATAACGTTTGATTACCGCCCGATCCCCGATGAGGTATTTGCACTGAAGATTCCCGACGGTTACACCGAACTGCCGCCGAAAGAGGCTGGCGTGTTCAGCGGGCACGTCGTGGACCTGTCGGGCAATCCGCTCGCGGGCGCCGTAGTGCACGTCAAGGCGCCGGGCCTCCCCAATGACAAGCCGCTCGCCGGCCTTTCTAATGAGAAGGGCGCCTTCAACATCAGAATGCCGATGAATCTTGCCGCGCTTCAGTCTCCGGTCGTGGTGTGGGCGGTTGTGCCGAATGAGCCCGGTTTCGTTGGCTGGACGTTACTGCAAAGCGACCTTGACAAGGAAAGGCATGCGCTGCCGGACGGTGAAATCCCGGGCGACCCGGGTGTCATAAATGTCTCGCCGGATTACAAGGTCACAAAGACGCCGGAAGGTATGAGCTGGACTGCCGGCTGGTGCACCGGGGCCTCCGATATGGTGCTGTTCATGGAACAGGCCGGTCGCATCGTCGGCAGGGTAACCGACGTCTCGGGCACCGGCATTGCCGGCGCTTCGGTCAACGTGCGGTTCGCGCTCGAAAAGGAAACCGGCGGGCACATATACTCATACGACAGGTTCTGGTCGACCGAGGTGCTCACCGATGCAGAGGGCAGGTATCTGGTCGGCTCTCTGCCGCGTTTGTCGAAGAACAGCAGCAGGGCGCTAAGGGTTGCCGCCGACGGTTATGTCACCGAAGCCAGGACGCTCACGAGCGACGGTCCGCTTGAGCTGCTGACGGTGGATATCAGGATGCACCGGGCCGGCCTGACAGTGCGAGGCGTCCTGAAGGACAACTACGGTGTGCCGTTGTCGGATCGGCCGATCTTCGCCACAGTCGACGGCAGAAAATATTTTGGATGCTCCACAAGGTCTGACGTTGACGGGCGCTTCGAGTTGAAAGGATGCCCCGATGCGCAGGGGCTTGGCGTATTTGTCGAACTTACCCACAATCCGCATGCCCACGGCCCAGTGCGGGATGCGTTTGTCTATTACCCCGACGTTGCTGTCGACGTACAATACGAAGCAGGACGCACCGAGTATGAAGTGGAGCTCATCGCCGCGTTTCCGGAGCTGACCATCAATGTGGATGTGCTTGATGCCACCGGTCACCCGCTGGCGTGGTATCCGGTTGAGATTCGCGCCGATGTTCCCATATCGACACAGTGGAAACTTGATCGCGGGTTCTACGCTGTTGCTGATGAGGCTGGATTCTGCCAATTGAGCAGAGTGCCCGATTTGCCTGGCCTCAAAGTGGTTCTGTCGGGGCAGTATTACACCAGCTCCTACCAGCACCTGCCCGAATCCCAGCGCCGGGCGGTTCAGGAGTGCGCAGCATTATACCGCAACAAGTTCAGGTGGACGGAAGTGCCGATCGAGATCGAGCCAGGACGCAGGGAATACTACGTGCGGGCCGTAGTGCTGACACACGAGGAGCCAGAGCCGGCCTTTCCGAGGTAACTACATTGGCTTGTATGCCCCGATAAGGCCGCGGGCGCGCTCCTGCCAGGCGCTTTCGCCGTTTTGAACGAAGTATTCGAACGATTCGTCCTTTACCATCTCGCCAAGAATCGCCTTTCGCTCCGCCGAATCCTCAACCACGGCGATGATCTGCTTGCGCACGACGTCAAGGGCCTCCACGAATCGGCCGTGCTGCTCCGTGAACATCTCTTCGATTTTCTGCCTCAGGTGCCCCGCGTATGCCGGGCATTTGCCGTCCGTGCCGATAGCGATTTGAAGCGAACCACGATCTACGACGGCGGGCACGTAGAAATCGCACAGTCCCGGCTCGTCGACGACATTGCACAGAACCTCGAGCTGCTGGCAGTCTTTGTAAATGCGATTGTTCAAAACGCTGTCGTTGGTTGCCGCGATGGCAAGCACGGCTTCCGCCAGGTAGTCCTTCGAATAACTGCTCAGAATCAACTCGATATTGGTTCCGCTGCAAGCCTCTTCGAAGGTCGCGGTTGCATGTTCGGCGACCACGACAACACGCGCGCCTGTGGCGCTGAGCGACAGGACTTTGCGTGCTGCAACCGCGCCGGCGCCGATCACGACGACGCGACGACCGCTCAGGTCGAGATATATGGGGTATTTGGGCATATCTCTCTTATACCAATTGCCTCCGAGCATGCAAGAAGTAAAATCCTCACTAAGAAGGATGTCGGCGGTTTGGCGACGCCGGATGAGGCTCATCGCCGGGATTTAGGCGCACTTTCGCGTGTTCGGAGGCGTTTTTGACTCGCGAACGGGCCTGCAACTCTGTAGAATGCCGGTTTATATTCGAACGCCTAAGGTACATAAATGAGCCGAGCAATCCAGCTAAATACGCCGCTGACGGAAGCGGCTGTGCGGTCGTTGCAGGCAGGCGATGAGGTGGCAATCAGCGGACCCGTATACTCGGCTCGCGATATGGCGCATCAGCGGCTCTGCAAACTGCTTGATCTCGACGGGGTCTTGCCGATTGACCTGCGTGGAGCGGTGATTTATTTTGTCGGACCCACGCCGGCGCCCCCTGATCGCCCGATAGGATCAGCCGGTCCGACCACGGCCTCTCGAATGGATGCTTTTAGTCCAAAACTAATAGCCGCCGGCCTGAAAGGCATGATCGGCAAAGGCTATCGAAACGAAACAGTCCGCGAGGCCCTGAAGCAGTACCAGGCAATCCATTTTTCGGCAGTCGGCGGGGCGGGCGCCCTCCTGAGCAGGCACATTGTTGCATCGGAGGTTGTCGCCTATGAAGATCTCGGAACCGAAGCGATTCGACGGCTCGTGCTGGAGCAGTTCCCGGTGATTGTAGCCTACGATGCACACGGCAACAGCGTTTATGATAATGAGGTCCGATAGATGAAAGTTGCAATTGCCGGCCTGATGCAGTCGGGCAAGAGCACGCTGGTCTCGGCTATAAGCGGCAGGCCGGTGCCGCCGCCCGGTTCCGTTGCGGTCGAAGAGGTCGTCGTGCCCGTGCCCGACGAGCGGCTTGACTGGCTCACCGATTTGTATCAGCCCAAGAAAACCGTTCATGCCACGATTGATTGTCTCGATCTGCCCGGCATGTCGTTCACGGACGAGCACACACGGGCTGCCGCCAGGAGGCTATTCAACCAGGTTCGCACCGTGGACATGTTCGTCATTGTCGTCCGTGCGTTCGACGGGCAAACCGATGCTGCAAGGTCCCTGGCGGATATCAAGACCGAGTTCCTGCTGTCCGATCTGGAGCTCGTCGCGACGCGCGTCGACCGACTCGCCAAACAGGTGCACAAACCCACGAAAACGCAGGCCCATGACAAGGCCGAACTCGCTGTCCAGTTGAAATTCCAGGAGGCCCTCGAAGCCGAGAAGCCCCTCAGCACGGTGATAAAGGACGAAAACGAACTGGACCTTGTCAGGTCGCTGGGGTTTCTAACGCTCAAGCCGATTATGGTGGTTGTCAATGTTTCCGAAGACCGCGCCGGCGAGAACATGGACCTTGACGATGTCGTCGCGCCTGAAGTGCAGGTCATCACCCTCTGCGCAACGCTCGAGAGCGAACTGGCCCAACTGGACGAAGCCAGCCGCGCGGAGTTTATGGCCGACATCGGGATTAACGAACCTGCTGCAAAACGCTTCGTGCAGAGCTGCTACTCCGCCCTGGGGCTCATCAGCTTCCTGACGGTCGGCAAGGACGAGGTTCGCGCCTGGCCGATACGCCGGGGAACAACCGCACACGATGCCGCCGGCAAGGTCCACAGCGACATAAAAAGAGGCTTCATACGCGCCGAAACCATCGCCTATGACGACCTCAGAACGCTCGGCGACGAGAAGGCCTGCAAGGCCGCCGGCAAGGTTCGACTTGAAGGCAAATCGTACATCGTCCAGGACGGCGACATTATCAATTTCCGCTTCAATGTGTGATGCGGCGTCTTATTCTTTGTAATGGTTAGGGAGTCTCAATTTGAAGGCGCAGGTTTTAACCGGTATCAGGCAGATGGAGTCTCGCGAGGTCAGCGATCCGGCTATTAAAAATGATACCGACGTGCTGCTCAAAATCGATCTGGTCGGCGTCTGCGGAAGCGACGTTCACTACTACGAGACAGGCAGAATTGGCTCGCAGGTGGTGCAGTACCCCTACATAGTTGGCCACGAATGTGCGGCAACGGTGGCGGATGTCGGGTCTGCGGTTACAAGCGTCAAACCCGGCGATACTATTGTCGTGGATCCCGCCTCCTGGTGTGATGAGTGCGACCAGTGCCGGATGGGTCGCGAAAACACCTGCCGGAATCTCAGCTTCCTGGGAACCCCCGGACAGGGTCCCGGCTGCCTCAGCGAATACATCGTCATGCCGCAAAAGAGCTGTTTTCCCACACATGGCGCAATCACTACGGAGCAGGCGGTCCTGTGTGAGCCGTTTGCAATCGGTGTTTACGCCGTCAAACGCTCGCCGGCGGCTAACGGCGCAAAGATCGCCATACTTGGCTGCGGCCCCATCGGCCTCAGTTGCCTTGTCGCGGCTGGGGCGCAGGGTGTTGACATTGCCTATATGACCGACCGGATCGACCGGCGCCTTGCTGTCGCCGCCGATGCCGGCGCTGTCTGGACGGGCAACCCCGATAAGGAAAACATCGTCGAGGCCATCGACGACAGAGAGCCCTTCGGGCTGGATATCGTATACGAATGTGCCGGGCAGCAGGAAACGCTCAATCAGGGCATTGAATTGCTTCGCCCCGGCGGTACGCTGATGATCGTCGGCATACCTCGCGCCGAACAGGTATGTTTCAGCATCGACAGGATTCGCCGCAAAGAGATAACGATTGTCAATGTGCGGCGACAGAATGGCTGTACGCAGCAGGCAATAGACCTGATCGCCTCGGGTCGCGCATCCGTGGATTTCATGATTACGCATCGCTTTGCCTTCGACCAATCCAAAGAAGCCTTCGATCTGGTCGCCGGCTATCAGGACGGCGTTGTCAAAGCACTGATCAAGGTGGGCGCGCGATGAAGTCGGCCGCCGTCATCAGCATCGGCAATGAACTCCTGACTGGTACAAAAGTCGACACCAATGCCTCATATCTGTGCAGGGAGTTGTTGTCCTGCGGCGTTGCCACCGGTAGTATTCTGACCATCGGCGACGATGTACAGGCTATTGTTGATGCTTTCAAGATGGCGACCGACGCTGCGGACATTGTCCTTGTAACCGGCGGACTCGGACCTACAGGAGACGACCTCACACGACAGTCGCTTGCCGACTTCCTTGGGGTCAAGCTCGAATTCCACCAGGAATTGTTCGATCAGATATCAGCGTTTTTCGCGCGTATCGGCCGTGAAATGTCCAACACCAACCGGGTCCAGGCGTTTCTTCCCGCCGGGGCACAAGCACTTGTAAACAGCATCGGAACAGCCCCTGGAATCGCCGTTCAAACCCGCGGCAAATTCATTGCCTGCATGCCCGGCGTGCCCGTCGAGATGAAAAATATGTTCGCCGAGCATCTTGCCGCACGACTCAAAGAAATCGCCCACGGCCAGGGCGTGGTCACACGCAAACTCATGTGTTACGGCACAGGAGAGTCCGCCATTGCCGCCATCCTCGGAGATCGCATGGAAAGAGGGCGAAATCCCCTCGTCAACACCACCGCCTCAGCGGGCGTGGTAACAGTCCACGTCGTTGCTTCAGCCCCTGAAAGAGCCGCCGCCGAGCGGATGGCCCAATGCCGGCAGGATGAACTTCGCGACCTCCTGGGCGACATCGTCTACGGCCAAGACGACCAGACGCTCGCCGAGGTAGTCGGCCGCGTCCTCACCCAATGCGGCAAAACACTTTGCGTAGCCGAGTCCTGCACCGGCGGGCTCCTCGGCAAGATGATCACCGACATGCCCGGCGCAACCGCCTTTTTCAAATGCGGGTGGATTACCTACAGCAACGAGGCAAAAGTCAGAGACTTGAATGTGGACGCAGCCTGGATTGAAGAGCACGGCGCCGTCAGCGAGCCGGTAGCCGCCGCAATGGCCCAAGGCGCAAGAAGCAGAGCCGCCGCCGACTACGCCCTGGCGATCACCGGCATCGCAGGCCCCGCCGGGGGAACTGAACAAAAGCCGGTCGGACTAGTCTACATTGCCTTGGACGCCCCCAAAGGAACAACCTGCCGACGATTCCTGCTCTCCTCCTCGCGTCAGGACATCAGGCTCAGAAGCGCCCTGGCCGCACTCGATATGCTCCGCCGCGATTTGTGAATTGACGAAACCAGTGCAATATGCTATAATAATGAAGTCTGGGGTTGCCCATTTTGAAACTTAGCTTGGATCAATGGCACAAAAGCGTAAACATTTAGGCGAAATCCTGTATAAGAACAAGCTTGTCGACAAGCCAACTCTTATTAAGGCCATCAAAAAAGCCAGAGCCGACAACAAGCGCCTCGGCGAAACCCTCGTCAGCATGGGCATCGTTTCCGAGGACGTGATCAGCAAGGCCCTCGCAAAGCAGTTCGGCCTCGAATACGTCGATCTCGACGAAACCCCCATCCCCCAAAGCGCACAGAAACTCATACCAGAGGAGTTGATAAAAAAGCATTTCGTACTCCCGCTGGGAGTGGACAACGGAAGGCTGAAAATCATCATCAGCGATCCGATGGACCTTGACCTGCTCGATCTGCTTCGCTTCCGCCTCAACAAGGAGCTCGACTGCTGCCTGGCCAGCCCCACAAAAATCCGGACCCACATCCTCCACACGATGGATCAGGTCCGCAGCAGCATCGACGCCACCGCCGCCGAGCTTCAGGCGGCCGGCCACGCCATCGAGGCCGAAATCCGCCGCGCACAGGCCAACGAGCAGGAGGACGATGGACCCATCATCCGACTGGTCAACCTGATCATCGACGAAGCCGTCAGACTCCGATCCAGCGACATCCACGTTGAGCCGATGGCCGATCGCGTCCGCGTGCGCTACCGCATCGACGGCGTCTGCGTCGAACGCGACAACATACCAAAAAGCATGCAGGCCCCCCTCATCGCCCGCGTCAAGATTCTCTCCGGCATGGACATCTCCGAGCGGCGACTGCCTCAGGACGGCCGTATCAAACGCCTCATCGACGGCCAGGACATCGACTTCCGTGTCTCCTGCCTGCCCGGATACCACGGCGAGAGCACCGTATTGCGTATTCTGCGTCCCGATTCAGTCAACATTGGCATTCAGGCACTGGGCTTCGAACAGGACGACTACCAGGCCTTCCTGAACATCATTAAACGCCCCAACGGAATCTTCCTCGTTACAGGCCCGACGGGAAGCGGCAAAACCACAACACTGTACGCCGCCCTCAAGGAGCTCAATCGCTCCGACCGAAAGATCATCACCGCCGAAGACCCCGTCGAATATAACGTCGCCGGAATAAACCAGTGCCAGGTCCGCACGGAAATCGGCCTCACCTTTGAAAAAATTCTAAGGTCTATGCTGCGGCAGGCTCCAAACATCATACTCATCGGTGAAATTCGTGACGGACTGGTCGCCGACATCGCCATACAGGCCGCACTCACGGGCCACCTCGTCTTCAGCACCCTCCACACAAACGATGCCCCGAGCGCGGTAACCCGTCTGATCGACATGGGAGTCAAGCCCTTCCTCGTCGCCAGTTCCATCCAGGCCATCATGGCTCAGCGACTCGTGCGAGTCATCTGCGAGAACTGCAAAGTCGTCAACGAAAACCCCGACCCGCACTACTTGCGCCTCCTGAGAATCACCCCCGATGAACTCCGTAATCGACCTGTATACAAGGGAGCCGGATGTCCAAGATGCCAGAATACAGGCTACAGAGGCCGGCTGGCTATTTTTGAAATGCTCCAGATGAATAACCAGATACGCGAACTGGCTTTCGCCAGGGCCCCGGCCTCCGAACTCCGCAAAGCCGCAAGAAACAGCGGCATGAAAACGCTTCTGGAGGATGGAAAACGAAAGGTATTCAAGGGTGTTACAACCTGCGATGAGGTAGCCAGGGTCTCGCAGGCCGAAGGCCTCGTAGTTGATGATTAGTTGCCCGCAACCTGCCATGTACGCATCTTGGGGGTGCTGCGGATCAAGAAAGAGATGTTTGAGGATATAATATGGCTTCACTTCACATTGATAGATTACTGGAAGCTTGCATCAAAATGGGCGGTTCGGATATCCATCTGGTCGTCGGCAGACCGCCGGTCCTGCGCATGCACGGCAGGCTCCGCTCGCTCGACACAAAAGTCCTCGAGCCCGACGACACAGTCTCGCTCATGAAGAGTATCACGCCTGAAAAAAACCAGCAGGAGATACAGGAAGAAGGCGGAACCGACTTCGGCTTTGCGTTCGGCGACGCCGGACGTTTCAGAACGGCCGTCTTCCGCCAGAAGTCCCACTTGTCCCTGGTGCTCAGGCTTATTCCCTCCGAGCTGCTCAGCTTCGAAAAGATCGGCCTGCCAAAAATTTGTGCCGCACTCTGCCGCCGTCCAAGAGGCATGTTCCTCGTTACAGGCCCAACGGGTAGCGGAAAAACCACCACCCTCGCAAGCATGATCAACTATATCAACGAGAACCTCGATCACCATATCATAACCGTCGAAGAGCCTATCGAGTACTATCACAACCACAAGAAGTCTATCATCAACCAGCGAGAGGTTGGCATCGATGTCCCCAGGTTCGCAGAAGCGCTCCGAAGGTCGCTCCGGCAGGACCCCGACGTTATTCTCGTCGGTGAGTTGCGGGATCTGGAAACTATGGAAGCCGCCATCACCGCTGCCGAAACAGGCCACCTCGTCTTCGGAACCCTGCACACCACCGGCTGCCAGGGCACAATCAACCGTATTATTGACGCCTTTCCAGTCAGTCAGCAGGAACAGATACGAGTCCAGTTGAGCACAAACCTCATCGCCGTGCTCAGTCAGACCCTCTGTCCCCTGAAGGCTGGTAAAGGCCGTGTCGCCGCCTACGAGTTCATGGTCGTAACACCCGCCATCGCAAACCTTATTCGCGAAAACAAGACCTACCGAATTGAATCCAGCATCCAGACCGGTAAGAAATTTGGAATGCAGTTGCTCGATGACCATCTGTGGGACCTGTACGACGATGATAAAATCAGCCTTGAAGAGATGCTCGACAAGGCGCGCCAGCCAAGCGCCCTCCTCGAAAAGGCCGAGAAAAAAGCCGGCCATGCCGTGGGCAACGTCAAACTCGACGACGGTTTTGGACCTATCCTGAAGACCTGATAAAACCGAATATGAGGTTCGAATGTTTTATGTAGACCTTTTGCGTGTTCTGTATGCAAGGTGTCTAAGCGTTTTTTTGCTTGTTTAATACGGATTTGCGCGAAGGGCCTCGCCGGCCCGCAATATACGCGGCAACTGCGTCCTGTCTGCCCATAATCCCCGACAGACTCGCAAAACACGCTTCTTAAGCAGGCTGCTGCGTGGAGATCGTTCGATAGATGTGTCTTGTATGCAAACTGTCCAAGAAAATCTTTTCTTGTATAAGGACGCTTATCCTGCTATAATAATTGCAGAAAGGATCCGGATGGCTGCTTTAATCATTAGAGCTTCGGGGGTGTGCTGATGGCAAAGATCCCGCCGGCAAGTCAGTTGAAGGGGCGCCAATTAGGGCGTATCCTGATTAAGATGGGGTTGCTGACCAGAGACAAGGTCAACGACTGCCTCCAGATCCAGCAGCAGCGGGGCGGCTCCGTCAAGCTCGGCCAGATATGCCTCGAAAAAGGCCTCATTAGAAAGAAGGACCTCCAGGCCGCACTCGCCGGCCAGAGGGGCATGGAATGCGTCGATCTGGACACACTGGAGATCCCAAAGGCCGTCATCGATATATTGCCCGCCCAGATGGCTAAGACATATAAGGTGGTGCCCATCGCATTCGACGATCGCAAGAGTCTGCTCACCATCGCTATGGACAATCCTGACAATTTCCGGGCCACCGACGACCTCAGCACGCTGGTTGGCTACACCATCGAGGCCAAAATAGCGGATTCAGATTCGCTCGATATGGCCATCAACAAGTACTATTCCGAAGAGGACTCCAGCCTTAATGAGCTTATCGGCGAAATCGAAGGCGACACGGCGCTCACCGAGTTCCAGGGCCGCGATCAGAGCATCGACCTGGACGAACTTAAGGAACTCGCCGAGTCCAACCCCGTGAAGAAGCTTCTCAATCTCGTGCTCCTCCAGGCCATACGCGACAAGGCCTCCGACATCCATTTCGAGCCGTTCGAGGAGGAGTTTAAGATGCGGTACCGCATCGACGGCGTACTGTACGAGATGGTGCCGCCGCCCAAGCACATCGCGGTGGCGCTGAGCTCGCGTATCAAAGTCATGGCCAACCTCGACATCGCCGAGCGACGGCTCCCCCAGGACGGCCGAATACCACTCGTCGTCGGCGGCAATCCCGTCGACCTGCGCGTCAGCGTACTGCCCACCATGTTCGGCGAAAGCGTCGTGCTTCGTGTACTCGACCGCAGCATGGTCGATCTGAGCCTTGACATGCTCGGACTCCGCGAACGCGAGCTCAAGATGATGGACCAGTTGATACGAAAGCCCAACGGAATCATCATCGTAACCGGTCCCACCGGCAGCGGAAAGACTACAACCCTCTATTCCGCCCTCAAAGAACTCAACGACGTACAGACAAAGATCATCACAACCGAAAACCCCGTCGAATACGACATCGACGGCCTCGTGCAGGTCCAGATGAGACCCGAAATTGGCCTCACCTTCGCAAGGTGCCTCCGATCAATTCTGCGGCAGGACCCCGACATCGTCATGGTCGGCGAAATAAGAGACCTCGAAACAGCCCAGATCGCAATTCAGGCCTCCCTCACGGGGCACCTTGTCTTCACTACCGTCCACACCAATGACGCCCCAAGCACCCTCGCCCGTCTCGTGGACCTGGGACTGGAGACATTCCTTATAACGGCCACTCTCGAGGGCGTCGTCGCTCAGCGACTCGTCCGGCGAATATGCCTCACCTGCAAGACCTCATTCGAGCCCACCGAGGAAATGCTCATGGAAGTCGGCCTCTCGCCCGAAGACGTCGGCGACAAGGAGTTCTTCTACGGAAGAGGCTGTGACCTCTGCAACAATACCGGCTACAGAGGACGAGTCGGAATATACGAAATCATGCTGCTGACTGACGATATGCGGGACCTCATCATGAATAAGGCCTCCACGAATATCCTTCGCGAAGCGGCAAAGAGGAACGGAATGACGACACTGCGGGATAACGGCCTGTCGCTTATCTTCGACGGAGTTACAACCATCGAGGAAGTCGTCCGCGAAACGCTGGCCGCTGAAGATTAAGACTGCGCCGTCCCGGCAGGTGATGGAAAAAAGCGGATTAATAACACGAAGCGTTTGAGGCGGTTTTACGCGAATAAGGGTGAATGAACGAACCGCCCGGAGGTGATTGACTATGCCAGTATTTCAATACCGAGCCCTGGACGCAAACGGCAAGGAGGTAAAGGCCGAGATCGAGGCCCTCAGCAACAAGGAGGCTATCAGCAAGATCCGCAACAAGGGACTTTTTCCCACAAAGGTCCGCGCAAAAACCGCCGCAAAAAAAATACAGGATGACGCAAAAGCCGCCGCCCCAAAAAGGCGCCGCAGGACCGGCAAGGTCAAGCTCAAATACGTCTGCCAGTTCGCCCGGCAGCTTTCCACCCTCCAGGACGCCGGCCTGGCAATTCTGCGTTCGCTCAGAATCCTCGAACAGCAGCAGAAGAAGGGCAATCTCAAGACCGTCATCAGCATGGTCGGCGACGACATCGAAGGAGGCGCGACACTCTCCGAAGCAATGAGCAAGCACCCAAAGTGTTTCGACCGCCTCTTCGTGAACATGATCGCCGCCGGCGAAGTCGGCGGCGTGCTCGACATCATTCTCGCAAGAGTCGCCGACTTCATGGAAAAGTCCGAACGGCTGAAACGAAAAGTCAAAGGCGCGATGGTCTACCCCATCGTCGTCATGAGCGCCGCCATCATGATCGTGCTCGGCCTGATGATCTTCATCATCCCGACTTTCGCATCGGTCCTCGGCGACATGACCGATGGCGACGAGGGGCTCCCCTGGCTGACCCAGCAGCTTCTTAACATCAGCGACTGGCTGCTCGGACGAAAGGGCCTGAACGCCTGCATGATCGTCGCCGCGCCATTCGTCATCGTCGCTGTCTTCCGGCTCATAAGGCAGTTCCGGGCGGGACGTTACGCACTGGACTGGACAAAGCTCCGCACACCCGTCGTCAAACAGCTTGTTTACAAGACCGCTGTCGCAAGGTGGACTCGTACGCTCTCAACACTGATCAGTGCCGGCGTGCCCATTCTCGAAGCCCTCAACATCACAAGGGAAACCTCCGGAAACGAGATATACGCCACCATGTTGGGAAAAGTCCACAACGCCATACGGCAGGGCGATACATTCGCAAATCCCCTGAAGCAGTCCAATACCGTCGACGCTATCGTCGTCAACATGGTCGACGTCGGTGAGGAAACAGGCGACATGGACAAAATGCTCGAAAAAATTGCCAATAACTACGACGAAGAGGCCGACGTCCTGGTCTCCTCCATGATGAGCCTCCTGGAGCCCATCATGATTCTGTTCCTCGGCGTGATTGTCGGAACCATCGTCATTGCGATGTTCCTGCCCATGATAAAAATGATTACCGTGATGATGTAAAAGTACCAGGCAATGCCGGCCTGCCGGCCGGTGGCTTCGGTTCGAGGGTGAAAGGTTGTAAGTCAAGAAACGAGTTTGAAAGGAACGGTTCGATGGAAAAGAAAACGGTGTCAAAAAAACCGGCTTTTACGATCGTGGAGCTGCTAACGGTCATGAGCGTCATTGCACTGCTCATCGGTCTGTTGGTACCCGCGCTGAGCCTCGTACAGGACCATGCAAGGGAACTAAAGCAGAGAGCACAGTTCCACAGCATACAGGTCGGTATCGACATGTTCGTCGCTGAGGCAGGGTACGGAACATATCCGCCTTCCAGTGAAAACGCCATCTCCAACGACCCATGGGCCGATCCGGCGCCATACGGCGGCGCTCAAAAGCTCGCGGAGGCCCTCGTCGGCTATGACCTGCTCGGTTACCATCCCGAGTCGAGCTTCCGTTCCGACGGCCTGACCACCGACAGCTCGGTCACGCCGCCCCAGATAGTCCCCGCCTATCCAGCCAGCCCCACAAGAAGGGACCTGGAGCAGCGTGTCGGACCGTTCATCGACCTCGAGAATGCAAATGCCTTCAAGATCGGCGACGTTTACAGAAACTACGGCGCGCTCAATCCCGACAACTACGTCCTCTGTGACGTCTTCGCCAAGAGACGCCATTCCGGAAAGAAGACCGGCATGCCCATCCTGTACTATCGTGCACGAACCGAATGGTACGACCAGTCGTGGGACAGCCCGTCCGTGCCCGCGCCAGCCAATATGCCCGGCGGTATCGAAGACGATATCTACTACTATCCCGACAACTTCCAGATCCTGGACCTCGGTATGCCGGAAGACCCGAGCGTGCGACACGATCTCGCCGACGGCGTAACCGACCTGCGCGATTTCGAGGAAATGATACTCAATCCCCAGATACCAAGGAATACCCTGCGGCGACCTTATCGCGCCGGCTCTTATATCCTGATCTCCGCCGGAAAGGACGGCAGGTTCGGAACCGCCGACGACATTACCAATTTCAATAAGAAGGAGTAGCCGCTCGGCCTTGGGCGATTGACGCCGAGGACCGCAAGCGAAGCCGCACCACGAACACGCCGCGGCTTCGTGCGGATGCATCGTCTCCGAACTTTGTGCTTACGGGTTATCAGGTTGTGTGAATGAAGATTTGCTCACGGCAACGCGCTTTCTCGCTGACCGAAATGCTCATAGTGGTCGCCATCTTGTTGGTGCTCATGGGCGCCCTCCTGGGCTTTGGTCGACACCTGCAGAGACAGGCAAAAGAAACACTCTGCAAGAGCACCCTGCAGTTGCTCGTCGCCGCGATAGAGCAATATTACGACTTCCACAACCGCTTCCCGGGCCAGGCGTCGCTGTATGACGATCTGCATTCTGTCCCGGCGTCACGCGAAATCTGTGAGAAAATCCAGAAATCGCTCATCGGCAGCGGGGTCTTCCTCGACCCGTGGGGAAGGCCACTGCTGTATGTTCCAGGCTCGACGTTTCCAGTACTTATATCCGCCGGCCCGGACGGAATCTACAACACCGCCGACGACATAACCAGCAAATGATACGGAACAGGCAAAAACGAATGACTCAGGATAAACGTGGGGAACCCAAAATGATTAACATCAGGCACAAGCCAAAGGCTTTCTCGCTGATCGAGCTTCTCGTAGTAATGGCCATCGTATCCCTCCTCGTCGGATTGCTGACACCCGGAATTCGCATGCTCACAAAATCCGCAAGAACTCTCAAGCAAAAGAGCATCTTCCACGGCTACGGGACCGGCCTCGAACTCTTCAGAAAGGACTTTGACGACTACCCGCCTTCATCCCTCCAAACAAACGCCTTCAGCACCGGAAGGCAGGTCACCGGCGCACAGCACCTCGCCGAAGCCCTCATAGGCCGAGACCTCGAAGGCTTCGACCCCAGGAGCAGATGGACCGATCCGACCGAAGACCCCGACGCTTACGGCCCAACAAGCATGAACCGCCGGAAAGAGCCATACACCGTAGTAAAAGACGACGGTGTATACTCACTCGAAGAAATCTACGAAGGTCCCGGCAACATCGGCAGCATCTTCAGCCCCGCCGTAACCACCGGAAACCGAGCCCCGGTCATGACCGATATCTTCGGCCGAAAAAGAGTCACCCTCGCAAACGGCGAAAGAGTAAAAGCAGGCACGCCCGTCCTCTACTTCAGAGCCGACACAACAACCAAAAGATTCATGGGTGCCGATCCAATAGCCAACTACAGGCAATGGATCTATAACTTTGACGACAACCGACCTATCCTCGAATTGCCAACCATAGAAGACCAGACCGTGCGCCACAGATACCACCCCGCCGAAACAACCGAACACAACGGACAGAACCTCGACGGAATTGCTCTCTTCTACGAGATCATCAGAAACCCCCAGTTCCGAACGCTCGACGCCGCCGGCGGCATCATCGGCGACAAACCATTTAACCCGAACACATTCATCCTGATCTCCGCCGGATGGGACGGCATCTTCGGCACAAGGGACGACGTAACCAGCTTCAACTATTAGACCCGGCGGCCGCCGCGAAAAAGGCCAAAACAAACGCTAAGCAAAGCGTTTTCGGCACAAGGAGAAACGAAATGAAAACCACCGTACCGCAGACCAAAAAGGCCCGCGGCTTCACTTTGGTCGAAATGCTCACAACTATGGCCATCGCCGCAATACTCATCGGACTCCTCGTCCCGGCATTCGGACTCATCAGAAACGCCGCGATGATGGTGCGCCAGAAATCACAGCTCCACGGCATCGAAGTATCACTCGAAGCCTTCAGGTCCGACTTCGGCGACTACCCACCCTCAAACTACCACGTCCCCGGAACAATCAACAATGCAACCGACTCCTGCGGCGCCCAGAAACTCGCCGAGGCCCTCGTAGGATGGGATGGCTTCGGAGTGCACCCGCTGACCGCCTTCCGCGGCGACGGAACCAACGACGTCGACGGCGACGGACTCCCCGAACTCATCTACGACGTCAACCAGGGAATCTACGGCACCAACACCGCCGTCCCCCAGCCCGTCCAGACCGCCGCGGACAACCGCAGGGTCCGCAAGGGACCATACCTCGAACTCGAATCCGCCAACGCCGTCAAACTCTCTGACATCTACGGTGCAAACCTCCCCGGCTCCGGCGCAACCATCCTTGCCGACTCCTACGTCCTGGCCGATCAATTCGGAAAAGTAACAAACACCCGCACCCGGAAAAAAACCGGCATGCCCATCCTCTACTTCAAGGCCAACCCCACCGGGACTCTGCACGAGACCCCAAACCCCATCAACGTCAATACGGTCGTATACAACGTTCGCAACAACATGCCGTTATTTAGTGCACGGGCGCCGTTTGCCGCCAATTTGCAGCATCCCCTGTCGCAGAATGCCATGACAGGCTTCTACGCCCCCACAACAAACCCTAACTACGCGCCGCCGCCCCCAAGACCGTACCGTTCCGAATCCTACATCCTCCTGAGCGCAGGACCCGACGGCCTCTACGGAACCGCCGACGACGTCTTCAATTTCGACACGGACCGACCCTGAAAAAAACCGGGCGCAAATGCCCAATCGTGATATGAACAGAATCAAAAGACATTGCGGTATCACACTAACCGAGCTGCTGGTCGTCATGGCCGCCGCTGCACTGCTCACCATCCTCGCCGTACCCGCCGCAAAGAAGATCACTAACTCCTTCGAGACCGGCTACGGCGTCCGCAAGGTCATCGGCGCCGCGCTCTCCAACGCAAGAGCAATCGCCGCACAAAAAGGATGCTACGCAGGTGTACGTTTTCAGCAGGACCTCAACGGCGACCAGTACATGATCTTCATCATACATGACCCCAGAGACCCCGCCGCCTCCGCCAACGGCATAGGAACGGGACTGGCAAACGGTTTCCGAGCCATCGAAGCAAGAAAGCCCGTCAAGCTCCCCCAAAACATCGGTGTCATGGATCTGCGCATACGAACCGACCGTGTCAATGCCGCCATCGGCGTCGACACCGACGTAATTGTAAGGCATCCGCTCACCGGCCAGGTTGAAAATGCCCTCACCGATTTGAACCTGGACGAAGCCACTGAATTGAGGGATGCCGCTACATTCGCTGTAGTTTTTGCCCCTTCCGGTCGACCCGTGATTCACCAGGTTCGCGTCAGAAACCGAAACGGACGAAATGACGCTGCCAGTCTGATCAATCCCAGTTCAGATGACGTATTCAACACGTTAACCCAGGTGGACAACGGTATTGGAGTATTCTACCAGGACGACTACGCAGCTCTTGGCCTCGGCCAGGAGCCGTCGCGCAACTGTTTTGTAATCTACGACAAGAAAAGACTCAGCGCCGTCTCTGCGACGCGCCGCTGGACTGACTACCTCCAGGAGCTTGACTGGGTTTACATCAACCCCCATACCGGCGAACTCGTGAACGACTGACAAAATGAAACGACTCCAACGACATTCAGGTTTCTCTCTCACCGAGGTGCTCCTCGCCGCCGGCATACTCGTCATAGGATTCCTGCTCATCTGCGCAACCCTCCCCGTCGGCGTCCATCTCACCGCAAAAGGAACCGAACGAAATATCGGCGCCGTAGTCGCCGACGAGGCCTTCGCAAAAATACAGCTCTTCGGCGTCGGCGACGTCGATCTGTGGAATACGCCGCAGGCGACTGCTTCCCCGGTCGGTATCGATCCCAACACGGCCCATGTCGACTATCAGTACCTATGGGCGCGCCGCAGGCCAACGGATCCCCAGAACTATTTCTTCCCCGGCGACAACCAGTTCGCCTATCCGTCCACCCCCGTCTGGCCCGACGTCCACAAATATCACTGGTCGGCACTCCTGCGATACAATCTCGATGACCTCGGCGACGAGACCTTCCAGGTAACGGTCTTCATCAGCCGCACCGCTGGCCTCGGAGCCGCCTACCCCATGTTTGACAACCGCATCGGCCTTATCCCGACCCGCTCGCCTTATCCCCGTCCCGTACCGATCCCCGTCGAGCCGTACAACCCCGACCCCGCCAACCCGCTGCCGCCGCTCTGGGATCAGATCCGCATACTCACCATGCCCACCGACCCCGCCGGCATGCTCAGGACCGTCACCGACGAATCCGTCCTGCTCGACGACCGTACCGGACGAATCATGCGCGTCCTCAGAAGGCCCGCCGTCACCGGCAACGTAAACGACCCCCCGATTATCCTGCTCGACGGCCATGTCTTCGATACCGACGTCGATCTCGACGGGCAGCCCGACACCATGCGATACGTCTGGGTCCTCCCGCCCGCCGTCGGCGGCGGCCGATACCCCGGTATCGCTGTCTACCAGAGAGTCTTGAAATTCAATAAGCCATGAAAAAAGCCTTTACAATAATCGAGCTCCTCCTCGCCGTAAGCCTGATGGCGATCCTCCTGATCGTCAGCGGAGCCGTCTTCCGCATGGCCGTCACCTCATACCGAACCGCCGCCGCCACCGGCGAAGTCTCCCGCAAACTCCGCGCCGTAACCGACCAGATCAACCGCGACTTCAAAGGCCTCCGCAAGGACGCCCAGATATTCGTCGCATGGGTCCCCGCCAATCCCTACGACAGCACCGGCGACGGAATCTTCGACAGCTACCAGCGCTTCGACCGCATAACGTTCTTCGCCAACGGCGATTTCTACTCCTACAATGACCAGCCTGCAATCAGGGGCAACGTCGCAAGAATAACATACATGCTCGCCAACAGTGATTTGGTCCGTCCCGGCACCAATATGTTACAGCGACAGCAATTGCAGGCGCAGGCACAGAATGCGGCCGATCGTGTTCTGGCCCGGAGCCAGCACATCTATACGGCCGAATCGGCATTGGTCGACCTCGATCCGACAGACCCGGCGCAGTGCCGAATCCGGTGGATTGATCCGGGCAATATCCGGGGTTTGCCGCTTCTATTGGGGCAAGACGACTGGACAGGGGCCTTTACGCAGGCAAACGATAATTTCTACGAATACGACAATCTTACGCTGGGCGAATGGCTGACGCTGCCTTGGGTGGACTTGCGGCACATGCTCACCGTAATCAGCGATATCAGGCTCATATTGCCCCCAGTTCCGCCCGGCGGTGTCGTCGTGAACGCACGTGCCAAACCGCCCGTCAACGTCCATCAGCTCCTCGCCGAAGGTGTGGGCTCCTTCACCATTCAAGGCTGGTACGAGCCGCTCGATCCCGCGCAGGGTCCCGCAAGGTGGTTTCCCCAGGTCGACCCCGACCGCGACGGCGATCTCAGCGACACCGACTTTCACCTGGCCGCCGCCGTCCCGCCGCAGATCGAAACAGCCCTGCCCCTGAGGCTCATATATCCCTGGCCCTGGGACCTCGACCCCGTTGCCTACGCCTCCGTCGTAGACCTCGGCCAAACAACCATAAACAACTACCCCCGGCACATGATCGACCGACCGAATTTCAACCATATCCCCGGCCTCGGCAGGGCGTTGAAGTTCACCTTTACCCTGTACGATTCGCGAGGCGTCTTCAAGGACGGCAAGACGTTCACGCATATCGTGTACCTGGACGATTAACGCCGTCAGCCGACGGAGTTGCTATAATGAAAACGACACAAGCAAAACAAAACTGTACCGCGACCGGGCCGCAGCCGCTGGCACAAGCCCACAATTGCCGTCCCGGCACAGCCCTGGTCATGGTCGTCGTCCTCACCGTTCTGCTCGCCGTCATAGGCGTCCTCTTCGTCATGGTCTCGCGCCTCCACGAAATGGCAAGCTCATCAGTGCATAGCGACCGCGACCTCGACAATGCAGTAAGTTCCCTCGTCCAAATCGTCTCCTGGCAGCTCGCAGATGACGTCCCCATCCCCGGCATGGTCGGCACCTTCGGCGACCAGCCCGGCCCCAACGTCGACCCCTGGCTCGCCCCCATACAGCCGCGCGTCCGCGACTTCAACAATCCGACCACACCCGGCGACTACAGCGACGACACCGTCCTCTGGGAACACGTCAGCGACCTCACTGGCCTCATCGGTATGGGCATCCTCCCCGTAACCGCAAATGATCTCTGGTATGCCAACGCCGACGCCAACGACCTCAGGCCCGCCGACGCCGACGGCGACGGTGTCCCCGACAGCTACTGGGTCCGTCTCGAACGCTACGAGCCCGCATTCGCACGTTTCACCGTCCCATTCATAACGTCCAGCCGCGGAAAGCCCATTTACGCCGCTCTCAGAATCGTCGACAACTGCGGCATGCTCAATCTCAACACCGCCTCGTATATTCCCGACCCCAACTTTTGGCCCGACCTCGAAGGCCGCTATCTGTCCAGCATCGACTACAGCCGCTTCCTGCGAGGCAGCGACGCGACACCAGCCATCCCCGCCGATCCTATAGCCATTCACAAGGCTCGAAGGTGGGACAACTTCTACGATCTGCTCGTACATACCCCCGCCATGTTCCATCACCAGGCGTTGATGCGTTTTGAAAATGCCGGCCCCGTCTATACCCTCTTTGACATCGCCGACGAACTCGAAATCCGCAACCGCTTCATGCTAACCAGCCCCTTCGAAGCCCGCTTCGAAAGGCATGACGTGGCAAACTACACCCTCGACGCCGGTGGCGGTATTTATGGAGCACTTTCCGTCCCCCGCGATGCCTCCAATTTCGCCCAGTGGGCATGGCGAGTGGACCCCAACAATTTCGACGACATCAGCGGCGCCTTCGTTGATCCCGGCGTCACCGCCGATTATCGCTTCAAGTACGACCGCCGCCATGTCTGCACCTTCTACAGCTTCGACCGCCCCCTGCGCATGGGCAGGTACGCGCCGCTGGATGGCCTGAGCAACCCCGTCCCCGAGCCGATCTTCCCGCCGGACCCCGTCGCCGTCACCACAAACTTCGGCGTCTGGGACCCCGCCGTCCAGGCGTACAACTACAACAACACACAGACCCGCCTGCAAATCCTCAAACTGCTCTACGCCTTCCGAGCATACTTCATCGAGCGCTACCGCTACTCCGGCGATGACTACAAAAAAGCCGCCCGCCGGGCGTGCCAGTTCGTCGCCAACATGATCGACTACGTGGACGACACCAACCCCGCCAGCCAGGGCCCGTTCTTCGACCCCGTCTACGGCAGCCAGGAAAACCAGAACCCGACATGGATCAATCGCGAGATAGTCCGCCAACTGATAATCGAGGCCTCCGACTACCTCAGCGGCGGACAAAACATCATCGACGTCGACCTTCTCCCGCAGTTCGAGTTCGGTATCGGCCTCGACGACCCCGACGAAACCGTCTACGGCTACGAACGCCAGCCATTCATCTCCAAGATCGCCAGATACCAGAACACCGACACGGGAACCGTCTACTACGCCATCGAACTGTGCAACCCCTATGAACTCGATATCCACCTCGAAGGCTGGCGCATAAAGGTCGACGACTACGAATACACGTTCACCGCCGCCGACAGCGTCCTGGTCCCCGCCGCCACCGTCGCTGCAACACGCCATTTGGGCAAGCTCGTCCTCACCGACAGCACAGGTATATTCGCCGGCGGCCCCGCCCCCGTTCACTTCGAGCTGCCGGGTTTCGGTACGGGCTCCGCCCGCATCGGCCTCGATGACGTAATACAACTGCAGCGCCCCGATCCGACCGATCCCTCCGCTGCCGAGTTCATCACCGTCGATCAAACCGAACCCGACCAGGCCACTTGGGTCGCCTCACCCATGACTCCGCCCGCGCGATGGCGCCTCAGCAGGAGGGACGACACCAAATGGCGCTTCGCCAACATGACGCTCTACGAAAACACCGAGACAAGCCAGTCTGTCCTCGTTGCGCTTGGCGGCCAGAACGGAATTACCCTGAACGGCCGCGGCTTTCAGATGCCCGTCGCCAACAACAACAAGCCCATCGGAACGCTCCTCGATTTTTCACGGGTCCTGCTCGTCGGCAATGAGCGCGACCCCAACGGAGTCGATTTGAAGCCCGTCACCGAGCACATAGCTTCTGCCGCCGCTGCCCCCTCGCGCGGCGAAAAGGACGTCCGCATGGATGTCCTGCCCAGACAGCCCATGCCCTTCCCCGGCATTCCGCGCATCACCCCCATCGACTACGTCTGCTTCATCGGTCGCCCCGAAGGCTCCCTGCCCGGACGCATCAACATAAACACCGCCCCAATGGAGGTCATCAGGGCCGCCATCCGCGACCATGCCGACCTCGACCCTGACTATGACACGCTCGCCCGCAACATCGTCAGCAGCCGCCACTCCGGCGGCCTGCCAATACCCTACAGGAGAATCACAGACCTCCTTGATACCGTCCGCGACATAGGCTTTGACCAGTTCGCCGCCGACCCCGTCGACAACGTCGGAGACCCCGAAATGACCGACGACTTCGAGGAACGCGACTGGATACTCTCCCAGGTCGCAAACATCTTCACCGTCCGCAGCGACGTCTTCACCGCCCACATCCTCGTCCGCATCGGACGCGACGGCCCGCAGCGAAGAATGATCGCCATCATCGACCGCACAAATGTTAACCGCCACCCCCTAACAGGCCGACTAACCGCAAAGCCCAGAATAGTCGCCCTCCACCCGGTCCCCGACCCCAGATAAACACGACACATTCGAGGCGCTTGAAAAATGGGTGTCGCGGGCTATAATAACGCCAAGGTTAATAGACCTCCCGAAGTGGCCGGCGACTGGAGCGTTCCCTCGCGCTTAGGGGGGTTGCAAGTGGCTCTAATCTTAGCGTCGCGGTAAACGGTCCTGAGTGGTTACCTTCACCCTTGAGACGCCCGCCAGCGTCAGAACGAGACATCGACATGATTATGCGAACACCGATCAAGGTTGCTTCCGGGCGCTGGGCCCTCTTGTTGGTCACTGGGATGGCGCTGCTGATGGGGCCGGGTTTTTTCTTTCCCGGCGCAATGGCCGAAAGCCACCATCCTCACGACAACCAACGCTATCTGGTCTACAACATCTGGACATGGAACCATGAGGCGGAGGGATTTGCCGCATTCAAGGCCGAAGCGGCCATGGCCAGACAGGTGGGTTTCAACGCGCTTAAGATCCATATCCTGTGGTCCCTCTGCGAAACACAACCCGGTGTGTATGATTTCTCGGCCCTCGACGCACGGTTGGATTATGTCTGGCGTCAACTCAACCTGCCGGTGGCCCTCTATATCGATCTGACACGGCAGCCGCCGCGGCAAGGCCCCGATGCCGTGGTCGGACCTGAGCACTGGCAAAGGGACCAGTCCGGGCGCCTGGCTATGAGCTGGACCGGCCGCCCGATGATCGCGTTCGCTTCTGCGCCCGCCGTGTCCCAGGCGACTGCCTTTGTTAAAGCATTGGTCCGTCACTGTGAAAGTCGGCGCGATGCCGGCAGGGTATTCTTCTATGAACCGGTCTTCAGTCCCTATGCCGAAATAGAATACTTCCCCGACGGTGTCTATGACTATTCCATTCCTGCCAGGGATCGCTTCCGCGCCTGGCTGGCGACGCGCTATGGCGACGTCGAATCCTTGAGCCGGACATGGGCAACCCCCCACACCGACTTTGCGGCCATAGAGCCGCCGCCTGATTTCTCCGGCCCCATCGGTCGGGACTGGTACCGTTTCCGACATGCCATGCTCAAGCAGGCCATAGACAGTGTGATCGGAGCCATCAAGGAGGCCGCTCCGGATCGACCCGTCAGTCTGCGGTTTGGCTCCGTCTTCGACGCCGCAATGCGCCATCGGGCTACCGCATGGTTTCCCGACTTGTGTGATGCAGCCGATATCGTCTTTGTCGATGACGCCCCTCATTACGACCACCGCTGGTCTATGGATCTGTTGCGGGGTTCTCTGCCGCACAAGCGCATCGGTAACGAGGTGGATGGACCAAATAACGCCGACGACGCGGTATATGCCGCTTTGATAAGCCAATCCTTCGAGCATGGCGCCCAGTTTGTTACCGTTGCCAATTGGAACGCCGCCAGTCTGGAAGAACGTCGCAGTCTGTTTGAAAACATGGCGAAGAAATGGTTGTCCTCCCCCGTGACGCAGACGCCCCCCAACACGCCCACCCTGATCGTCGATAGCGACACGGTTTTTTCCGTCGGTTACGATGCGGCCCAGCGACAGCATAACGAAATGCTTTCTAAGGGTGTTCCCATGGTGAACGTCGTGATGAAAATGGCCGAAGCGGCAAATAAAGTTTTCAGACCACTTTAGTTATTCCCTTAGACCATCACAGCGGCGATCCGGCCAAAATTCACGCATATGATACCCTTGACAGGGTCGTCAGGGCCGACTATACTGTACCTGATCCGGACGAGAACGAGCAGTTTACGTATGATATATTGGGTAACCGGCTTACCCTTAATAACCGTGCGGGAAGCGATATCGTGTATACGTCCAACGTTGTCAACGAGTACACTGCGATCGGCGGGGTGGTGCCGTTGTATGACGCCTGCGGCAATCTCACCAAAGACATCCACGGCTACACCTACCATTACGACAACGACAACCGCATCACGCAGATCAAGAAGAACAACGACGCCGACGAAGTGGCCGCGTATACCTACGACGCCTTAGGCCGGCGGATTCGCAAGTACGACGCCGTCGCGGCCGCGGCCGTGCGGTGCTACTATGATGGGGATCGTGTCCTCCTCGAGACCGACGACTCCAACAACGACCAGCGCGCCTTTGTCTACGGCAACTACATCGACGAGGTCCTCGCCATGACCGACTACACCGCCCAGGATGACCCGGACTACTACTACGGCCACGACCATCTCTACAGCGTCGCCGTGATCTTCGAGGCCGACGGCGCAGTCTACGAGCGGGCCGAGTACAACGCCTACGGCGAGCCCACCCGCCTCGACCCGGACTTCACAGCCTGGAGCGGCACCGAGATCGGGAACCCGTACTACTTCACCGGCCGAAACCTCGACACCCTTAATGGCAGCACCTTCCAGATCTACTACTACCGAGCAAGATACTACGATGCAGAGATGGGACGGTTCTTGCAGAGGGATCCTTTGGATTACGTGGATGGGCTGAATCTGTACGAGTATGTGAGTGGCCAGCCAACAGGCGCTATTGACCCCTTCGGGTCAGAGCAAATCACACTTTTCGAACTCAACCATACTTTTGCACCTTATCCTTTCTATGCGGGGGTCGAGGTATGGGCGAATTGGGAGACGGAGAGTTGTGCAGATGGGAGCCTGGGATTTGACGGAAGCATAGGGGTGACCGGTAAGATTGGGGTCGGGATTTCCGAAAAAATAGTTATTTGGGGCAAAGAAATAGGTGTAAACATTAAACTGAAAGAGTTTTCCGTAGATCAAAGCATTGAATGCAATAGAGACTGTTGTGAGAGCGACGTCTGCTGCAGATTATGTAAGACTTATACTCTTAACATTGGACAAGACTGGGGCGCAGGTATCGGCATAGTGAAAGTTCATGGAATAATCAAGGTGGAGGGCCAGATGATGTGGTGTTATCTTTACGGCGATGGTTGTCCACAGGAAGGTTTTGCCTTTGGCTTCTGTGGAGAATTAGATGTTGCGTTCAAATGGAAAGCTGGACTTGTAAAAGGCGACGACTACCATCTCCCAGGTTTACCTTTCGGCGGCTGCAAAGCGCTCATAGGCGAGGATGAAATGCTCTAACAGTCGCAAGTTCGCGAGGGCAACGCCTTAATGATTTGGAGGGACGTTGATGCGAGTTTCAAAATGGTTTTTATTCAGAATGGTGTTAATTGTCCTTGCTTTGACAGCCGGAGTGTGCGGGGTTACTATCTCGGAACCATTCCCGTGGAGCTTGTGGATGATCGTGGCAATATCAAGTGTGTGTTTGGCTTTTGCCTTTAGTGTCGTTGTTTGCGTCGTGCAGAAGCGCATCTCTGGTCAGGACATAGCCTTTTGCGATTGGCACTGCAATCCGATATTTAATGCTGGCGCCAAGTTGTGGCTTGGCGGTTTCATTTCCATTGGACTCGGAATAGGTCTTCTGCTGCGAGGTATGTTTAAGGACGGTGCCAATACTCAATTGGGACTATTGTTGCTGAGCTTCGGGGTTGCTCTGCTTGCTGGAACTGTTCTGTCAGTTTGGAAGTGTAGAAGGACTTCGCTTACGTGCAAAATTGGAAAACAAGACAAAGTTCTGAGGGCGATGGGTTTGGCAATTGCTCTTTCGTCATTGCTGCCGTTGGCAATCGGGGTTTACGTGGGGGGGAAAACGCTTCGTTTTGTTGCATCCAGCACACAGGGCGTCGGCACGGTGGTAGGTTGGTCAACTTCGCTTCATGGTACCGAAACTCTGTACAGACCTGTCATTTCTTTTGTGGACGCTGCCGAACAGCGCCGTGAGTTTGAGGGAGGTAACCCGAGTTCCAACAAATCGTACAACGTGGGCGATAGTGTTTCCATTCTCTACACGAAAGCAAACCATAATTCTGTAAAGATAAACTCTTTTTCTTCATTGTGGCTGTTCCCCACAATGTTATGGCTAATGGGGGCGGTTTCGGGCAGTGTGGGTATATATATGTGTTTTCATCATTCTGGCCGGTAAATTAGAGGCGTCCCGAACTTTTTTTGAAAGGGGTGAATTAAAAGTGTCCGGTACTTCTTTTGAATAACAAGAACGAAATGGCGTCCAGCCAGAGTAATCGAAAGGCCAGATCATTTTTGGTTCCGGATGAGGATGTGCAGTTAACGTTTGATATATTGGGTAACCGGCTTACCCTTAACCACCGTGTGGGAAGCGAGATCGTGTATACGTCCAACGTTGTCAACGAGTACACTGCAATCGGCGGGGTGGCGCCGCTGTATGACGCCTGCGGCAATCTTACCAAAGACATCCACGGCTATACCTACCATTACGACAACGACAACCGCATCACGCAGATCAAGAAGAACAACGATGCCGACGAGGTGGCGGCCTATACCTACGACGCCTTGGGCCGACGGATTCGCAAGTACGACGCCGTCGCGGCCGCGGCCGTGCGGTGCTACTATGACGACCAGCGCGTGCTCCTTGAGACCGACGACTCCAACAGCGATCAGCGGGCCTTTGTCTACGGCAACTACATCGATGAAGTGCTAATCATGACCGATTACACAGTCCAGGATGATCCGGACTACTTTTACGGCCAGGACCACCTCTACAGTACCGTCGCCTTGTTCGACGACGCCGGGGCGGTCATCGAACGCTACGAATACGACGCCTACGGCCAGGTGCGAATCATGGATGCCTCGTACAACAGCCGCACAGGCTCAAGCTACGGCAACACATATCTGTTCACCGGACGAAGGCTCGACACCCTTGACAGCGGAGCCCTCAAGATCTATTACTACCGGGCGAGGTACTATGACCCTGAGATCGGGAGGTTTTTGCAGAGGGATCCGCTGGATTACGTGGATGGGATGAATCTGTACGAATACGTTGGGAATAGTCCTGTATTGTTGAATGATGCTTTCGGTCTTGTGAGCACTGGCGACGGCACAAAGTGGGCGATTCTTGGCACTCCGCTTATTCCTTTTGGCCACAACTCCATTTACAGGACATTGAGTGCAGACGCCGACGAAAAGGGCTGTAAATTCATAGGCAGCCCGGAGCTGACTAAGACTTTAACGCATCGTGCATTATGGTCTGGGAAAATAGTGGATGTGGAAGGCCCGACGCTTTACCATAAGTCCAAACACGGCTGCTGCGATGAGCGAATGGAGTGCTATAAATATGTGTTTGCATACAAATGGTATTCAGGTGCGTTAAAGCCGCCGGGCGTGCCCAAGTGGATACCGTGGCCATTTGTAAATTGGATGGCGACCGAAATTAAACTGGATATCTGCGCTGATGGCATTGTTTATCATAAGGCAAAGGACACCGCATCGAGTGATGATTACATAGCACAAGAGTTCGAGTGATTGCCGCGATGGCAGAAAGGAAAAGCATGAAACATCCACTGCTACTTGGCCTCGTCCTGAGCTTTGTGGGAACATTTCTATTTGCCGGGCCGCCCGACCTGATATCGAACTGCATCTACGGTGCCTTGGCTGTTGTAATATATGCGACACTTTTTTTGGTGTCGACTTTGGTGGCACCCTCGTGGCGAAGGAAACGAAACGGGCTATGGCTTGCGATAGTCCTGTCAATGGTTTCTATTGTGATGGTTTTTGGATGGGCTCGCTTGCGCATGTGGCACGATCGCCAAGATATCGAGCGCCGCGCCAAACGTGTTGCATCTGTCCCAAGGGGGCACCCAGTTATACGTGTGGACCACAGCGAGCCCCAAGACTAAACGAGGGGTTTAAGGAACCTACGTAAGCCTTCACAGATTTTTTCATGAATTTCCAGAAAATCCACATATACCCCCTTGCGCTATCCGGAATGTTCGTGTATATGACAGGTCATGGACGACAAGGACAGGATTGTTGCG
>Ga0334883_1000417_pt1 | contig 77376 bp, 60 predicted proteins | sample GraSluR1_MG_6_FD_207230 | JGI IMG/M metagenome (GOLD analysis project Ga0334883, IMG submission 207230) | Sludge microbial communities from methane-producing bioreactor in Wageningen University, Netherlands - Granular Sludge_09_05-R1 | ecosystem: Engineered > Bioreactor > Anaerobic >... | reverse complement strand
TCCCAACCCCATTTCGCAGGGCAAAAACCCAAAAAAACACCCTTTCCGCCGCCCCCCAACCCCTTTTTTGCCCGTTTTCAAGCCAAAAAACGCCCCTCCGCCGCCGGCCCACCTCCGCCACATTTACTCCACACCCCCATCCACAATCTCCCCCAAACCCGCCCCAAAAAACACATGGACAATCCCTGGCCTGACGCGTATAAATAGCCGACTAAAACGACGGTACCAAAAAAAACCGCATTATTGACGGCCCAGAGCCCAAAAGAGGCGACCATGAACATCTTTGAATACGCAATGCAGATGGAAAAAGACGGCGAGGAATTCTATCGCGATCTCGCAAAAGACGTCCAAAACACCGGCGTCAAATACATCCTCACAATGTTAGCCGACGAAGAGGTCAATCACTTCAACATCCTCCACAATATCGCCCAAAACCAGCCCCCAGCGCCCCAAACCAGCGTTCTTGACCGCGCCAGGAACGTTTTTCAGGAAATGAAAGAAACCCGCCAGACCCTCCACGTAGACGAATCACAGATAGATCTCTACAAAGAAGCCCAGGCCATCGAACAGAAAAGCATCGATTTCTACACTGAAAAAGCCCGTCAGGTCGAAGATCCCCTCCAGCAGCAGACCCTCCAGAAGCTCGCTGACGAGGAAAAAAAGCACTATTTTCTGCTCGAAAACATTATCGACTTCGTGTCCAGACCCACAACCTGGCTCGAAAACGCCGAATTCGTCCACCTCGAGGAGTACTGACCCCCGCCCCCGCCAACCGCCCACCACCAAAGGACTTACAGGCGGGCAAACTGCCGGTCCGCCTCCGTGGTGACCAGCGCATAAGTACGGTTGCGAATCGCCATATGCTTAACCATAAACAACTGATCCCGCAAATTCCCCGTTTTTAGCCCCTCCACACTGCTCAGCGGGATCAAAAAATAGCAGTCGTTATCATTCCCGTAGTAAGCAATAACGCCCTCGATCATCTGGTCCAGATCGCCCATCAAAAACAGCCGATCATGCGTCCGCAGATCTTCGAAGTGCGGATCCGCCATCACGAAGAACATATCGTCGCCGTCCTGGTACTTGGCGACCATTCTCTCGACCCTGACCTCCTCCGGATCAAGCCACAGCCTGAGTCCATGCACCGAAATGCTCGCTAAAAGCGGCAAAACAAGCCCTGCGGCGAACGCCGCCGCCGCCCACCGGATCGCTCGAAGGCGCGGCAACTCCTTTTGCTTGCTGACGACCGCCTGCTGCCTGACGCCCTGCTCAAGTTTCCCCAGTCGTGAAACCATCTCAGGCAGCCGCTGGGCGGCATGCATGATCCGCAGGCTTTTGCCCTTCTCAAGGGCCGGATAGCCAAAGACCTTCTCGCCCGGTGCTATATCCTTCATAACAAAGGACTTGCCGCCCACCATCGCACCATCGCCAATGCTGACGTGGTCGCGGACACCGACCTGCCCGCCCAATACAACGCCGTCGCCCAGCCGGCAACTGCCGGCGATGCCCGACATGCCGGCTATCAGACAGCACCGCCCTATCTGTACATTGTGAGCAACCTGGACGAGGTTATCGATCTTGGTTCCGGCGCCAATTCGCGTACTGCCGAACTTTGCGCGGTCGACGCAAGTGTTTGCGCCAATCTCCACAAAATCCCCGATTTCGACGTTGCCGACGTGGGGAACGAGGCGAGGGGCACCCTCAACGGAGGTATAGCCGAAACCGATGGATCCTATGACGGAATTGGCCTGAATGACCACGTGGCTGCCGATTCGACAGTCATCATACACCGCCACGCCCGGATAAAGCCTGCAAGCAGCACCAATACGCGTTTTGGGTCCAATAGTGCAGCCGGCGGCGATAAAAGTACCGTCGCCAATGATGGCACCGTCGCCAATGACGACGTGCGGACCAATGCCTACACCGCTGCCGAGGCTGACGTCGTTTCCGATACGTGCAGTCGGATCCACCCCCTCGGCGCAGACCTCGCAACGTTTTGCAAACAGCGAAAGTGCCTCGACCAGGGCCCGATCAACGTCATCGACAACGAGTTGGGTCATCTGGATTCCCTGAACGTAGTCGCGGACAATGGCAGCGGCGGCCTTGCTTGCGCCAAGCCTGGATACATACTTCGGGTCGGCTACAAATGTAATCTGATCCAATGAAGCGAAATCCAAGCCTGCGACGCCGCGGACCGACCGGTCGGCGTCTCCTATAAGCCTGGCGCCGATGCTCTCGGCCAGTCTTGCCAAAGACATTTCCATTTTCAAAGGCTCCTGATAATCCGCGGCACGCTCACCCCTCAAGTATCGGCACATTATATATGGCGGTCGGCCGCAGGTCGACATAAAAGTCATGTAAATGCCCGCTCATACGCAAAAAGCTGACGCGTTGGCAAAAAATGATGTTGACAGGCCAAGGAGAGCAACGGACAATTGCAGCATTACGGGACATCGGTATGATATAAACCTGGTGTTTTAAGGAGCAGTAAGATGATGTACGTAGGACTTGCTGTTTTTGCAGTCGTTCTTCTGGGTGTCGCCCTTTATCTGAAGAAACAGAAGGGCTAAGACAGCTCCGGCAAAGCGGCGTTCGATCGGGCGCTAATCGATCTGAAGCTTGGCGGCGCAGGGTGTGTCTTTGTCTGCAGCGTTTTGTGGCTGTTTTTCTGCATACGCCCCCCAAGCCCGAAGATACTATCTCCCTATCGTGCCTTGCCTATTCCGGGATAGATCGGCGAATCATGGACGCTGAGCTGTACCTTTTGACAATCTTGTTGTGAAGAAAGCTCAAGATGATGAAACATCCCCTGCTGTGTCCCAGATCAGAAATCTGCTTCGTCTATCGTATATTTGTGGATCACACCAAGGACGACAGGCTGGGCATTATCCGTGTCGAGAGCATCGAAAACAGGGATTTCTATTCGTGCATGGCTTTGAACAAGGCGATGGAACTGATCAAGCAAGGCGCTCTTGCGCCTGACGACGCCAAGCGCTTCGACGAGGAACCGGGCTGTCTGCTGATCGACCAGGCGAACAAGAGCGTCATGAAAACTCGCCACGACATCTAATTTAAGTCAGCGCGTTTGGCGCCACAGAGGGGATATTACGTCAGGGTGGGGTAATTTGGCCGTTGGGGTCCCAGAGGTCTTGCCAGTTCTGGTTGTCTTTCCAGAGGAAGACCTGGCCTTTGATGAGTCGGCAGTTTTTATCGATTTCGCTCAAGGCTTTCATTTCCGTATCGGTCAGCGGCGGTGAAACGGTGCACTGAAGATTGCTGAGGTATTCGTTTCTGTGGATGGAGAAGGGGATGGGGATCTGGCCTCGCTGGACAGCCCACTTGACGCAGACGACAGCGGGGTGGACGCCGAGGCGAGCAGCGATGTCCTTGACCACAGGGTCCTCGAGATCGACGGTGTCGGATTCGGTCTTGTCGCGATCTGGCCGGGTGGGCGAACCTATCGGGCAGAAGCCGATGGGCTGGATGCAGCGTTCCAGACAGAATTGGAATAATTCCGGCTGTTGGAAGTGCGGGTGGAGTTCCATTTCGTTGCAGGCGGGCCTTATCTTTGCGTCTCGCAGAAGCATTTCCATTTTGGGAATCGTCATATTAGAGGTGCCGATGTGGCGCACCAGCCCCATTTCGACGAGCCGCTCCATCTGCCGCCACGTGTTCATGAACTCCTCATGAATGTACGGACGGGCGTCGGGGCTGCGCGAGGATACGTCGCAGCCCGGGGCGTGAAAGTTGGGAAACGGCCAGTGCACAAGGTACAGGTCCAGATATTCCAGCCGCAGGTCGCGCAGCGAGCGTGCGCATGAAAGGAGCACGTCGCCCCTGCCGTGCATATCGTTCCAGACCTTCGACGTTATCCAAAGGTCCTGGCGTTTTACCGTACCACTGTCAAGCACCTCCGCCAGGGCGGCGCCGATCCGGGGTTCATTGCCGTAGACCGAGGCGCAATCGATATGCCGGTAGCCGACGGCAATCGCTCCCTTGACGGCCTGGGCGACCTGATCGGCCGAGAAGCGGTCGGAGCCGAATGTCCCCAAACCGATCGCCGGGATGTGCGAGCCGGTATAAAGGGTTCGCACCGGTACTGCGGCAGGATCTACGGCGTCGGGAGCAAGTGTAAACTTCACCATCACTGATTCTCTCCTTGTGCAAATGTCTTGTGTCGTCCGCATCGCATGCAGCGCAGTCAGGCATCGTGCAAGCGGCGTGCAATCCTCTCGGCGTTTGGTTTTTCGATGATTCCCTTTTCGGTGATGATGGCCGTTATGTGCGTCGCGTCGGTTACATCGAATGCGGGATTGTAAACCTTGATGCCTTGCGGGGCCGTGCGCCGGTCGGCTGCGCCGGTTACTTCATCGGCGGCTCGTTCTTCTATCGGTATGTCGTCGCCGCTTGCGACGCCAGGATCAAAGGTGCTCGACGGCGCGGCGATGTAGAACGGTATGCCGTGGTGTGCGGCGAGTATGCTGAGGCCGAAAGTGCCGATCTTGTTGGCAGCGTCGCCGTTGGCGGCGATTCGGTCGGCGCCCGTTATGATGGCGCTGATCTTGCCCTGCTTCATGAGCACTGCGGCCATATTGTCGCAGATGAGCGTAGTATCGATTCCGGCCTGTGTGAGTTCCCACGCCGTCAGGCGCGCTCCCTGCAGCAATGGGCGAGTTTCGTCAACGTACACGCAAAACCTTCTACCTGATGCGTGCGCTTCATACATGGGCGACAGCGCCGTGCCTTGTCCGGCGGTAGCCAGCGCCCCGGCGTTGCAGTGAGTCAGGATTCCGGCGCCTTCTTTTATAATGGTTTGGCCGTGGACACCGATGGCCTTGCACATATCCTTGTCTTCCTGGCAGACGGCGTGGGCTTCAAGGAGCAGGGCATCAGAAAGCGCGGTCGAATCAGCGACGGTGTTATCAGAAGCGAACCGTCGACCGACAGCCTTCATGCGATCCAAAGCCCAGAAGAGGTTGACGGCGGTTGGCCGCGACCGGGCCAGGTACCCAGCGGCGGCATGCAAATGCGCAAGTGCGGCAGTCATTTCTCGGGGAGCGGTCTGCATGGCGATGCACACGCCGTATGCTGCGGCAACTCCAATGGCCGGGGCGCCTCGCACCGCCAGCGTGCAGATGGCGTCATAGAGCTGGTCCGGTGTGCGGCATTGCAGATGAACCAGTTCGCCGGGAAGCCGCCGCTGATCGATCAGTTCCAGGCAGCCGTCGGTTCCTCCGACCCATTTAAGCGTTTCAAATTTCATTAAGAATCCTTGTTCAACAGCACGTCTTACACGCTGACTTTTTCGGCGGCGAGCTTCTCCTTGAGGTACACGGCGGTGTAGCTGTTCTTGACCTTGGCGATTTCCTCCGGGGCGCCCGCGGCAATGACCTGCCCGCCGGCCTCGCCGCCTTCAGGGCCGAGATCAATAATATAATCGGCCATTTTGATCACGTCCAGATTGTGCTCGATGACGATTACCGTGTTGCCCATGTCGGTCAGCCGCCGCAGGACATTCATCAGGTTGTGAATGTCGGCGAAGTGCAGGCCGGTCGTCGGCTCGTCGAGCAGGTACATGGTATGTCCTGTTCCGGGCTTGCCCAATTCGGTAGCAAGCTTGACGCGCTGCGCCTCGCCTCCAGACATGGTCGTCGAGGACTGGCCCAACTGCATGTAGCCGAGGCCGACGTCGCAAAGTGCCTTGAGCAGGCGGACAATCTTCGGAAAATTGCCGAAGAACTTGCGAGATTCGTCGATGCGCATGTCGAGTACGTCGGCGATGTTGCGCCCTTTATAGGTAATCTGCAGCGTCTCGGCGTTGTATCGGCGGCCTTTACACTCCTGGCAGACGACGAACACATCCGGCAGAAAATGCATCTCGATCTTCTTGGTGCCCTGTCCCTGGCAGTGCTCGCATCGCCCGCCCTTGACGTTGAAGCTGAAGCGGCCGGGCTTGTAGCCGCGTATCTTGGCTTCACGGGTGAGCGCAAACAACTGCCGGATGAGGTCGAAGACTCCGGTGTAGGTCGCCGGGTTGCTGCGCGGCGTCCGACCGATCGGGGACTGGTCGATCTCAATAACCTTGTCGATCTTGGAAACGCCCAGGATCGTTTTGTGACGGCCGGGCTTTTCGCGCGAATTGTACAGGCGGCGCTTCATGGCCTTCAAGAGTATCTCCGTGACAAGCGTGCTCTTGCCCGAGCCGCTGACGCCGGTCACGCACGTGAGCACGCCAAGCGGGAACTTGACGTTGATCGACTTAAGGTTATGCTCCTGGGCCTGTTTGACTTCGAGGCAGTTCTTGAGGCTGTATTTGCGTCGCGCCGCCGGCAGTTCGATCCGGCTTGTGCCGCTCAAGTACTGGCCGGTAATCGAGCGTTCGCATGCGCAGATATCCTGAAAGCTGCCGGTGGCGACGACTTCGCCGCCGTGAGCGCCGGCGGCCGGGCCAATGTCGATGATGTAGTCGGCACTGGCGATAACCTCTTCGTCATGTTCGACGACGACGACGGTGTTGCCGATATCGGTGAGCCTTCGCAGGATGCCGAGCAGGCGATCATTGTCGCGACGGTGCAGGCCGATGGTCGGCTCGTCGAGCACGTAACAGCAGCCGACGAGTCCGCTGCCGACCTGTGTTGCAAGCCGTATGCGCTGCGCCTCGCCGCCGGAGAGCGTCCGGCTGGTGCGGTCCAGGGTCAGATAGCCGAGACCCACGTCGGCCATGAACTTGAGGCGGGCGGTGATTTCCTTGAGGGGCTGGGCGGCGATGAGGCTGTCTTCGGCACCGAAACGCAGATCGTTAAAGAAGCTCTGCGCCTGCTCAATGCTCATGTGCGACACTTCGTGGATACTCCGACCTCCGACGGTAACAGCGACCGCCTCGGGGCGCAGCCGCGCTCCCTGGCATGCGCGGCAGGCCTGCTCGGAGAGATAACCGTGCAGCCTGGCCTTAACGAATTCGCTGACTGTATTCTCCCAGCGCCGGGCAAGATTGGGGATGACGCCTTCGAAGCTCGCTCCGTACTCCGACTCATCGGCGGGCGTCGTGCCGTAGAGCAGAATCCGGCGGACCCTGGCGTCGATCTGCGAAAACGGGGCGGACTTGCTTATGCCGAAATTGCGGCAGAAGCGCTTGATGAGCCGGTTGTAATAGATGTTCATGCGCTTGCCGCCCTTGCGCCACGCCTCTACGGCGCCGTTCTCCAGCGAGATGCTTTTGTCGGGCACGATGAGGTCCGGGTCGAACTCCAAAATGGTCCCCAGTCCGTCGCAGCTCGGACACGCACCGTAAGGACTGTTGAAGCTGAACAGCCGCGGCGACAACTCCGACAGAGACGCCTCGGGATGCCGGGTGCAGGCGAACTTCTCGCTGTAGACTATATCGTGCCATTCGCCGTTGCCGCCGTTGTCCTTCTTTTCGTGCGGCTCCTGCACCATGACGAATATGACGCCTTCGCCGATCTTCAGCGCCGTCTCGATCGAGTCGGCAAGGCGGATGCGCACGCCCTCTTTGATGATGAGGCGGTCGACCACCGCGGCGATGTCGTGCTTCTTGTTCTTGTCAAGTACGGGCACATTGCGGACGTCGTAGATGACGCCATCGACGCGCACCCGCACGAAGCCTTCGCGCTGCACGCGCGCCAGCACTTCCTTGTGTTCGCCCTTCTGGCCGCGGACCAGCGGAGCACAGACCTGTATCTTTGCGCCTTCGGGTCGGCTCATGATAGAATCGACTATCTGTGTTGCGTGCTGGCTGCTGATCGGGTCGCCGCATATCCAGCAGTGCGGTCGACCTGCGCGGGCGTAGAGCACGCGCAGATAGTCGTATATCTCCGTGGTCGTCGCGACCGTCGATCGCGGATTGCTGCCGGCGCTGCGCTGTTCTATGGCGATCGTCGGAGGCAGGCCCTCGATGTGCTCGACCTGCGGCTTCTGCATCTGTTCGAGGAACTGCCTGGCGTAGGCGCTGAGCGATTCGACATATTTTCGCTGGCCTTCGGCGTATATCGTATCGAAGGCCAGGCTGCTCTTGCCCGAGCCGCTGATGCCGGTGATCACGACGAGCTTGTCGCGCGGGATTTCGACATCGATATTCTTGAGATTGTGCTCGGCGGCGCCGGTTATTTTGATGACTTTTTCCAATTTGTGCCGTGCCTTAACAACTCACTTACTGACCCCTGCCGTCCGTCGAAATCGGCAGACGGGCAATTTCGTAGTGTACCACAACCCTCGGCGGAAGTAAAATACCTTCGGTCGTCCAGAACGTTCGTCATGAAATTGAAAGACCTGCACAACTGGAATCTCTCTTACGCCCGGGCCCGCGAGATTCAGGCGGAACTGGCGGGCAGGGTGCGGATGAGTCCGCTAAGACGCGCCCCTCGGACGGTAGCCGGCATGGATTGTGCCTTCAGCCGCGACAAAAAGAGAATCGGCGCGACAATCGTGGTTCTTGAGTATCCTGCTCTGGAGGTAATGGAGATTGTATCGGCGGCCGGGGATGCAGTCTTTCCCTATATACCCGGGTTGTTGTCTTTTCGTGAGGCGCCGGTGTGTCTTGCAGCGGCGGCGAAACTCCGGACTGCGCCGGATTGTTTCCTTGTCGACGGGCAGGGCATCGCACACCCGCGGCGGTTGGGGCTGGCGTCGCACATGGCCCTTTTTTTGGACAGGCCTACCATCGGCTGCGCCAAGAGCCGGCTGACTGGGACATACGACGCGCCGGCACAGAAGAAGGGCAGCCATACGCCCCTGATGGACGCCAAGGAGGTGATCGGGGCGGTGCTGAGGACGCGAACAGGGGTCAAACCCTTGTTCGTGTCGGTCGGGCATAAGTGCACACTGGAGGACGCAATAGAAATTACGCTCGCCTGCGCCCCCAAATACCGCATCCCCGAACCCACTCGCCTGGCGCACCAGCAGATCACAAAACTCAAACCCCATCTTTGACCAGGAGCCCCGTTGTCTTGACTCGCACCCCAATTCTCCTTACAATCACATGATGCCTGCCAAGAGAGCAGAAAGAAGGGATTGGTTCCGCAGAACGACCTGGACGGCACAGGATCAGGAAGAGTTCTTTGCACGGCTTAGGAGAGCCAGAACCAGCAGTCGGGGCCAATACCTGTTGATCCAGGCGGGTGCCATCAAGGAGTGTTACCCCGATGAGGCCTTTCGTTTGCTTCAGATACTTTTGGATGAATATCCCGCTCGCACTTGGCTGGCGTTAGCTTATCTTACCATGGCCAACTGTCGCGTTATCAAAAATCAGCCTGAGCAGGCCGTCGAATGTTTTCGCAATGCGCTGCAACAGGAAAAGGACTTTCCAAATGTCAGAACAAACGCGTGGCTGGATTATGCCACGTATGTGATTGAAAGCCAGTGGACTGCGTGCTATCCTGAAATCCTCGACACACTTCTTGGGGAGCCCTATGATCGGTTGATGTTTCCCTGTCAGCTTTATGCTTTCCATGGCGCGATTGCGGTTATCTGTGACCACTTCGCTCGACCCGAAGAGGCGGCGCAGCATGCGCGGTTGGCGCTGGGATTTGCTCAGCAAGAGAACTCGGGATTTCGCTATCACGCCATAGTGGGGCTCGTAACGAGTGCGAATCGCAAGACTATCCAGCAGTTAAAGCGTATCGCACGATGCGCGGAGTAGGCGATCTGGTGATTCATTGCCAGCGGTGCTGCTTGACGGCGTGCAGGATTTGTTCGGCGCATTCCATTGCGGCAAGGCCCTCGTCGGCGGTTACTTCGGGTCGGTCGGCACGGCCGGCAACGGCTTGGAGGAACGCCTGCTGCTCGACCCGAAGCGGCTCGGCGTCTTCGATAGCGAGCTGTTCGATGTGCAGCAGGTCCATCCAGTTGACACCGCCGAAGTCGAAATCGGCCTCCTGCTGCTTTTGGCGGACCCACTCGACGACGTCGATGTTGCCGTCGGATTTGATGATGATGCCTTCTTTCTTCAAGTAGTCGAGGCTAAGATAGGCCTGTCGGCTGAAGACGCGCACCTTCCGCTCGGTTTTCAGTGCAAGGCGCGAGGCGGTGATGTTCGCGATGCAGCCGTTTTCGAAGATGATGCGGGCGTTGCAGATATCCTCGTGTTCGCCGATGACATTGACGCCCACTGCGTCTATCCTGCGGATGGGGCTGGCGGCCAGCGACAGGATTATGTCGATATCGTGAATCATCACGTCAAGGACGACGCCGATATCCATAGAACGGAAAGGATACGGGCTGATGCGGTTGGCCTCGATGAACTTCGGCTCGATCTGCAGCCGCTTCATCGCCTGGACGACGGGGTTGCAGCGCTCCGAATGGCCGACGGCGACGACGACGTTTCTGCGGCGGGCCAGTTCGGCGATGTGCCGTCCCTCCTTAACACTCGCGGCCAGCGGTTTTTCGATCATCACCGCGATGCCGTTGTCAATGAACTGCGAGGCCAGATCGCAATGCCGAACGGTCGGCGCGGCAATGGTCACGGCATCGACGCAGCCTATCAATTCGCGGCAGTCGGTAACGGCCCTGCACCCGTGGGTCTGCGCCAGCGCTTCGGCGCGGGAAGCGTCGGTATCCGCCACGGCCACGAGATGACAGTCTTCCAACTGGCTGTAAACCTTGGCGTGAATGCTCCCCATCTTGCCTGCGCCGACGACCGCGGTGCGTATCTTTGCCATATTGGGCCTTAGTGATGTTGATCCCTGTATTGTTCAAGATAACGGCCGAATCGGTGCTGACTGCTTCGCAGAATTGCGTCGATCATGCGATGGACGTTTTCGTCGAGACCGTCCTCGGCGGCGAGTTCCTTTACGCGATCAAGAAGCGGACCGTCGCCGCGGTATATCCGCTTGAACGCCTCTACCACGTGGCCTTGCTGTTCCTCGGTAAGGCCCGCGCGAACAAGCCCCCGCTTGTTGATTGATCGCACTTCCGGCGGGTAGTGGCCGCTTACAATTACAAACGGCGGAACGTCGTGGTTCACGCCCGAAAACCCGGCCGCGTAACACCAGCAGCCGAACGTAACAAACTGATGAACCGCCACCATGCCGCTGAGCCAGACGCCCGTCTCGATCTTGCAGTGACCGCTGATCTGAGTGTAGTTGCTGATTACGATCTTGTCTTCGAGCACGCAGTCGTGCCCGAGGTGCACCCCCACCATAAGCAGGTTCTCGTTGCCGATCCGCGTCGCCTGATTCTGATATATGCTCGGGTGAATCGTAACCTGCTCGCGGATGATATTCCTGTCGCCGATCTCGAGTCGTCCCATCTGCGCATTCGGATCAAGCCCCAGAAGCTGCGGGGCTTTGCCGATGGCGCAGAACGGAAAGAGCTGGTTGCTCTTGCCCAATCTGACGTTTTTGCCGATGACCACGTTGGCGTCCAGCACCGTGCCGTCGCCTATGACGGTTCCCTCGTCAATCACGCAGTTGGGGCCGATGACCACGTCCCGGCCCAACTGGACGTCTGCGGCGATAACCGCACTCGGATGTATCTTGCCGCTCATGTAAAGTTATTTACCTCCAGCCCAATCAAACCGTATCTTCGTCGACCAGCATGAACTTGAACAGCGCCTCGGCGACAACCTCGTCGCCCACAACCGCCGAACACTGGCATTTGGCGCTGCGGCGCCTTATCTTCAAAACCTCCGCCGACAGCAGAAGCTGATCGCCGGGCACCACGGACTTGCGTATTTTCACCCCGTCCATCGTCAGCAGAACCGCCAGCTTTCCCGTCAATTCCAGCTTCTGCGCAAACAGCAAACCGGACACCTGCGCAAGCGCCTCGACGATCAGCACGCCGGGCATTATGGGCGTGCCGGGAAAGTGCCCCTGGAAGAACTGCTCGTTGTATGTCACGTTTTTTATGCCTTTGATTCTCCGATCACCGTCGATCTCGACGACCTTGTCGACCAGCAGGAACGGATATCGATGCGGCAGTATCCGCTGTATCTTGCGAATGTCGAGTATTGCCTGCGCCGACGGCGGGGCTTTGCGGTCCGCCTGGTCGGCCATCTTGACAAGCTGACGAGCCAGCCGCTGATTGAGAGCGTGTCCGCTCTTGTACGCTACGATGCGACCCGTGATCCGGCGACCCGTGAGCATCAAGTCGCCCAACAGGTCGACTATTTTGTGCCGCACGCATTCGTTGGTAAACCGAAACGCGTTTTCAATTGGTCCGTCCGCGTTTATCACCAGGATATCGGCCGGTGTCAGATGTGTTCCGATGCCGTTTTCGCGCAGTACACGAGCCTCCTCCTCAAGCACGAACGTCCGCGCCCGCGCCAGGTGATCGGCGAAATGCTGCTGCGACAACTCAAACGTGTAAAGCTGCCGTCCGATTCCTCCGTATTGCGTATAGTCCAGATCGTAGGTGATGTTAAGCGTATCCGAATTGTACGGCAGGGCGTATATCGACTTGTCGCCTTCGGTGATGCTGATCGAATCACTGATGACCAGTTCACGGCATTCGGCGGGCTGCTCGGCGATTCCGCATTCCAGCAGCGCCTTGAAAAAAGGCTCGCAACTGCCGTCGAAGCCCGGCAGTTCGGCGGCATCCACTTCGATCACAAGGTTGGTGATGCCCAGCGCAGCCACCGCCGCCAGGCAATGCTCCGGCGTTTCGACATTGGCAGAGCCGTTGCGGAGGGCCGTGCGGCGGTCGCGCTCGATGATATTGCCCGCCGCGGCCGGAATCCAAACCGGCTCCGGCAGATCCGTCCGCACGAATACGACGCCCGTGTCCGCGTCGGCCGGGCGAAACCTCACCGCCACGTCCCGACCGCTGAACAAACCCTTGCCGTTCAGCCGCGCATCGCTTTTAATCGTCTTTTGCAGCATAGACTCTCAGTCCGCCCCATTCCGCTGCTTGAAAATCTTCGTCACCCGCCGCCCAGCTTCCGCTCAATCTTCTCCACCTTCGCCGCAAGCGTCTTAAGTTCCCTGGACCAGTCCGGAAGGCGGTTCAAGGCGGCGAAAACCCTTATCTGCCGCTTGACGTCGGTCGCCGGACTGCCCAGCAGCGACTGATTCGGTTCGACGTCTTTCATGACGCCCGCCTGAGCGCCCACTTGCACACCGTCGCCTATCCTTATGTGATCGGCAATGCCGACCTGGCCGCCAAGCATGACGCCGTCACCGATGACGCAACTGCCGGATACGCCGACCTGACCGGCAAGGATACAGCACTTGCCTATGACAACATTGTGCCCAATTTGAATCAGGTTGTCAAGTTTCGTTCCGGCCCCTATTATGGTATCGTTAAACTTGGCCCGGTCAATACAGCAATTTGCTCCTATTTCCACGCAATCTTCGATAACAACGCCGCCGTTGTGAGGAATAAGACGATGTTCACCGTCCACATGCGTATAGCCGAATCCCGTAGAACCGATGGTTGTGTTGGCCTGAATTATGCAGTGACTGCCGATACGGCAGTTGTGGTAAACCACAACGTTGGGGTCAAGTCTGGAGTGTGAGCCAATCTGCGTATTCTCTCCGATCATGCATCCCGGACCGATGACCGCACATGATCCGACTTGTGCGCGCGGGCCGACGTAGGCGCCTGCTCCGACTGCCGCATCCGAAGCGATCACCGCCGTCGGCTCCACAACCGCGGAAGGATGAATCCCTGATACCGGCGCCAGCCTTGGTGCGAACAGCTTAAGCGCTTCTATGAGCGCGACATCCACATTACCCACGAGCAGTTGCGGCAGTGCGACACTGTCAAGCTTCGCCGAGACAATCACTGCGCCGGCTCCCGACTCGCCTGCACCGTCGACGTGCGACTGCGAGGTGATAAACGTCACTTCCGAGGACCCCGCAAGCTCTACTGTGTTTACGCCCGTCAGGCGTCCGCCAGGATCGCCGTGCAGCTCTGCGCCGATTGCGGCTGCAAGTTCACCCCTCGTCAGAATAGCTTGTGGTATTGCCATTTATGTTATGTCCGGTTGTTATCTCGCCGCGTCCAGTTGCACAAGAACATCCTGAGTAATATCCAGCTCGTCATTCTGGTAGAGTACCTTGTTGGTCTTGATCGACAGCAGCAGATCCCGCACGCTTGCCGAAGGAAACGTCAGTTCCTCGGTCGCCAGCACCACGTCGAGCCCTCGCGTCTGCGCCACCATAGCGGTTATAGCCCGGATGTCCTGGTACAGGGTCTCCGTCCATCGCTGAACCTTAAGCGTCATTTCCTGCTCGTAATACTTGTTCCTGGCGTCCGCGGCGGCCTTCTTGTCCATGTAATTTGACATCAGCCTCATATAATCGGTGCTGCCCGGTTCGCGCGTTTGCATATCCGCCTTGATCGCTTCGGCATCCTTGTCCATCTTGTCCAGTTCGGCCCGCAGCTTCGATTCCTCCGCGTTCATGCGCTCCTGCCACTGTGCATGCTTCTTGCTGCTGCGAAGAATACGGTCCACGTTGACCACTCCGACTTTGGCCGGCATGAACTGCCTGCGCACCTGCGCCCATCCGTGGCTGTAGCTCATCACGACGGTGATCGCCGCCCCCAACACGATCAGCGTTATCATTCTCTTCTTCATGGTCGCACCTTTCAACAAAAAACCCTTCAGACAGAACTAAAACAGCGCCCCCACCGAGAAACTGAAAACTCGCGTCTCGTCCTCGTCCTCTTTGAGGAAGGGTGTCGCCAATTCAAACCGCATCGGCACCGGGCCGAACCACTGCGGAAGCATAATCTGAATACCGGTGCCTACCGACGCACGAACGCCGCCGCTGTCGATGAGGCCCGCATCGGTAAATAACAGCCACGAAAACACGTCGCTGGCAAGCGGAATCGCGACTTCGGCGTTGGTGACTATCATCCAGTCGCTGCCGATCGGATCCTTGCGGCGTGCAGTCCCCGCCGGAACGTTCGTCTGCAGCCCGCGCGTACTAACGCCGCGGTAATCGAAGCCCCGCAGCGACCCTGTCCCGCCGGCATAGAATTTCTCGAACGGCGGTGCGTCGCCGATCACCGTCGCTCCGTGCAGCTTGAGTTCGAAAACGGTCCGGCGTTCGGCAAGATCCTCGTGCAGCGTCTTGTACCAGCGGTGCGTCGCGTCGAGAATGCCGAACGTGTAATCGCCGCCAACCTGCTCGTAACCCGCGTCGAAATTATACCCCTGCGTCGGCAAAAACCGGTTGTCGGTTGTGTCCCGCCGAACGAACAGCCGAACCCCGCCCAAAACGTTGCTGCCCTTGACGTCGCGAATCTCCTGCGGTGCGTCGAAGTCCAGGTCCGCAACCGTCACTTCTTCGAGGCGGAAGGAGAAGCCACGCCGCCAGTTGTCGCGATAGCGCTTCTCGAAGCCGAGATACCCCTTTATACGCTCTTCGTCATACGACTCACGGCCTCGTTCATAACCGGACAGAGCAGTCTCCAGCGAAATAGGCTTGTCGTAAAGATACGGCTCAGTGAAGCTGATCATGAACGTGCTGACCACCGTACCGGGGTTCAAAGACACGCGCAGCCGCTGGCCTGCGCCGCGAAACGCCTTGCCGCGAATGAGTTCCGTCCAGCTTTCCGGCCAGTCCGTGATGTCGAAATTGCGCTCGTCGTAGGTGAACTGCCCGATGATTCCGCTGTCGCTGGCGATGCCGGCGCCAACCATGACCGAGCCCGTCTTGCCCTCGACGACGCTCACCTGGGCGTCCCTGCGCCCGTCGGTGGTCCGCGTCGGTTCGATGGACGCCGACTGCGTATAAACCATACGACGAAGAAGTGCCTCAAGGTCGCCCGTTCCGTCGCCCCTGGCAAGGTCGGCATTGAACCATTCCCCCGGTGTGAATCCTTCCTCGTCGAGAATCCGGCGGATCACCTTGTCCTGCACCTGTTCGTTGCCGGTTATGTCAATGCGGCCAATCCTGTAACGCTCCCCCTGGCTGACTGTAAACGCCACACGCACCTTCGCCTCGCCGACGAACGACCGCTCCAGCGTCGATGTCGCGTCGACGAAGCCCTCGGCGCGAAAACGCTGCCGCAGATGCCTCGTGTCAGAGTCGGCGCGTTCGCTGCTGTAGTAATCACCAACCCTCAGACGCAGACCCGAGAGAAGTTCTTCATCGCTGAAGAACTCGTTGCCGTTGAGTACTATCTCGTCGACTATATACACTGGCCCCTCGCTGATGACAAACGTCACGTAAGCCCAGCGCCTGTCATCGCTGAATGCAACAGAGGACGTCACCTGCACATCCAGATAGCCCCGCTGCTGATACACTTCCTGCAATTTCACTTCATCTTCGGCAATTCCTTCGGCATTGTAGACAACCGGCCAGAACAAATACTTGCGAGGTTTCGTCTTCATGGCCTTCTGAAGTTCGCCTGCCCCGAACGCCGTATTGCCCTGAAAGTCCACGTCCTTTATGACAATCCGCGTCCCCTCGTCGATCATGAACACCACCTGTCCAACCGCAAGCCTGCTGTTGTCGATGGTTACGTTGACGTCCGGATACCCCTTGCCGACGTACAAACTGCGAATCGCCGCCAGCCCGCTGTTGATCAGGATCGCATCGAGGTAATCGCCCTCCCTGAAATTCAGCTCCTTAAGAAGCTTGCCCTCGTTAAATGCCGTATTGCCCACGAACGAAATCGACCGAACCAGATTCTTCTCCACCACCACAAACGTAAGTCTGACCTGCCCGTCAACCGTTGCTGTGTTATAATACGCATATTCGACGCCCTCGATCTGCGCGATTCGGCGAGCATCCTCCGCCGCCGACGCCGCGTCGAATCGCTGCCCGGCACGCGCGCGAACCGTCGACAGAACCTTGGACCGGCTCACGGTAACATTGCCCTGCACCTCGATGGCGCCGATCGTCATCTGCTCAAGGCCTTCGACCCCCGGCTGCGATTGCTGACCATTGCAAATCCCGGCGTACATCAACACCGCGCATAGAACCGCCAGCAGGCTTCTCATCCCTAATGCCGATCTCAAAACAGCCATGTTCTCTCCTAAAACGGTTCCTGCGCGTGAGAAAGATTCTCGAACCGCGTGTACGCCCCGTTGAACGCCAGCGTCACCACGCCCGTAGGCCCGTTCCTCTGCTTCGCAATGATCACATCCGCCGTATTGCTGTCCACGTGATCCGGCTCCCCCCGATGATAATAATCCTCGCGGTGCAGCAGCATGATAACGTCGGCATCCTGCTCAATGCTGCCGCTCTCACGCAAGTCGCTCATCCTTGGCCTGTGGCCCTCCCTGCCCTCAGGCGAGCGGTTCAACTGACTCAATACCACCACCGGCACCTCCAATTCGCGGGCCATCGCCTTGAGGTACCGCGAAATCGTGCTTATTTCCTGCTGACGCGACTCCACGCGCCCGCCGAGGCTCATCAACTGAAGATAGTCGATCAGCACACACTCGATGCGCTGCTGAGCCTTTAATCGCCGACACTTCGCCCGCAGCATCAGCGGAGTCAGACCCGGCGAATCGTCCACGAATATCGGCTTGTCGAACAATTCGCTGCCGACCGCGGTCAGCGCCTGCAGCTGCTCAGTGTTCAGCATGCCTTTTCGCACGAGCTGGCTGTCCAGGTGGCCCCGGCTGCACAAAAAACGCTCCACAAGCTGGTGCTTGCTCATTTCAAGAGAGAAAATCGCCACCGGCACGTTGTTGTCCGCGCCGATATGCTCGGCGACGTTCATGGCGAAACTGGTCTTGCCCATGCTCGGCCGACCAGCGATAATAATCATCTCCCCCTTTTGCAGCCCGCACAAGGCCTCGTCCAGCTCATAGTACCCCGTCGGCAGTCCAGTAATATGCACGCCTTTGCGCGCCTCGATGTTCTCGAAAACCTCCGAAACCAGGCTTCTCATCGGGACCGCGGCGCCGCTGATCTTCTTCTCCGTCACGGCGAAAATCTTCTTCTCGGCCTCGTCGAGCTTTTCGCCAACCTCGCCGCCTTCGCTGTAGGCCTCTTCGAGAATCTCGTTGCTGGCCCGAACGAGCTCGCGGAGCATCGCCTTGTCCCGAACGATCTCCGCGTAATACTCCGCATTGGCGCTGGAAGGAACGGATTCGACGATCTCAACCAGGTAATTGACGCCGCCCGCGGACGCCAGCTTATTGCGGCGCTTCAGCTCGTCCCGAAGCAGGACCAGATCGATCTGGCTGTTGCGCTCGTACAATGAGACAACACCCTCGAAGATCGCCTGATGCTCGGGGCGATAAAACGCCTCCATGCCGATCATCTGCACAAGCTGGCCTACGCACGCCGGATCGATGATCATCGAACCCAGCACCGCCGCCTCCGCCTCGACCGATTCGGGCATGCGGCGCACCGACGGCGCCGTATCCCGACCGCCGCCGGCTGCTGCGGCGACGTCGTCATCCCGCGATGTCTTTGTCGACTGACTCAACTGTCTCATCCTGAGATACCACAACCACGCTGATCGTCGCCAACAACTCCGGGGCGACCTTCAGCGTAACTTCGTGTGTGCCCACTTCCTTAATGTGCTCACTTAATTGAACCATCGCATCCGATATCTCGAATCCCTGATCGCGAAGATTGCCCGCGATATCGCGCTCCGTTACCGAGCCGAAGAGGTGCCCTGATTCGTTTGCCTTCGCTGCGATAACCGCCTCGGCACCGGCCACGGACTTGGCGACGGCTTCCAGCCTTGCGCGTACCTGCTTGCGCTCGGTCGCCCGGCGAACCTTCTCATCGGCAAGTGCTTTTATATTCGCTGCCGTCGGCACCTTGGCCAGCCCCTTGGGAAGCAGGTAATTGCGGGCGTACCCGGCCTTCACCTCCACCACGTCGCCCAACCAGCCCAGTTTCTCAACGTCGTCACAAAGTAAAACCTTCATTGTCCATCTCCACTAAAACACGCGGCCATCCGCAAAAACCTGCGATACAGCCGCGGCCGAATTTCATATGCATGATCGGGTCCAAAACCGCCGCCTCCCGCGCGCCTGCGTCAGCCCCTGATCGCCCCAAATCGACGACACCCTTAGCTGGCGAACGGAAGCAGCGCCATAAACCGCGCACGCTTGATCGCCGCCTTTACCTTGCGCTGACAGCCCGCACAGTTGCCGCTGCGCTTACGCGAAAAAATCTTACCGCGATGCGTCAGAAGCTTACCGAGCGTATCGACGTCTTTGTAATCGACATAACTGGTTCCTTCGCGGCAGAACCGACACTGCGTCTGCTCGCGAATACTTGTCGTAAAACGGCGTTTTTTCCGAGTGCCCTTATTGATTGGTCTTGCACTTCTCATATTCTACCTGCTGCCATAAATTTTGCCATTGAAATTTAACGCGCCGCGATTTCGGCGCCCGAAAACTAAAAGGTCTGATTTCATTGCTTCACTAACACCACACTATATATCGAACCGCCGTAATGGCGACTCAGAATGGAATGTCATCGGATGGCGCCCCGAAGCTGTCCTCAAAACGATCTTCAGCACCGGGACCGGTATCCGCCGGTCCGCGATAACCGCCGCCGCCCTGACCGCCGCCGCCGCCACCGCCACCGCCACCGCTGCGCTGACCGCCGCCTATAAACTGAAAGTCCTCGATCGTAACCCGAAGTTTGCTCCGGCGAGAGCCGTCCTGCGCCTGCCAACTGTCGTAGGTCAGCCTGCCCTCGACAAATATGGGACTGCCCTTTTTCAGGTACTTGTTCAGCGCTTCGGCTCGCTTGCCGAACATGTGACAATCCACAAAACACGTTTCTTCTCTCTGCTGGCCGTCCTGACCCGTCCACCGTCGATTCGTCGCCAAACCGAATTCAACCACTGGAGTCTGGTTCGGGGTATAACGCAATTCCGGGTCACGCGTCAGATTGCCCAACAGTATTACCTTGTTATAGCTCGCCATGTCCGTCTCCTGTTTTCCGTTCGTTCCACACGCACCCGGCACGCACTCTTCAAACCATCATTCCGGTATCGCGTCCGAAGTGGAAGTTTGCCCGTCGACATCGCAATCGATGCGTCTTACGATTCGATTTCGCTGCCGGCGTCTGTGTCTTCTTCGTCGACTTCGGGCGATTCGTCTTCATTGGATGCCTGATCCGCTTCCTCAGGCTCTTCCGGCTTGAGTTCGGCGCGCCTGGCGGCCGCCGCCGCTTCGTCAATCTCCGCCATCATCGCCGGCGTCGGCTTGGCGATGTCTTCCGGACGCATCTTGTCAGTCCGAAGTATCATCACGCGCATTATCATCTCGGAAAGCTGAACGTCGCGCTCGATCGCGCCGATACGGCGCGGATCGCAATTGAAGTAAACCAGTATGTAGGTGCCCCGGCTCTTCCTGGCTATATCGTACGCCAGACGCCGTTCGTCCCACTTGCGCAGCGACACCACGTCAGCTTCGCTCCTGGCAAGAATCTTCTCGACGGCGCCCGTCACGACCTTCCAGTCGGCCGCCGCCTCGCCGCTGTCGACGAGGAACAATCCTTCATACATTCGTTTCACAACCGTTTCCAAACTGTTACCTCCCTAAACACTTATTCTGTTTTGCTGTTTTCTATCAGACTTCAAAAACCCCGATAACCGGGGCAACCCGCGGCTTCTAAACATCGCCGCCGCGTACGTTATACTTTCTCATGGCCGCGTCGATTCCTTCTTCCAGCCAGCACACCAGTGCCTCAACTGCAGCGCCAACGGCGCCATTCATCGCCTCGAGTTCTTCTTCAGCAGGCCGCGATAACACGTAATCCTTCGTATTCACCACGCCGGGACCTCCTATCCCAACGCGAAGTCGCCCGAAATCTTCCGTCCCGAGACGCCCGATTATGTCCTTCAATCCGTTATGACCGCCCGCCGAGCCGCTCGCCCGCAACCGGATACGACCCGGCGGCAGCGCCAGATCGTCCGTTACAACCATCAGATCCGAAGGCGACAGCTTGTAAAAACCCGCCGCCGTCGCCACCGCCTGCCCGCTGCGATTCATGTACTGCTGCGGCTTCATTACCAAAACCTTCCCGCAGCCCGCGGAAAACTCGCCCGCCAAAGCGCCGAATTTCCTTCGTTTCACCTCGACGCCGTACCTTGCCGCCAAAAGATCCACGGTCTCGAAACCAACGTTATGCCGTGTACCCTTGTATGCCGCGCCGGGATTGCCAAGGCCCACGATCATGCGCATCTGTCCCGCCTCGCACACGGATTCACCGCTGCCGGAAAACCAGCCGCAAAGCCGTTCAAGCAAGCCGCCCAAAATACCTCCCTGCAAAAAGGCCCGGTGCAATCGGCCATTACTACTCGTTCTCGCCTTCTTCCTCTTCGCCTCGCTCCCTGATCAGTTCCGGAGCCGCAGGCGCTTCCTCTTCGACTTCCTCAGTGGTCTTTGCCGCAGCCACCAGATGACACGTCAGAACCAGGGCTTCCGGGGCGGTCACCAGCGACACGCCCTCGGGCAGCAAAATGTCACCGGCATGCACCGCGTCGCCGACGCTCAGTTCCTTTATCGAAACCGGAATGGTCTCGGGAATACTCGTAACAAGGCACTCGATTTCCAGACGATCCATGTGCTCGTCAACAATGCCGCCCTCACTGGCGCCTTTGGCCGTCCCGCGCAGCTCAATCGGAACCGTTACCCTGACCTGCTCCTTCAGGTCCACCCGAACCAGGTCCGCGTGTACGATGTTCTTGCCAAGATGATCGTATTGAAGTTCCTTCAGCAGCAGCGTCGCCTTGCCGCCGTCCATATCCACGTCGAAAAGACGATGCCCATGGTGCAGGTCTTCGACGAACTCATGCAGGTCGAATGCCACCGCAACCGGCTCCTTCTTGTGCCCGTAAACGATCGCCGGCAGTTTGCCCTCCCGCCGCATCGCCGCCGCGTGCCGTGAACCCAACGATGTCCTTGTCTCAGCCTTTATCTTCGCTCTTTCTGCCATAATGCCCTCATATATGCTTATCTGCGCCGCGCCGCACCGTGCGGACGCCCGGCGCTAACTTTGATTACAGAACATACCGCTGACTGACTCGTTTGCGTGTATCCGCCGAATCGCCTCTCCCAGAAGCGGCGCCACCGACAGAACTGTAACGTTCTTGAGACCCTCGGTCTTGCCGTTCAGCGGAATCGTGTCGGTCACAACGATTTCGTCAATAGGCGAATCCTGCAAACGCGACGTCGCCGAACCGGAGAATACGCCGTGTGTCGCCCCGACGATGATATTCCTGGCGCCGTGCTTCTTCACCAGCGCAGCCGCTCCGCAGACGGTTCCCGCAGTGGAAATCATGTCGTCCACCATCAGAATGTTGCGCCCTTCAACGTGGCCGATGATCTCCTCGCATTCGACCTCCGTACCGCTGATGCGGCGCTTATGGATCACAACAAGTTCGCCGCCCAGAGCCGTCGCGTACCGTGAAGCCGTTTTCATGTTGCCAACGTCCGGAGCAACCACCGTCAGATCCCTGATCCCCTTCTGCCGGAAATACTTCAAAAACACCGGCTCGGCCGTCAAATGATCCACCGGTATGTCGAAAAAACCCTGCAACTGCTTGGCGTGCAGGTCGACCGCAAGCAGCCGGTCCGCGCCCGCCGTCGTAATCAGATTCGCCGCCAGCTTCGCCGTGATCGGAACCCGCCCGGCGTCCTTGCGGTCCTGACGCGCATAGCCGAAATACGGAACTACAGCCGTGATACGCGATGCACTGGCCCGCCGCAGGCAATCAAGGAATATCAGCAATTCCATCATGTTGACGTCCACCGGCGCACACGTCGACTGAACCACAAAACAGTCGCTGCCGCGAACGTCCGACTCCAGCCGGATCAGCTTCTCAGTGTCCGGAAACGACTCGATCTTTGCGCGGCCCGGCTCCGTGTGCAGCGCCTCGCAGATCGCCGCAGTCAGCTTCGGATTACTCGTACCCCCCAGAATCAGTACCGGATGATTAATCATTGCTGCGTTTCTTCCTTCTGCTCGTTAACGTCCTGCTGCCGAACAACCTGCCCGGGGGCAACATTGGAATGGTCCTTCATCGAAAGCGGGGCGATCAGCACCGAACCGGCCCCGATAAAGCTGTTCTTGCCGATATTCGTCTGCAGTATGCTGACGCCGTCATAATTGGCCGTAATGGAGCCGGCGCCGATGTTAACGTTCTCGCCCACCGTCGCATCCCCAAGGTAACTGTGATGCCGCGCACGTACGCCGTCACGCAGCGTCGTGTTCTTCAGTTCCGTGAAAACGCCCAAAACAACGTCGTCGCCGAGAGCCGAATCGTCACGCACATACGCAAATGGCCCAACGCGGCAATTCCGACCAATCTTAACCTGCCCGTGAATGTACGTAAACGGCTCGATCACCGTATCCTGTCCGATCTCAGCGCGTGCGTCTATCCACGTGTTCGGCGGGTCAACGATCGTCACGCCGTTGCTCATCAGTTGCTCCTGTATCCGCGCCTGCATGATCTTGCTCGCCTGGCTGAGCTGCGCGCGGTTGTTGACGCCCATCGCATCCTCCGGCGCCACCGCCGTTATGCCGACAACCTTGTGCCCCGAACCTATGAGAATATGGATCGCGTCCGTCAGATAGTACTCGTTCTTGACGTTGTTGGGTTTGATCTGCTCGATCGCCTCCAACAGCACCGGAGTGTTGAAACAGTAATAGGCCGGGTTCACTTCCCGAATCCGACGCTGGGCATCGCTGCAATCGTTCTCTTCGACGATGCCCTGCATGTTGCCGTAGGAGTCGCGAACGATGCGCCCGTAACCGGTTGGTTCGTCGAGAATCGTTGTCGCCAAAGTCGCCGCTGACCGCTCCGAGGTGTGTTTGTCGATCAGGACCTTGAGTGTCCCCGCACGGATCAGCGGTCCATCCCCGCACAGGATCAGCGTCTGCCCATTGAACCCCTCCAGGTGCTCCCGGCAGCACATCACCGCGTGACCCGTGCCCTTCTGCTCGACCTGCTCGACAAAAACAATGTCCCCATCGCCCTTGTACCGTTCGACGATGTCGTCCCTGCCGTAGCCGACCACCACCATGATCTTCGACACGCCGGCTGCACGACACGCATCCAGCACATACGCCAACATCGGCCGACCGCACACCTCATGCAGAACCTTCGGCAGCTTCGTGTTCATGCGGCTGCTCTGACCCGCAGCCAGGATTATCGCGACCCGATCAGCGATTGCCTCGCCCTTTCAAAAACGCAATATCACCCAGAAAATATATCTCACTACCCGGCCTGGACTCGAACCAGGAATGCGAGTACCAAAAACTCGAGTGTTACCGATTACACCACCGGGTATACTCTACAGAGAATCGCTTAGCTTGTCGCGAGACCCGCCGAAGCGGCGAGTCGACCTGGCACTGCCGGAGGCTTGAACCGACCATGTCGCGATAGCTGTCGGCCCCAAGAAAGCACGTTCTACCCCGTGCGGCAGAGCAATCAGCCCGAATCATACGAAATAATCGAACGGTTGCAAGCAGTTTCTCAGAAAAAACCCGTGCCAACACTGAAAAAGCCATATCCTTGTTGCCAACTGCCGCCTTCGAGCCCGATACCCAAGGCCCGCGGCGCTCCGCAAGACCCCGCCTCACCAGCCGGCGGCCATGGTGAGCCGTGCACGGTTCATGGCAACCTCGTCAGCCGGAAGCCGGCGAATCAGTTCTTTGTAAGTCTTGTCCTGATAGATACGAACGCCATCTGCGAGCAACTCAAGCATACCCATTCTGTTAAAATGGGAAATCTGCTTGTGCGGCCACTGCGTGTCTGCATCTGCGTAAGGTGCGATGAAGTCCAACGCCGGCTTGAGCCCCTGCCCGTCCGGCCCCCGATAGCGCCACAGGTCAACGCCGACGTGCTCACCCAGCACCGCCAACTGAAAAAAGCCCCTCAAGTTCATTGTGCTGTACCCCAGCGACCTGGTTCGCGCCAGTTCATGCGGCTGACTGCCGTCGGGCCTGATCTGCGAATCAATCCGCCGCCTGACGCCTTCGACGGTACGCCGCGCAAGGTCTTCCCTGCCCAGAAACATCGCAAAACTCGCCACCTGCACATCGTACCATGTGCCGTGATTGTTGGCAGCCCGCGCCTCGTCTCGGCCGTGCCCGCTGGTCAGCATCCAATCCAGAAAGGCCGCAAACCAGGCTTCGAACCCCTCCTGGTCGGCTTCCGTCCATGCCGATGAGGCTCCAAGCAAACCAACCGCGTCGACCACGCGCGCAAGGCGGGTCGTGTCGATCAGGCCGATGCCGCGACCCTCAACCCGCCCGGGAATCGCCTGCCCGTACTGCAAATGGGGATTCATGCGCGTCGCTTTGTCCAAAAACCACGCCCGCAGCAGCATGGCCGCGTGCTCGGCATAGTCGCCTTTGCCCGTGAAATAGTGCGCCAATGCAAGGGTCTCGACCGCACTTGCCATCCCGCCGAGCCCGTCGCGATCCGACCGCCGCCCGCGGCTTTCCGGATTCACTTCACCGTCCCGCCGGATATACGGCAGGCCGTCGGGCTTCTTCGGGTCCGGCCACCAGTAAGGCCCAAAGCTCAGGTAATCGTGCTTGTCTCCACTCGGCGGCGTCAGTATCTTGTCCATCACAGAAAACGGCCCCGCCTTAAGCGCCGTATCCGCATCACGCACCAACGCCTCCAATGCGGGATTCAACGCTTCATCACCGCGCGCAACCCGCGCCTTGGACTCCGCCAGCGCTTGCGGTCTCATACAGAACACCCTCCGCAGATCAGCCTTTTGATCAATAGCAACCCAAAGGCATTCTTTCGGCAAACAGCCCAGCAGTAATAGCAATATGATTCTTTTCATTCGTTCACCTCCATAGATTCCTAAGGATGAATCCGCTTCTACTCCCCGCAGGAGGCAACTCGGATAACCTATATTTTTATGAAACTTTTTTTGCGGTACATGTACAGCAGGATGAGCCAGACGAGTGCGAAGCCTGCGATTGCGTGGGCGAAGGCATCCCATGGCCCCAACCACTTGTCCAGTCCCCTGACAAACACCCCGCCGAGATTTCGGAAATTCCACAGGTGCGTTATCATATAAACGAAGATGGCGTTCATGCCGATAACCTTGAACACGAATGCCCACCTGCGCAAGCCAAACACGTCGATCACCAGGTAGAACAGGCCCAGCAGCACCAAACAAATGCCGCCGGAGAACATAACGAAGGAACTGGTCCACAGGTGCTTGATAATCGGAAAGATCATATCCCACACTATGCCCGCGCCGATGCAAACCGCTCCGGCCGCCACCAGTCCTGCCGCCTTGACAAACCCCGACCTGCCCGAGCGAAGCCACTGACCCGCAAGCACACCCATCAGAACCGTCGAGCCGAACGTCATGCTGCTCAATATCCACGTGTAATGCGTCTGGTCCTGAAATCGCCCCAGAACCAGCCGGTCGATGTAGATCGCCAGATTGCCGTCGGGCGTCAGGTCGCCGGCCGTCGAACCCGGCGCAGGAACCAGAGCCATTAATCCCCAGAAAACCAACATAAGCATCACGCACACGACCGCCTGCCCCGCGGGACGAAGCGCCAGCAGCACCGCCGCCGCAATTACGTATCCCGCCGCGATGGCTTGCAGAGTGTTGCAGTAAATGTGCAGCCGCGACATGTCAAACTCCAGAAGTCGCCCCTGCGCAACCATGCCCAGCACGAAAAGCACCGCCGAGCGAAACAGCACATGCGCAAACAAACGACCCCCGCCGTGACCCCGCTCCAGCCGACGAGAGAACGAATACGGCATCACCACGCCCACGATGAACATGAACAGCGGCATAATAAGGTCCTCGAACCGAAAACCCTCCCACGGCACGTGTTCGAGCTGCTCCTTGATCGTCGCGGTGATATCGTTGTTGAACACCTTGTGCAGGCTGGCAAAGATCGCCCCGCCCCCGATGATCCAGAACATATCGAATCCCCGCAGCACGTCGATCGACTCGATTCGCCCGGACACCGGCTGGACCTGTTCCGATTCAGACATGATCGCTTACCTCAGGCATCGACAAACAGCGCGCCGGCGGCGCCCGCCGACCGTCCGCTCGATGCATGATGGCACAGGACAGGCCCTTAGTAAAGGGGAAAACTTCGACAAACAGCCCCCGATGTTGGCGGGTTCCGCCTACTGTGAGGGGTGCTGGTCAATTCCGCGCTTCTGGCGGTAATGACGAATCTTTCGCGTAATCGGCAGCAGACCGTAAAGCGCAAGCAGCGCCAGGAATGTAACGAACGTCGCAAGCATATAATACCCGACCCCGCAGGCAATGCCGATACTTGCGACCAGCCAGATACTTGCCGCCGTGGTCAGACCATGCACGCCGCTCCGCTCCTGGATCAGGGCGCCTGCCCCAAGAAAGCCTACACCGGTAACAATTCCCGCTGCGATGCGCCCCCCGGCGTCTGCGGCGCCCAGTTCCGCCCCAACCCGCTCGGCCACGAGAGTAAACGCCGTCGCCCCAAGGCAGATTATAATATTCGTCCGCAGACCCGCCGGTTTGCCGTTGATCTCACGCTCCAGGCCGATGGCGCCGCCCAGGACTACTGCAAACAGCAGCGCCAATACATCCTGCATCGTAATCACCATGTTCTGTTCCCTCTTGAACTACAGCAGCCATAACCGGCAAATGAGCGCGCCCGACTTATCCGACCGGGTCAATCCGCAAATCAATCGCAGCCGCCGCATCTTCCCAGCTCATTGACTCATGCCACCCCCACGCCTTCGCGGTCGCAGCCTTGAGGCCCCGTTCAAGAGCACGTCGCAGCGGTCCGCCACGCGCACACAGAAATCCGGCCAGAAGCCAGTCCCCGCAGCCTACCGTGCTCAACGCAGGTCGCCGAGCACAAGCCGCCCCGCTGAACGCCTCTTCGCCGCTGACCGCAATCGCGCCCCGGTCGCCCCGGCTGACCAATACCGTCCCGACACCCGCAATCGATCTGGCCGCCGAAACAATCTCATCGGCATCATCATTAACCGAAGAACCTGCAAGTTGGCGAAGTTCTGCGAGATTCGGCTTGATGAGTTCAATATCGCCCCTTTCAACCATTCGCTTGAGCGGTTTTTGCGACGTGTCCACAACGACCCGCGCCCCCCGCCGGCGCACCCGATCCGCCATCGATATCACATCATCAAGCAGTTCATCCTCCGGCAGCGACCCCGAGAAGACACAGGTCGTCTCCTCGTCAACAAGCCCTTCCAGATCGCGCCAAAGCGAACGCAGCGATTCGACGGTAGCCAGCTCGTCAGGCGCCCGCAGGTGCATCTCACGCGCGTTTCGCGTATCCACAACCGTTACATTCCGCCGCGCCCGACCCGCCGCCGCCGTCAGCCGAACGTCTATGAGCCCGCAATCCTCCGCAAGCGACTCGACCATGCTCTGGTAATCGCCTCTGCCCCATAATCCGGCAGCGATGCTCGGTGCGCCCATCCACGCCAGCGCACGCGACACGTTCAGCGCCTTGCCGCCAGGCACGCACTGCTGCGAATCGATTCTGGCGTGATCCCCCCATGAAATCCCATCGACGCGGCACGTGATGTCCCAGCACGGACATATCCCCACCGTCACGATCCGCCCCGGGCTTCCGTCAGTCTGCCCGACCATATCCGCCCCGACCATCACTTGTGATGCCTGGCGTACTCTTCAGCGTCCTCGTACGCGTCTTCATCGTCCTCGTCATCGTCATCTTCCTCCTCCTCCTCGTCTTCATCCTCCTCAACTTCCTCTATTGCCTCATCATAGTCCTCTTCGTCATAGTCCTCACTCAGATCCTCGCTGGACGCCACGGTCTCGATGGCCTGCTCCTTGCGCATGGCCTCGAACTCCTCCGGCGTCATCACCACCTCACGCGCCTGGCTGCCCTTGTACTCGCCCAGTATTCCCGCAGCCGCCATCATCTCGATTATACGCGAAGCTCGCGCATAACCGATGCTCAGCCGCCGTTGAAGCAGAGACACGCTGCCCCGCTGACTCTCCAAAACGATCCGCACCGCGTCGTCGAACAGATCGTCGCTGCCGATCATCGACGTATCTATCCGGCTGAGCTGCATAAGCTCCGGATGGTATTCCGGTTCCGCAACGTCCTTCAGGAACTTGACCACGTCCTTCACTTCCTGATCGTCGACGTAGGCGCCCTGAGCACGCACCAGGTCGCTCGTACCAGGCCGAAGGAAAAGCATGTCACCCTGACCCAGAAGAGTCTCGCCGCCGTTCTGGTCCAGGATAATCCGGCTGTCCATCCGAGACGCAACACGGAACGCCACGCGAGACGGCATATTCGATTTGATCAAACCCGTCACAACCGTCGCCTGAGGACGCTGAGTCGCAACTATCAGGTGAATACCAACCGCACGGCTCTTCTGCGCCAGCCGAACAATGTAAGACTCGATCTCCTTGGCCGACGTCATCATCAGGTCCGCCAACTCGTCGATTATGATCACAAGGTGCGGCATTGTCTTTGGTATCTTGGCCTCTTCGTCCGCCGTCGTCGGCGCAAATCGCGCAATAATCTCCTCCGGGCCGAGCTTGTTGTACGACGCGATGTTCCGCACTTTCGCTTCCGCCAGCAGCTCGTACCGCTCGTCCATCTTCGTCGTCGCCCATTCGAGGATCTGCTCGGCCCGCTTCGTATCCGTCACCGTCGGACACATCAAATGCGGAATCGACTCGAACATCGCCATCTCGACCATCTTCGGATCGATAAGGATCAGCTTCACCTCGTCCGGACGCTTCGTCAGAAGTATGCTCGCAATAATCGTGTTGATGCACACGCTCTTGCCCGATCCCGTCGTGCCCGCTATCAGAAGGTGAGGCATGCTCGCAAGATCCGTAACCAGAACCTCGCCAGACGAACTCTTGCCCAGAAACAGCGGCACAAACATCCGCTCCGGCTTGTTGCCCGCACGAACGATCAGATCCTTGATCCGCACCGTCTCCCGCTGAGAGTTGGGAACCTCGATGCCGATTGTATGCCGACCCGCCAGAGGCGCAACCACTCGAACCGAACCGGCCCCAAGCGCACGAGCCATGTCGTTGGCAAGGTTCGAAATCTGGCTCACCTTGATCCCCGGCGCCAGCTCCAGTTCATACATCGTAATCGCGGGCCCCGGCTCGGCGTTCACAACGTGGGCATTAACCCCGAACTCCGCCAGCAGAGCTTCCACAACCTGAGCCTTCTGTTCGACCATCTTCTCCTGCACCGCCGCAAACCCACGCTGCGGCTCCTCCAAAAGGTCCAGCGGCGGAAGCATATAACCCTCGTAGCTCTTGGGAACGTATTCCTTGGTAGGCTTGCTGCGAACCGCCGACGACTCGGCCTTCTCAGTCGCGGCGGTCTTCTTGTCGGCACGTTCCTGGCGACGTTCCGCCGGCACCGCCTTCAACACCCGCTTGCCATCTTCTTCTTCAGCAGCGACTTGCGGCGATTTGATCCGCGAAGGCGCTGCCGCAGCCTCCGGTTGCCCTTCAAGGAACTCACCCGGCTCAAGAATGCCCATACCCCGTCCTACCGTCATCGGCGCCCGCCCGCGCCGCTGCTTGCCGACAGGCCCGGAAAGGTCCTCACGACCGGCGAGCTGACGCGCGCTGAGCCGCTTCCATATATCCGCCATCTCGCGGCTGCTCTCCCTGGCCGCAGAAAACGCCGGCGCCGCCAGCCCGAACAGACGCAGCACCATGCGACCCAACCACCGAAGAACCGCAAGAACGACCGAATCCGCCAACAGAACCGCCCCGACCAGCCACGTGCAAAGCACAACTATCACCGTCCCGAGCGAAGCCATGTACTGCGAAAGAAACACACCCGCCGCTATCCCAAGGATCCCCCCGTTGCCCTGCACAAAACCGCCGGCCCGATATGGCCAGACAGTCTCAACAGGCCACAACAGATACCATGAACACGACATCGCCGCCACAAGCAGAAAAAGACCCGTGAGCCGAAGAAGCGGCTGCGTGACCTTTACCCCCGCCAAACTGACAACCAGAGCCCACGCCGCGGCAATAACAAACACGAAAATGCCGGGACCGACGTAGAACATCAGGTGGTAAGCAACAAACGCCCCGATCGAGCCGCACCAGTTTACGGCTGGGTCGTTGTTCGGATACACCAGCCGACTCGGCGAATCCCATATATCGAAACTCGCGCAACTGAAGAACACCAGCGCGCAGCCCGCAATTGCCAACACCTTCAACGCAACGCTGTACAAATTCCTGCCGTTCAAAACTGTCCGCCTTTCCTGTCAGCGCCGTTGCGGCGGCACTGTACAAACCCTCTCCGCAGTAAAGACATAATTTGTTTTATCGGTTTGCCGCCCCTCTTTCCTTCAGTATTGCCCCTGCACTTGCTGCATGACCATATTATCAGACCCAAACTTGAAAAAACCCCGCGGGACGCTCGATCCCGCGGGGTTTTGCCTCACCCGCCGCCCTGCCGCTCCTTCGGAAAGTACGTCATCCTGAACCTGCCTCCCAAGCCGGTCACTTGGACCCGGTGGCGGCGGCCTGTTGCTCTTTGACTCCCGGCACCTCAACGATTACACCCAGCCGCCCTAATTCGCCGGCAACCTCCGGCTGATAGGGATTTAACTCAAAGGACCGCTTGAGGTTGGCTTCGGCCCGTCCAAGGTCGCGCTTGCTCAGGTAATAGTAGCCGATGTGCTTGTAAACCTCCGCCGAATCCGGCGCCAGCGAAAGTGCCTGGCTATGGCATTTCAATGCGTACTCATCAAGATACTCTTTCTGGAACGCCTTGGCTAATCCCAGCGAAGCCGCCGCCGAGTAGCTCGCCCGGTCCATTGCATTCTGGGCGGAATTCCTTGCCTTCAGCAAGTCGCCCTTGTCCTGAAAAAGCTTCACAAGAGCAGCCTCCGCGTCCCACAGTATCGGATCGAACGACACCGCCACGCGGTAGGCGGTTTCCGCCTTGCTCCACAAGCCGTCTGTGTGATATATGCGACCCAGCTCATAATGCGCCCGCGGGTTCTCGTATCGCGTGTCGATCTGCCGAAGCAAATCCGCTTTCCGCTGCTCAGTGTCCACAACGCCGACCGATTGCCCGGATTTATTGTTGGATTCGTTACAGCCCGTCAATAACAGTGCCAAAACCGCCAGAAACGCCGTGAATTGTGATATGCGCGACATTTTTTGCCTCCCTTCAGAGAGCCGACATCCGTTGCAGCTTAGATTCCATCCATGTTCTATTTTGCCCAACTCGCCACAAATTTTCAAGCAAAAAATCCGCAAAATCGATACCACCCTCCCCCGGCCGCTCCCCGACGGCCCAAAACTTCGGATTTTTCACCCGGGCAGTCACTTGATTCGATCAGAAAACGTCTGCCTAAACGTCCAGGTTCTGCACTTCCAGCGCGTGGTCGCGAATGAAGTTGCGGCGCTTCTCAACGTCGTCGCCCATCAGTATGCTGAACAGGCGATCCGCCTCGCCGGCGTCGTCCAGCTTCACCAGCAGCAGCGTCCGCTTGGAAGGATCCATTGTCGTGCTCCACAACTGATCGCTGTTCATCTCGCCGAGACCTTTGAAACGCTTGATCTCGATGCCCTTGCCCCCGATCTGCCGCACAGCCTGACATATCCCGCCCAAAGATGCCACTTCGTGCCGCTCCTCCCCGGAGCGAATGTCGAATTTCGTCGGCAGAGCCTCTCCGGAAACCGTTCGACCCACCCTCAGAAGGTAGTCGCTCAGTTCCAGATTGTAATCCGACTTCAGCCGCGAATCGATCTCGTTGAGCCGAACCACCTCATGAAGCTCCTCGGCAACAACACGGCTCTGAGCCTCGGACCCGAAACTCTCCTCCTCGATCAACTGGTCCTCGAATTCCTTCAGCCGCTTCTCGTAACCTTCCTTGTCATAGTAGAATTCGCTTTCCTGGCCGCTGCGAACGTGGTATGTCGGCAGCCGCGAGCCGTCGTAGTAGCTCTCGAGAAACTGCCGAAATAGGATGCCCCGCCGCTGCAAAATGGCAACACTCCGCTCCATGTCGTTGAGCATCCTCACGAGATTCTCCAGCCGTTCGCCGCCGATCTCCACGTCCTCCTGCCCATCGCTGTGTATCACAAGGACGGTGCCCTCCAGCCCGCGCTGCTCCATCCGCTTACGCATCGCGAACTCGTTGATCACGTACTCGCTCTTCTTGCTGCCCTTGGCCCGAATCTCATAAAGCGGCGGCTGCGCTATGTAGATCTTCTCGTGCTGCAGCAGCTCCGGCATCTGCCGGAAAAAGAACGTCAAAAGCAGTGTCCGGATGTGCGCCCCGTCCACGTCCGCGTCAGTCATCAGCACGATCTTGCCGTAGCGGCATTTGCTGATGTCGAATTCGTCGGCCCCGATGCCCGTACCCAACGCGCTGATAATCGTTCTTATCTCCTCGTGCCCCAGCATTTTCTCCAAACGAGCCTTCTCAACGTTCAGTATCTTCCCCTTAAGGGGCAGAATCGCCTGAATATTGCGGTCGCGCCCGCCCTTAGCCGAACCGCCCGCAGAGTCGCCCTCCACGATGAATATCTCCGTCGTCAGAGTGTCCTTGCTCGAACAGTCCCAAAGCTTGCCCGGCAGATTCGCCCCGCTCAGCGCGCCCTTGCGCCGAGTCAGTTCACGAGCCTTCCGAGCCGCCTCCCGAGCCGCCGCCGCCTGGATCGCCTTGTTGAGAATCCGCTTCGATGTCGCCGGATTCTCCTCCAGATAGATTGCAAGCTGCTCGTTAAGCATTGTCTCCACAAAACTGCCGACCTCGGGGTTCGAAAGCCGAACCTTCGTCTGCGCCTCGAAATGCGGCTCCGACACTCGAACCGAGATCACCGCCGTCAGACCTTCCCGTAGATCTTCGCCCGTCGTCGCCATGCCGTCCTTCAGCATGTTGCTGTTGCGGGCGTATGCGTTCATCGTCCTCGTCAAAGCCGTCTTAAAACCCGACAGATGAGTCCCCCCGTCGATGTTGCGGATGTTGTTGGCAAACGCCAGCAGGTTCTCCGTGTAGCTGTCATTGTACTGCATGGCGATCTCGCAGGCAAGTCGCGAATCTTCGTCCTCCTTGTAGAAATGAATCACATCCGAAAGCGCCGCCTTGCCCTCGTTGAGGTACTCGACAAATGCCTTCAGACCGTTTTCATAATGAAACCGCTCCTTCTTCTGAACACGGTCGTCCTGAAAAATAACGTTCACCCCGGCGTTGAGATAAGCCAGCTCGCGTATCCGCTTCAGCAGCGTGTCGTGGCTGAACTCCCTCGTCTCGAATATCTCTTCATCCGGCAGAAACGTAATCCGCGTGCCCCGCTTGGTAGTCTCGCCGATCTCGCGAACAGGACCCTTCGCTGCGCCACGCGCACACTCAAAGTGCCAGTGCTTGCCGTCACGATACACGTCCGCCTCCAGCCATTCGCTCAGCGCATTGACAACACTCACGCCCACCCCGTGCAGACCGCCGGAAACCTTGTAAGCCTTGTTGTCGAACTTGCCGCCCGCGTGCAGCGTCGTCAGCACAACCTCCAGCGCGCTCTTGTGCGCCTCCGCGTGCATGTCCACCGGGATGCCCATGCCGTTGTCCTCGATAGAGCAGCTCCCGTCCGGATGAACATGCACGATGATCTGATCGCACCGCCCCGCCAGAGCCTCGTCGATCGAGTTGTCCAGCACCTCGTACACGAGGTGATGAAGCCCCCCCTCCTGACGGTTGCCGATGTACATGTCCGGACGCTTGCGGACCGCCTCCAGACCCTCCAATATCTTTATGTTGCTCGCATCGTATGTATGATCGAACGCAGCTTCCTTCATATGCCTTCTTTCGTCTCAGTTATGATCTCTCGCCGTGGCCGCAGCGCCAGCCGCCGAACCTGAGCGCCGCCGCAATACCGCTGCAACTGACTCAATATCTCGGCACTCAGTAAACGCATTTCGTGCATGTATGGACCCGGATCCACCTCCACCTCCAGAACGCCCGCCCTGAACGCCGATATCTCGCAATGTGCCGCAAGCCCGTCTGGCAGCAACTGCCGCCAAACGTCTATCACCCCCGCGTTGCGCCGCAAACCGCCCAGCCGCTGCTTTATATACGTTTCAACGTTCGCGCCTAAGGGTTGCGACGTCTCCCGTCTCGGCCGCTTATATCGGCCCGCACGCCGCAAGAGCATGTCTTCGTCCGCATGATCCGTCATCGCTCACATCCTGTTAGCGCAAATCCCCCGCACTCTCACCCGTTTCAGCCCCGCCCGCCGGCATATCCGCCCGACGCCGACGCCGCTACAAATTAACCGGCATGACGATATAGAGGAAATCACCGCCGCTCTTGATAAGCCCCGGCCGATCCGGTTCCCCTAAGTGCAGCTCGAACTCGTCTGTCTTGATCACACGAAATACGTCGATCAGAAACTGCGGATTGAACCCGATCTCCATCGGAGCGTCCGTATACGCAACAGCCATGTCAATCTGCGCATCGCCCGTCTCCGGCGCTCGGCTCGATATCAGCATCGCGTTCTCGCTCAGCGCAAGCCGTATACCCTTGCTGTCCTGGTCCGCCAGAAGCGCCGCCCGCCTGACCGCGCTCAGCGCCGCCGATGTATTCAAAACAAGCTTCTTCGTATAGTCCTTCGGAATGATGTCCTCGTATTTCGGGAAGTTGCCTTCCACGAGGTTCGAGCTGATCACCGCGTTGTCGCACATCAGCGCAATCTGATTGTCGACAAACCGCACCCCAACCTTCGCCTCCGCGTCCCCGCCCACCCGGTCCAGAAGCGACATCGTCTTGGCAGGCACTATGATGCGGCCCTCCGACAGTTTGCCTTTCACCGCCGACGGCAGGTGCACCACGCTCTTGGCAAGCCGCCGCCCGTCGGTCGCCACCAACGTCAGTTTCTTGCCGCTGACCTCCCACAAAATGCCGTTCAGAGCATAACGCGTGCTCTCCTTGGCCGCCGCAAAAACGCACTGTTCGATCCCCGCCTGAAGCCGATCCAGACTCATCTCGAAATCGGCCCCCTCCTCGAAACCAACCACCGAAGGATACTGCCCCGCATCGTGACCGTATATCGTAAAGTGGCTGTCGGCCCCTCTGATATGCACCGCCGCCTCGGACGCATCGAAAACGACGACCTCATCGATGCTCTCCCGTATGATCGACGTAACCTTGTCCGCGGGAACCACGATCTCGCCTGCCGACTCGATCTCTACCTGAGTCACCCGGCTGGTAATCCCAACCTCCAGATCCGTCCCGCAAATCCGAACCGAATCGCCTTCCGCCGTAAAACGTACGCACTGAAGGATAGGTTTCGGCGTGCGGCTGGGCACAATGCTCGTAACCAACACCAGCGCTTCCTGAAGCGCGGCCCTGTTAAATTTAACTCTCATGACATCCCCTGTCCAAATTACTTCCAATAATACACGCCAGTCGCAAACCCTGCCGTAACCCCCTAATTTAACCGAAAGAATAGGCCTTGCAAAGTACTTTTTGACCCCCGCCAGGCAATAATTTTTCATCGCCGCGCGGGCGATTGCCGATGCCCCGTCCACTTGCCGCACGCCAAAAAAGCAGGCGCCCCCGGCTCGTCCTCGCCGAGAGCGCCTCCACCCGTCTCCGCATCGACCGCAGCCGCCGCTGACGGTCAATTAATTGTCAGAAGCGCCAGAGTATCCTGATCCTTGATGACGCAGCAACCGGATCCAAGGCTATTCCTGCTCGTTCGCCGCCGTCGTTCGCTTCAGAGGCGTCGTCCACAGGTAAATCGTATGGTCACCGTAGACGTCCTCCTCGTCCTTGATCGTCACAACCTTATCCGGAATCACGCCCCGCATGTCAAAATCGTGCGAAACTATCCGCGAACCGTCCTTGAGTTTCTCCAATTGCGGTATAAGCTTCACGTTAAGGTCCGGCAGCAGGTACAGCGTAATCACGCTTGCTCCGCTAAGGTCCAGCGTGAAAATATCCTCCTGCTCGATTCGCACCAGGTCTCCCACGTTGTTCTCACGAACATTCTGCCGCGATTCCCTCACGCGAACCGGATTGATGTCGTAACCTATGCCCTTGCAGCCGTATTTCTTCGCCGCTGTCACAACGATGCGCCCGTCGCCGCAGCCCAGGTCGTAAACAACATCATCCTTGGTCACCCTCGCCAGTTCCAGCATCCTATCCACCACCTCTTGCGGCGTCGGAACATAAATCACGTCCGGCGCCCGCACCGCCGGCTTGACAGCCTCCTGCCTCTGCCCTCGCGCCGCCTGCCGCTTTGTTCCCTCCACCTGTCGGCTGCCCCGCGAACTGGTCAATTCGCCCGTCAGCTTGTTGCCGGCGATTGTCCCTGACAAAGCCAGTTCGTATTTCTGCTCACCAAACGAAACCTCCGTTGCAAAACTGATGCGGTCCTCCTCGACCGCAATCTTCTCTATCGCAACCGGCCCAAACATCCCGCTCAAATCCGGATTCACCCTCAGCAACTGCTTTCTCATCCCCGACTCCGAAGCGATTTCAAGGTCCCATCTGCCTATCGCCGCCGCGCCGAGCCGCTTGCCCTCGGCCGCTGATTCACCCCGCTCGCTCTTGAAGGTCCCTGTAAGCACATGACCTTGAATAGTCCCTTCGAATGCGCTTTCCCACTGGCGGTCTTGTATCCTGCTGGTCCGGTCAAATGTCAGTTTTCCTTGCGAAAACTCCACATTGCTGATGGTGTGCTCGCCCATACCGCTCTGCCAGGACCCCGTCAGCTTTCCGTCGGAGGCTGCTATCATGAGCGTGGAGGTGTATTCTCTCTGGCCGGCCTTTGTCGTAATCTGCCACGTTCCCGCCGCTTGCGGCGCCCGACCGATCCGAGCACCCCGCGTCTTAAGTTCGCCCGCATCGCTGGTTATAGTGCCCTCTATGACACCCGCCTTCATGGAACCCGCGAAACTGGCCGTAAAATCAGTGTCACCGAATCGCCCCAACTGTGTAAACGTCAACGAATTGCCGCTCTGCTTGATATCCCTTAGCTGCCAGACGCCCCAATAGCTGATCCATTCGCCGTTCAGTTGACCGTCTTTGCCGCCCCAAAGCGACAGAATCGACACGATCTCCTGACCGTTCAGATCGCTTTCCATGCGAAAATCGCCCGTAATCGCCCTCTGCTGAGGTTGTGCATGGACAAGACAGACTGCAAGCAGACAAACCACTGTAAGAGAAAACGCGAGACTCTTCATACAAAACCCTCCTGACTGGAGCGTGTTTTCTTGACCCCGTCCTATACACACAAACAGACTCGGCCGCGGGGTCGCTTTGCCGTAAGTCCCTGCATCTAACCCACTTAGGGGCCAGTAACTAATATCCTGCGATCGCTCCTCCTACATTAAACAAAATCACCCGCAAAAATCAAGCATCCCGACGACGACGGCACATCCTTACATGCAGAAAAGATGTACTGCTTGTAGGTCAGCATTCGTGGACGACTTTAAGGCCGAGGATGTGGGCCAGGTGTCGGATGGTCTTTGTCTGGTCGCCGTAGTACGCCACTCGGTGCAGGCTGGCGTAGTAGTCTTTGGCGCTGGCCCCCAAAACGCCGCCGCCCCAGTTTTCCAGCAGCTTCTCGGCGTCGTTCACTTCCGCCACGAGTTCTGTGCGGCAGCCTCGTTCTTCGCCCTTAGGCACCTTGGGCACGTCGACGATCGTGCCGGTGAAGACCAGCAGCGTGTCGAGATGGACGAGCTTGGTGAAGGTCAGCTTCTGCCCGATCTTATAGTGGACCTCGGTCACCGCGCCGCCGCGGACCTCGGCATGACGGCGGAGCAGGTAGGGAGCGCGGGGACTGTCCGGGCCTTCCATGCGGAGCGGGGCCGAGCAGTGGGACAGATGAAAGGCGTTCTTCGAGGTGTCGACGCCCCCCGCGTTGCCTAAGAAGCCCGCGCGGTTGAGTGCATGCTGAAAGATAAGCATCGTCAGGAGGCAGTCCATGTCGCCGTCGCAGGCCGCCGGGATGCCCCGGTCGTTCAGGCGCGAGAAGCCCAGGCACGGGAAGCCGCGGGACAGCCAGCCCATGCACGTGCCGACGCAGAGCCCCGCGATGCGGTTCTCGGCGATGAGCCGGTCCAGCGTCAGCGCGGCGCGGGCGGCCTTGAGGACGTCTTCTTCGTTCGGCTCAATCATTCCTTTGGCCTCGTCGAGCCATTCGCGGGCGTTCGCCTTGGCCGCCTTTTCGTCGACCTGCGACATCACCTCGTCGTAGCGGCCGTCGGGAATGGCCACCATTTCGACGCCTAACCGCTGCTTGACCTGATCAGGGTTGCAGCAGGCCGGCGTGCCCTTCAGAGGCGGCGAGACAAGCACGCGGCTCTGCCGCAGCAGCGGATCTACCCTCAGCAATGACGCGGCACGTTCGAGATCGTCGTAGTCAGTGGTGTTGTAGAGCGTGACGCGGTGGCCTTCGCTTCGCCACGGCGCGATGAGGCACCAGTCGTGCCCGCTGATGATCGGCATGCAGAAGACGGCGGCGGCTCGGCCCTGCTTGAAGACGGTCGGCAGGACGGCGTCGTCCCGGTTGAAGTTGCTCAAGCCGAAGATGTCCGCCGGAATCGCCAGCACGGGCGCCCCAGGCCCGGCTTCGGCGAGAAGCCCGGCCGTCTGCTCGGCGTTCGTCGCGCGCCCGATGACAAATTCAACGTTGCCGAGGTTCTTCTCTGCCATAGACAGGCGGTTGACGATGGGTGCCAGTTCCGGTTCGGAAAGCCCCCAGCTTCGCCCCCCCGGCTCACCGGCAATGATCACGCATATCTTCACCTTCTCATTCGCCGCGCCGGCCGAAATGCCCGCCGCCGCCGGAAGGTGCCCAGTCGCCATGGCAAGGCCCGCAATGGCACCGGCCCCGATGAATTCGCGTCGATTGCAGTGGGTGCACATCGTTCTTCCTCCTTCTGAGGTCTTGATACCTGATTGATTACCCAATTAATGGGTATTACCCAATTGCGCTGTATTATACAATGCCGCGATAGCTTGGGCAACGCCTCCTCAATGGGCAATTCCAGATGTGAGATTCCAAATCGGTCACCGTGCCGGCGTATGGATTGCCGAACGGCGAATATGTGTAGACATTCCGTGCGGCCACAGCCTCAGTAGCCTCATCGAAGTCAACCGCGAGGCGGACGCCGCCCAAGCGGTCATGCACGTAGTATTACGTCTCGTCCTCCACTTGCGGATCATCCTGCCGCACGTAGAGGTTCAGTCCATCTATGTAGCTTAATGGATCATGTTGCATGAACCGGCCGAGGTGCGGGCTGTAGTCCCTGTGCCTGTAATGCATCCTCATCAAATCGCCGCCATCTAGCACGTCCAGCCGGCGGCCGGTGAAGGTGTACGGGGTTGCCAAAGCTGCTCACCGTTCGCGAATTGTACGATGCATCCATAATGTGGGCGGTGCCGTAGGCGTCGTACTCGCAGCGTTCGACCACGCCGCCGCCGTCGTCTAACAGGACGACCGTGGAGTACAGGTGGTCGTGGCCGTAGTAGTAATCCTCGCCGTCGCTCTGGCGGTGCATGACCAGCGGCTCGTCGATATAGTTGCCATAGACGAAATACCGCTGCAATGCGCCTGCCCCATTGTATTCCGCCAGGCATTGCCATTCAGAATTGTAATAATAGACGGTCGTCACCGAAGCAGCGGAATCGATCACCCTGATACGCCGCCCGAGCGCATCGTAGGCCATCTCCGCGACATCATCCCATCCGCCGAGGCCGTCGGGCTTCTCTATCTTCACGACACGGTTCTCATAATCGTAGGAGTATTTGTAGCCATCCTTGTCCACGGTCAGGTTACCTGCATCGTCGTGCGAAATCGAATGGCCGCCAATCGCCGTGTAGCGGTTGGTAGACGAGTCAACGGTGAAGTTCACGGTATCGTCGCTCAAGGTCTGGCTCCCTGTTTTGTTGCCGAGGCTATCCATCGCGAATGAATCCTCGCGGTCCGGCGTGCCGTTATCGACAAGATACTCGGCATCCGTCAAACGGTCCAGATCGTCATAGGTATACTCAATTGTACCGATTCTTCTTGCCCAGAATGGGATCACCTATTAGATTGCTCCCCGCAAGACCAGAGGCGCGATACATATCGGCAGATCAGGCTAACTAACAGGCCGTACACAAAACCCATAAAGAGGAAACCGCCGTAGTACCCAATCAGGAGAGCTGCGTAGTTGCCCGTTGCATTGAACATTAGTTTTCCAATGATAGCACATGGAAAAGAAACCCCCAGCATTATTAAGTAACAAACCTGTGGTACAATGGAGTCAGGAGCCGCCGACCTCACAACTTCGGTCATGACCATCCAAATAATCGCTACCAATGCGCCTATCAGCCCCCAGAAGTACCAGCGATCTCTTATTCTCATTATTCCTCCTTATTTATGGTATGATGCCAAAGAATCGCTTACACCTGCACCCCCCGTGAACGGAAACCCAGTTTCTATAGTATTCCAGCGAGCCGACAGTTCTTGCTCGCGTCAAGTCGATTCTCTGACTGCCCTTCTGGTACATTGCATATTCACGAGTCGTCGTCGAATATTCCGGAGGGGCCCATGCACTAGGGGGAGTGTTGTTGATGGTTTCCAATATGATCGCATTACCGGCCGGTATACCACTTGGTCCACCAACAGCATCCAGAGTAAAATCATCGGGGTAATTACCTGGGGGGCCAAACTCATCTTGCGGGCTCTGTGAATTGTGATGTATCCATATGTCCCCCGTGTTATGTAATCCATAATCACCGTGCGCTATCATATCTTGGTAGGGATGAAGAGCCGTACCGAGCTCTCGGGCGGCAGTGAACGGCATGTCAAATGCCGGTAAACAGAACAAGCGTGCCTGCGTGAAGTGCTCGTAATAGTGCTCAAGTCGGGAATCGGTACCACCGTTTATATTTCGATTAAAGTGATAACTTTGGTCTCCGTAAATCGGTATAGGTGCGGTGTCCCCGATCGGGAGTCCAATAATCGGGACAACAAAGTCCCCATCAACAGCTTCATTTGCAGAGGCAACAACGCGGGCGGCCTGTCCGGGATATCCAACACGGCGTGCCCACATGAACGTTTTGGTGTAATGGACACTCGTTCCCCACAAACCCCAAGGATCGCTGATGTTCACGGGATTGTCAGAAACGCCTTGGTATAGATTCATTCCATCGCTGTACTGTGTCCGACCAGAGAAACGATTATGCTGTCCGCCTGCGGGATTGATTCCCCTTTGGTCTTGGTTAATAAACCTGCCGGTGTAGGGATCTGTATCCCGGTGCCGGAGGTGCTTGTGCTTCAGGTCGCCGCCATCAAGCACATCCAGCCGTCGCCCGGTGAAGGTGTACGGGTTGCCATAGCTGCTCACGGTTCGCGAATTGTACGATGCATCCATGATGTGAGCGGTGCCGTAAGCGTCGTACTCATACCGCTCGGCCACGTTGCCGCCGTCGTCGAGCAGGACAACCGTCGAGTACAGGTGGTCCTGGCCGTAGTAATAATCCTCGCCGTCGTTCTGGCGGTGCATCACCAAAGGCTCGTCGATATAGTTGCCGTAGACGAAATACCGCTGCAACGTGCCTGCCCCGCTGTATTCCGCAAGGCACTGCCACTCAGGATTGTAATAATAGAGGGTCGTCACCGAAGCAACGGAATCGATCACCCTGATCCGGCGGCCGAGCGCATCATAGGCCATCTCCGCGACATCATCCCAGCCACCCAAACCGTCGGGCTTTTCGATCTTCACCACGCGATTCTCATAGTCATACGTGTACTGGTACCCATCCTTGTCCACAGTCAGGTTGCCCGCATCATCATGCGAAATCGAGTGACCCCCAATAGACGTATACCGGTTGGTCGACGACTGCACGGTGAAGTCCACCGTCCCATCGCTTCGCAGCGTCTGATCGCCCGTCCGGTTGCCGAGATTATCCATGATAAACCCTTCCACGTCCAACTGATTACTAAGATACTCAACATCGGCTAATCTGTCAAGATCGTCGTAATCATAATCATTGGCCGGCGTCCCCGTCCGATGTAAAACGTCTTCGAGGCTTAATTAAAGGTGTCCGGTACTTTTTTGGGCCTTCCTTTTCCTCTCAGGGTGGATTCGAGGTTTAGTTCTTTCGCTGTTTTGGCTGTCCAGTCGGCATCGCCCAGCGGGCATCCGCGTTTTACGCTCTTCTCAATCTGCTCGGCCGCCGTCGGCTCGACTTGCCGATGCAGCAGACGTTCCCAATCGGCCGGAAGCGCCAACGGCCCTTCAGCCAACGCAATCTTCGACGCCCGGCCTTGCCTGACGGAGAAACTGGACCATTGCCAGTCGCCAGCGTGTTCGACGATCCCGCCACGAATCGGGTTGCTCTCGACGTACCGCATGACGGTCAGGTAGTACGCATTGTCCTGAACGGGAAAGCTCTTATAGCGGCCCTGATAGAGATGCCCGATACCCACCGTGCCGTGCGAGGCATGAAAACGCTGCACATGCGTCAGCGTCGTCCATCGCATGAACGCGGCAAGGTCGCCGTCCCCGCGCGGCCACAACACCAGATGCCAATGATTGCCCATCAGACACCAGCCGCAGATACGCATGTCGAAACGTTCAATGCCCTCGGACAGCACCTCTTCGAAAGCTTCGAAGTCGCCCGCCTTTTTCAATATGCGCAGCCGTCCGTTGGCACGGTTGAGCACATGATAGACATACCCGCCAAGCGCGATTCGTTTAAGTCGGCCCATAACAGCCATTCAATAACAGAACAGAGCTACTGTCAATCGCAAAAAACGTACCGGACACCTTCAATTTACTAATGTCCCACGCTGAAACCGGCACACTGATTTTCTTCAGAACCCGGCTTGACATAGACCGTCTTTAATTATTCCCTCGATAGATTAATTGCGACAAATACGGCTGCAAGATAACTGATAGTACAAAGAAAGCAGACAAGAGGATGACACCCACTTGGCATAGGATTACTGTATTGCTGTAACGGACCTTGTTCTTATGGAGAATAAGAATGCTAACGGCAGCTGTAATAATCGCCATAAACCAACAAATGTTGGGGACTACAAGAACAAGCAGTACATTTCTTTTTAGACAGCAAAGAAAAGCAAGTAAGCCAATCACAAAAAAGGCTGATGGTGCATATAACAACGCTCGGAGAAGGGGTTTATTCATATATTATTCTCCTACCATTATTTTCACCGAGCTAAATTAAAGGGACCGTAACTCATTTTTAATAGACGTTTCTCATCCATCACTCATAACCATGCTTATCCACGGCCAGATTGCCTGCATCGTCATGCGTAATCGAATGGCCGCCAATCGACGTATACCGGTTCGTCGACGACTGCACGGTGAAGTCCACCGTTCCATCGCTTCACAGCACCTGATAGCCCGTCCGGTTCCCGAGGTTATCCATTAAAATACCTTCCACGTCCAACTGATCACTAAGATACTCAACATCGGCTAATCTGTCAAGGTCATCACAGTCATAATCATTGGCCGGCGTAACCGCCCCTCGCACGTCGCCCCGGCCATGATATCGCCTTTGCGGCTTTTACTCAAAATGGGCGCACCGGTGGTCGTGGAAGTTGTGGTAATCCCTCGCCCCTGGTCGCGTAGGCCATGCCGCATACAGCGCAAATTATAAGGCTAACCCGCTTTCTTCACCCAGCGCGCGCAACTGTGCTCAGTAGCACATGCCGTCCGCCATCTCTGCCATTTCAACACCGCTGACCGCAAAAAAAATCCCCCGGCGCGCCTCCGTATCCCAAGGCGCCGCCGGGGGCGATTTGCATCTCTGTCATATCTGAGAGTAAGCCGCAGGCTTCAGCAGTATGTTCGTAATCCCGCACAGGATCTTCTTGTCGGCGTATTCCGGCTTTGCCCTCAGCGCCAGCCACTCCGGGTGCTTGACAAACGTCTGCCACGCCTTGTTCTGCGCGTCTGCATCGTCGAACCCCAGCATGTACGTAAGATTCGGCATCTTCGCGCCCGCGATCGCCTCCCCGAAAAACACCGGATTCAGCCCCGTCTTGCGAAAGATATCGATCTCGCCCACGTTGAACATCTCGATCTTCTTCTGACCGGTCTTCACCGACGGGCTTTCATAAATCCGAAGCTGGAACACGCGAGTGTCCTTCTTCGAAGGCGTCTCGAGCTGCCGCATGCCCGTAAACGCCAGCAGCAGCGAACTCTCGATCCGCTGGTATGCCCGGTTCTCGTTGCCCGCGTCCAAAAACGCCGCACCGTCCGCCAGAAACTTCTCATCCGCCAGAAGGCTCGCAGTCGTCGTCGTAACCGACCGCCCCGAGCGATGCCGCATCAGCACGTAGATAGTCGGCTCCGCGGCCGCCTCACGCTCGTGAAACACCCCGACCGGCTCGATGCCCAAACGGTTAAGCGCCGGGATCATCGCCTTCTCCAAAAACGCGTCCACGCCCTTCGCCTGCGCAGCCGAGATGCACTTATACTGCTTGATCTCGTAAACGTCCCGCGCCGCTCCGCCGGGACCGCCCTGTCCGCGAACCGCCGACTCGCCCCGCGCGCCCCGCCGCCTCGACTGCTCGTCCTGCGCCATTGCGCCCGTCGACACCGCGCCAAAACCAGCCGCGCACGTCGCCGCCAAAAACTCACGTCTTTTCATCCTGATGTTCTCCTTTAAAATGGTCGCACATAATCATTACCGAACACAATATCTGGAAAGCCGCCGCCGCAGGCCGCCGCCTCCGACGCCGGCCCGCCAATTATACCAAACCCAAAACGACCAGTCAAAGCACCACGCAAAAATCCTGACCACCCGGACTCATATATCCTGTTAAATAACTGTAAAAAATTTTGAATTATTCGCAAAAACGGGTTTGACTTTTGAAATTTTGGATGTATATTTTAGTTGTCTGGACAACAAACAGGCCTGTTTTGAGCAAAAAGGAGGAAGGAGAATGAAGAAAAAACGCCAAATCGCCCCGAATTCACCCCCGGCACAGCCCGTTCAGACCCCTTTGGCCGCTGTTTTTCCACTATTCGCCATGGTTTTGGTCCCCCAGGTACTCGGGTATCAGCACCTTGATCGCCTCCACTATCCCCTCATAGTCACCACGTCTGCCAACCGCAATCAGCCCCTCAATCTCCCCCCGCAGCGTGCCCCGATCCTTGCCTATGTTCTTCCAGATACCGATCTTCGGATGCCGCGTCGGCAGCATATCCTCACCCGCAATCGACAGCTCCTCGAACAGCTTTTCCCCCGGCCGCATGCCCGTAAACGCGATTTCTATGTCCTCCCCAGGACGAAATCCGCTAAGCGTAATCAGCTCACGAGCCAGATCCACAATCTTCACCGGCTCGCCCATGTCCAGCACAAATATCTCGCCTCCCTGACCCATCGTCGCCGCCTGAAGAACAAGCTGGCTCGCCTCCGGGATAGTCATAAAGTAACGCCGCATCTCAGGATGCGTTACAGTAACAGGCCCGCCAGCCGCAATCTGATTCTTGAAAATCGGAACCACCGAACCATTGCTCCCGAGCACGTTGCCGAACCGAACCGTAACGAAATGAGTCTTGCTGGTCTGGTTGAGGTCCTGGATGTACATCTCGGCGACGCGCTTTGTAGAACCCATGACGCTCGTCGGGTTGACCGCCTTGTCAGTGCTGATCATCACAAAGTGCTCCGCCCCTTGTGCATCGGCGGCGTCGGCAACAGCCATCGTACCCATCACGTTGTTCTTGACCGCCTCGCCGGCATTCGTTTCCATCAGCGGAACGTGCTTGTGCGCGGCCGCGTGAATCACCACGTCGGGACGATGTTGAGCAAATATCGCCTCCAGCCGAGGCCGATCGGTGATATCGCACACCACCGCCTCCAGCGACACGCCGCTGAAATTACGCCGCAGCTCGCGCTCGATGAAAAACAGCGGGTTTTCCGCCTGCTCGACCAGCAGCAACAGCTTCGGCTCGAAATGACAGACCTGCCTGCACATCTCCGAACCAATCGAGCCGCCGGCGCCGGTAACCAAGACCACCTTATTCTTCAGAAACTGCTCGATCTGCGCAAGATCAAGCTGCACCACCTCGCGCCCGAGCAGGTCGTTTATGTCAACGTCGCGAATCTGCGAAACCCGCAGCTTGCCCGATGCGATATCGGTGATCGAAGGCACCGTTCGGAAGCGTATCTTGGCGCCCTGGCATACCTGAACCACGCGGCGAAGCTGTTTATGAGTAGCGCTGGGCATGGCGATGCCGATCTCGTCGATCTTCTCGTCGGCGCATATTCGCGGCAGTTCGTCGACGGTGCCCAGCACGGAGACGCCGTGAATACGCATATCCTGTTTGAGCGGATCGTCGTCGATGAACCCCACCACGTGGTATTCATCGGCTCGTATCCGCGTCATCTCCCGAAGCAGGGCCTCGCCGGCATCGCCAGCGCCGACGATCAGGAAACGTTTGACCGCCTTGCCGCCGGCCGAGAAGTACTCTTCATGATAAAGCCGAACCACCATACGCGCGCCGCTGAGCAGCATGATCGTCGTAAACAGATCCAGCATGATTACGCCGTGGACCTTCAGCCAGAAACCATTGAGCTGCGAGACGCGCCTCTCCGCCTGAATGCGCTCTTCCTCGTCGGCGTAATCCCCGTTGATAAGCTCGCGCCGTATGCGCGACAATTGCGTCATTTCCGCCAGGTCGCGCAAGGCCAAAAGGTTCACGAGCCGGCGATCCAGCGCAAGCCGGCCCTTCCGCAGCGCCTGGCGATGAGTTTTCAGATCTTTCAAGACCTCTGGCGACTTCTCCGGCGCCATCCGCAACCGACCGAGCTGTTCATCCACCGTATCCAGGATCAACTCGATCTCGGCGATACGTTCACGGTAATTGTCCAGAGGATAGGGACGTTTCTCCATCCATTCGCGGAACTGCCGAATGCTGCGATTGGCCGAGGCGACGTTATCCTCGAAATCGCCCTGGCCTCGGAGAATCGCCATGAGGCTTACGTCTATGGGTCGAATAACCGTCAACAGCGCATTGAGCGGCTCGGTACGGCGCCTTATGGTCGAGATGTGGTCCGGCGAGACAACACAACCGCCGTAATGTCCGTATGCCGTCCAGAACACCATGAGTATAATCGTCGAGAGCAGTGATGCCTTGGCGATATGTATCAGGTCGGATATCCCGACGTAACGCCACCAGCCCTGGTACTGCCCGAACCTTCCAAAGACAATCAGCTTGACCGGAATCGCAACCGCCAGAAGAAACAGAAAAGGCGCCATGAACCACTTTCGCTCAAGCGCCATGTTGAATGCAAACAGGAACGCCAGAAACAGCGCCCCCGCAAACACCGCCAGGTGGACCGCCAGTATCAGCACCTTACGATAGCGCAGCATCGCCTGTGTCAGCGAAAAACGTTCTTCGCTGCTGCGGTCCGCCGGATTATCCCGGTCATAAACTTCGACCATGTCGTTGCTCACAAATCGTTTACTCACAATGCATTTTTGTCACTGGCGTCACTGATGCAGCGGGCCGTCCTTCGACGAACTCACGTGCTCCAGGGCGGTATAAACGCGTCCCATGTCGACCTGATCCACCTTGCGGCGCATCAGCGCATAGATAATCGTGCCTGCACAAAAATAGAAACTGATCACAAACGCCACTATTACACCCACAACCAGAAGCATAGTCGCATAGATCACAAATGCAGCTACCGATTCGGTGGCACAGGCGGGACCGGCATTTGGGCCGATCAGCAGGAAAAAGTCCGGCCTGCCCCAGATCCTCGCCAGCTTGCCGCTGCCGGCGTCTCCGGCGATTCCCAGTTCCAGGAGCACGTAAGTCGTTATAAGCAGGGCAAACACAAAAAGACGCACAAACAGGTACGACAGCGTTCCGAACGCCGCGGCAAGCAGCGTATAAAAGAACATCCACCAGGGACACGTGAACACGTAGCAGAAAGATCTGCTGATTGCATCCTGCCCGTCCGAGCCCTCGTATGCTATCGCCGGGAATATCAGCCCCGCTCCCGCGACCGATCCGATGAGAAACAACAGCGTCAGCAGACCGAAAACAAGCGACGCTCCCAGCGTAATCGCAATGAACAACTCGCCGGCGTGCGGTATATTGCCGATCAGCCCTGCCGCAGCGACTACCAAAGCAAAGGATGCTGTGATGCCGGTCAGGATCAGCGGGGCGCTTGCGAGGCCGCGAAACTTCTTCAAGCCGAAACCCAGGCCTTCCACCAATCCCGGCTTCTCGCCTCGTGCGAATTCCAAGGCGGCCGTTCGGCAGATCGCACCGCCGCAAACGCATGTAACCATAGCCGCAAGAATGAAGTATATGCCGCTGAAAATCGGGTGAAACCGGGCCGCCCACACAACGGCCAGTCCGCAGAGCCAGATATTGGCGACCACATCCGTGATCTCCAGCCTGAACAGCGAAATGGTCGCGGTGTTGAATCGATCGGCGCCGAAATGCCACAACGTGAAAAACACGCCTCTGAATCGCTGGTTGTATCGGTCTCGTTCTATCTCCGCCAGCGCCTGCCTGGGTTCAGCCGCCAGCCGGCGACGACCTTCGGCCGTCCTGAACATCACGCGGGCAGATTGTTCGACTTCGATCCCTGTCTGCATCAGGGCCGGCTTGCCTTCATACGAGCGCATAGGCGCAGCGACCAGATCCATGAACCAGCCTATGAGACAGATCATCAGCACCATGATAAGTGCAATCACCATCCGCGCAGGCGACAAGGCCATGCGAAAGCTGTGAAACGACCTGGCAAAGGCCAGGTTATCCCAGATCTGCCATAACTGCTGTTTCTCACTCATGCTGCTTGTCGAAGTCCCTTTTGTGCAAAAGATCGGCTGTGCGAAAAGCCGGCAGGAAAGCCATTATCAATACTGAAAAACGGTCTCATCGGAACCAAACTGCACATGCAGGCCTTCCATCATCGGCAACCCGCAGGCCGGTTTTCACAAAAACATTAATCGGCAGCGATTGCCGACGTTCCTGGATGCAGCACTTACTCACAGTCGGCCGCCTTCCATTTCATCGTCGTCTTCGTTCTCGGTCGACGCAATCCGGTACTCCGCATCAAGCCAGGCACCCAGATCAACCAGTTTACACCGCTGCGAGCAAAACGGGAAGTACTTGTTTGACCCAACCGATGTGGTCCTCGCGCGGCCGCAGGTCGGACAACCGCCGGCCGCCTGTGGGTAACCATTGTCTCCGGCCATTTCTCTTGTGTTCATAACACCTGTCTGCAAAAAGCCCGAATGCCGGCATCAGTGTACCAGCTTTTTCCATGTTTGTGTGACTCTGCTGCAGAATTCGCCCAAACCGACAGTTTTACTGAAATCCCGCGATTGAAGTCTGTGCGGTGGCGACGGAAATGTCCCAACCAAAAAGCCCGCCAAACTCTGAATTCGACGGGCTTCTTGCACCACTATTCTGTATAACAAGCCTTGGCGGCGCCATTCCATGTACCGCCAGCTCAGAGTTCAAGATCTTCCTCTTCGTCCTCGTCCTCTTCGACATCTAGATCGTCATCTTCTTCAAGATCATCATCGAGGACGTCTTCGGTCTCTTCTATTTCTTCGTCCAGATCTTCGAAATCCTCGTCAAGCCCATCCGTCTCGTCATCCAACTCGTCCGCCGACTCATCAGGCTCGGCATACACCTTATCACCTTCGGCAATCAGCCCCTTTTCAACCATGCGGGCATAATCAATACAGTACCTTGCCCAGGGATTGGCTTGGAGCCTTGCCTTTGAAATGGTCTTTCCCGTCCCTTCGCAAATGCCGAAAGTGCCATCCTTGATGCGCCTCAGGGCGGCCACTATCTCCATCAGTATCTTTCTCTCGCCGTCCATCAGGCCAAGGGAGAACTCCTGCTCAAAGTTGTCCGTCCCCAGATCCGCCATGTGAATCGGCATGCTCGACAGGTCGCCGGCGGCATCGAGGCGGGACTTTCGCAACGCTTCGTTCTCTATATAGCTGACATCGGTAAGCAGTTCCATCCACTTTTCCAGCAACAAACGTCTGTAGCCTTCAATTTCCTCAGGCGTGAGCCTTTCGTCCTTTGTCGCCTTGTCTGGCTTGCGGGGCTGCGTCCTGGAAGTCTTTGGCCGGGCCGCCTTTTTCGCGCTGGTTTTTTTTGGTGAAGACTTTTTCGCGGCCGCGGTCTTCTTCTGGGCCTTTTTCGCCTTCGAAACGGCCTTCTTCTTGCTCACGGCCGCTCCCGGAGCCTTGGCCTTCTTCTTAGGCGTCTTTTTGACCTTCTTAGCCACTGATCTCTGCCTTTCCCTGCCAACAAATCGGATCGCGTTAGCATTCTACGATTTTACTCGCACGGTAGCCCAGTAATATATGCTAATCGGCAAAAATTTGGAACCAAAATAAGGATGCCGTAAAAAAAAAGCCCCCGCCGCAGGAATTAAGACATAAACACCTTGAAAATAAGGACTTACATCGGTTCCCGATCGCGGGCATACTGCCCCAATGGAAGGAAGAAACTGCCCGTTCCCACCCTGCCCGAAAACCCGGTTACACGAAAGACTTTATCGATATTCTTAGCCGTAAACACTTCTCCCGGCGATCCCCTGAAGTAGCCCGAACCGCCCGCCAGCAACAGTGCCTCATCGCAGTACTGGGCGGCAAGATTTATGTCGTGGGTAATGGCTACGATGGTCTTGCCTTCTTGTACCTGCATCTTTTTAAGCAGATCATAAATACCGACCTGGTGTTTGAGATCGAGAAAACTCGTCGGCTCATCGAGAAGCATCACCGGCGCCTGCTGGGCGAGCGCCCTGGCAATGAACACACGCTGGCGTTCGCCGCCGCTGATCTCCGAGAGCGGCCGTAATGCCAGATCGGACGTGTCCGTGGCGGCAAGTGCGTCGGAGGCGATCTGCCGGTCTTGAGCTGTTCCGAAACCCAGCCGCCCATAATAGGGTGTCCGGGCCATCAAAACCGCTTCCAGCACCGAGTATCCAAAAACCGGCACGAACTCCTGCCGCACAACGCTGATTTGTTTGGAGAGCTGCAAAGTTTTGTATTCCGCGATGCTGCGGCCCTCCAGACGAATCGTTCCCGCCTGGGGCTTGAGGAGACCGCAAAGAAGGTTCACCAGCGTGCTCTTGCCGGCGCCGTTAGGGCCCGCAATTGCCAGAAAGGACCCCCGTTTAACTTCAAGGTCGAGTCCCGACAGCAGCGGCACGGCCGTATAGCTGAAACTCAAATTGTCGACTTCGATCATGTTCATCGCGTCAGCCAATCAACCCTCCGCGAATACCGCACCAGCAACACCAGAAAGAACGGTCCTCCCACAAGCGCGGTAACCACGCCGACCGGCAATTGCGCCGGGGCGACAACCATCCGCGCCAGCGTATCCGCCAATACCAGAAAGATTGCGCCCATAACCGAGCTCAGGGGCAGGAGCTGCCGGTGGTCGGGCCCGAAGACCAGTCGCACTCCATGCGGCACGATCAGCCCCGCAAAACCGACCAGCCCGGAAAGGCTCACCGCCACAGCGGTGATCAGCGCAGCGACTGCAAACGCGCCGGCCTGCACAAGACCTGTGTTAACGCCCATAGCCCGCGCGTCGGCTTCGCCAAAGCTCACCGCGTTGAGCGATGGCGCCATGAAAAACAAGGCGACAATCCCCGACAGTACAAACCCGCCGCTGATCCACAGGACCAGCGGGTCCTCTTCCATGATGTTGCCCATGAGCCAGAAGAGGGTGGCATGGACCTGCGAACTGTTTGCTATGGACGTCAGGAACATGATCATTGCCGAGAAGAAGGCGTTGACAACCACGCCTGCCAGAAGGAGGTGTGTAACCTGCCGCCTGCCGGTGAGCCGCCCAATCAGCCAGACCAGCCATACCGTGCCGAGCGCCCCGGCAAAGGCGAAGACGGCGATCGGGGATCGTCCGAGCAAGGTCCACTGCACACCGCTGATCACGGCAATAATCGTCCCCAGACCGGCGCCGCTGGAGATGCCGAGGATGTACGGATCGGCCAGCGGGTTCCGCAGGAGCGCTTGCAGCACCGCGCCGCTGCACGCCAGCGCCGCGCCCACGATGGCGGCAAGGACAACCCGCGGCAGACGAATCCGAAACAGTATCTCATAATCGTAACCGGTGCCGGCGTCGGCCAGCCCCATCGCCCTGGCCAGCGAGACCCGCTCAGTGCCGACCAGTGCACAGACCAGCATCACCGCGCAAAGCACCGCCGCGGCGGGCAGGAGCCTTGCCAGCAGCAACCTCATTGTGAGCGGTTCTCGCATCAATCACTCCCCGGCGCTTCGAGTCGCAGGCAGGCGGCTATGGTCTGCACCGCCTCATCGATGCGAGGCCCCAGCCGGGAAACCGTGTCGCCCGCTATGACGTAAACACGCCCGTTGGCCACCGCGGGCACGCTTTGGTATCTTGCGAAGTACTGTTTCAGCGCCTCCGGCTGCACGCCCGCCATTTCCGGTGCGATGATCACGTCCGGCCGCGAACCTATCACCTGCTCGGCGCCGATGGGCGGGTACTTCTGCACCGTCGGTCCCATTGCATTCTGTCCGCCTGCCAGTTCGATCAACTCATCGATAAACGTCTGTCGACCCGCCACGCGCAGCGGATCCGTCTGAATCACGTACAGTACTTTGGGCCGTTCGCCCTTCGCCTGCGCAGAGACATGGCAAATGTTGCCCTGAACCCGCGCAAGCAGCGCCGCGGCTTCCGCCCCCTTTCCCGTCACCGCCCCGATCCGTTCGATAGCTTCATACAACTGCGCAACCGACCAGACATCCACGCTAAGCGTACAATAGCCAAGTCGACGCAGCCGCTCCGCCAAATGCGCCTGCTGATCGAACGCCTCCGTCACCACCAGGTCCGGCCGGGTCGCTACGACCGCCTCGATGTCCGGCTGCCAGAACGTACCGATCACACGCTTGTCCTTCGCCTCCGGCGGGTAGTTGCTGTACGTGGTCACCCCCACAACCCGCTCGCCGAGCCCGAGCGCATACAGTATTTCGGTCAGTGCCGGCGCAGCGGCAACAATCCGCTCGGGAGCCCGGACGAGCGCCGTATCGCGCCCCGTCGAACCACCGGCAAAAAGCACATATCCCGCCGCCGTCCACACAGCCGCGAACACCGCAAACCACAACCATTTGCTGCCGAAGATTCTCATGTGCGCTTAAACTGTTTCTCCAGTTCCGCAAGTGTAAACCGAATCGTCGTGGGCCTTCCGTGCGGACAGTGGCTTGCCCGGTCCACCGTCTCCTTATCAGCAAGCAGCTGCCGCATCTCGGCGACGCTGAGCGGTTGACCCGCCTTGATCGCCGCTTTGCACGCGGCCATGTCCAGCACTTCGTGCAGGAGCCGCTCGGCGTCCAGATGCACATCCCTGTCGGTCAGCATGTCCAGCAGATCGCCGACAAAAGCCATGGCGCCGACGCCGCTTAACATCTCGGGAAAGGACTGGATCGCCATCGTCCGCGGGCCAAACGGCTCAAGCTCAATGCCCAGTTTGGCGATCAGCTCGCTGTTGCTCTGGATGGCGTCGATCTCCGCGTCAGTTACTTCGAAGGTCTCCGGTATCAGCAGCCGCTGCGACGACAGCGAGCCCTCCGACAGTTTGCGGCAAAGCTCCTCATAGAGTATCCGTTCGTGGAGCGCATGCTGATCGACGATGACGAATCCGTCGACGGCCTGCGTAACGATGTAGCTGTTGTGCAATTGCAGGAACTCCCCACGCGCCGCATCGTCCCCAAAGGACGCATCATCGGCACTTGCCGCCGCTGCCTCATTCCTCCGGGTCGTCCCGCTGAAGTCATGCAGATTATGTTTGTCGCTTCCGGCAGGCGCTTCACGGCTGCGCAACCCGTCACCGCCTGCCTGCCTTGAGCTGTCGGCACCGAAGTGAAAACGCTGCTGAGCCCCCGTCGCCGGCTTGTTTGACTTGAAGAAATCCGCCATCGCCTGCGTGATTCGCTCCCGACGGGCCGCCTCGGCAAGCCCCGCGTCGGCCTGAGCCGCAAGGCTTACCGCCGAATCGCTGAGCCGGACGGTGGCGTCAAGATTGCTGCTGAGCAGTTTCTCGCGCAGCACCGCAAGGACCTGGGAATGAACGAGGTTGGCATTCTCAAATCGCACTTCGATCTTGGTCGGGTGCACGTTAACGTCGTAGGCATCCGGCGGAAGCTCCAGAAACAGAAACACAACCGGATATTTGTTCAGCTCGATGAGTCCTCGATAAGCCTCGCGCAGCGCGTGCGAAACGAATTTGTCCCGGATGAATCGTCCGTTGAGGAACACGTATTGGAACTTCGCGCTTGCGCGTGCGCCGCCCGGCTTGCCCAGCAGTGCGTATACGCGCATTCCCTTCTCCTCGCTCTGCGCCTCCATAAGATCCTCAGCAACCGGTCGGCTCAGCAATTCGGCGATGCGATCCCGGATGCCTTGTTCCCCCAGAACACGATATATCTGCCGACCATTGTGCTCCAGCGTCATGTCCAGCCCGCAATGAGCCAGAGCAACCCGCGTGAAGCAATCGATAATGTGCTGCATTTCGGTATTGGCCGTGCGAAGAAACTTGCGCCTTGCGGGCACCTTGTAGAAAAGGTTGCGAACCTCGACGGTGGTGCCGTAGTCCCCGGAGCAGGGACGAACAGGCGCCGCCGCACCGCAATCGATTTCGATCTCGCCGGCGGCGTGCGAATCCCGCGTGCGGCTTACGACGTGGACGTGGCTGACAGACGCAATGCTCGCAAGCGCCTCTCCGCGAAAGCCCATCGTTTTTATTCCGAGGAGATCCTCGCTGCTTTCGATCTTGCTTGTCGCGTGCGGCCTGAACGCCACCGCAAGGTCGGCCGCGTCCATGCCTGTGCCGTCGTCCGTCACGGATATGCACTTGCGTCCGCCGTCCTCGACCCTGACGAGGATCCGTCCGGCGCCGGCGTCGATGCTGTTCTCCAACAGTTCCTTAACCGCGCTTGCCGGCCGCTCTATAACCTCGCCGGCGGCGATCATGTTGATCAGGTTCTCGTCAAGTATCTTTATACGGGACATAGCCCTCTCCCGTTGCAGTTTGCAAATCACGGCGACCCGGCATGCGCATGGCGGCAAAGCCGTCCCGACCCGGGCAGAGGCGCGGGTATCCTGCCCGAATTCGGCGATGAAGATCCCGCAGGCATCCGACCGCCTGCAGCCGCCCGGCATCTCATCACACGAGCAGACTCTTGCCCGTCATCTCTTCGGGCTTCGCCAGCCCCATCATTTCCAGCAGCGTCGGCACAACGTCGGCCAGTCGTCCACCCTCGGCAAGACGCCTGTCCTTGAACCGCTCGTCGAATACTATCATCGGCACGTCGCCGACCGTGTGGGCGGTATGCTCCATGTCGTGCTCAGAATCCCACATCCGCTCGAAATTGCCGTGGTCCGCAAGGACGATCGCGCCTCCGCCGAGCTCCTTCACTTTGTTCAGAATAGCGCCGACGCAGCTATCTACAGCCTCGGCGGCTTTGATCGCCGCCTGCAGCACTCCGGTGTGGCCGACCATGTCCGGATTGGCGAAGTTGCAGACAATCACGTCGAATCGGCCGCCGTCGAGCTTCTCCAGGATAACGTCGCGCACTTCATATGCGCTCATCTCAGGCTTCTCGTCGTACGTGCGAACCTTGGGCGAAGGCACAATCTGCCGCTCTTCGCCGTCGAACGGTTTTTCCCGGCCGCAATTAAAGAAGAACGTGACATGGGCGTACTTCTCCGTCTCGGCACAGCGAAACTGCCGCAGTCCCAACGCGCCGAAATACTCGCCGGAGATGTTGGGCAGCTCGCGCTCCGGCTTAAAAGCCACCGCCGCGGAGATAGTCGCATCGTACTCGGTCATGCACACGTAGTATACCTTCGGATGCACCTTGCGCTCAAACCCACCGAAGCCCTCGCCTTCGACGAATGCCCGCGTGATCTCCCGCGGCCTGTCGCCGCGGAAGTTGAAGCAGATCACGCTGTCGCCGTCCTGGATGAGCGCCTTCGGTTGGCCGTCATCCCCCGTGATATTCACCGGCTTGACGAACTCATCGGTCTCCTCCCTGCCGTAACTGGCCTTCAGCGCCTCGTCAACCGATGGCGCCCGCCCGCCAACGCCGACCGTCAGGCAATCATAGGCCGCCTGCACTCGTTCCCATCGGTTGTCGCGGTCCATCGCGTAGAAGCGTCCCATGACGCTGGCGACCTGCCCGACGCCGATCTGGCGCATTCGATCTTCAATCTGGCTAAGGTATCGCACCCCGCTGGTCGGTGGAGAATCCCGCCCGTCCGTAAACGCATGTAAATAAACACGCCCCAGGTCGTTCCGCTTGGCAAGTTCAAGCAGAGCATAAAGATGTCCTAACAGCGAGTGCACGCCGATGTCCGAGCACAGTCCCACAACATGCAGCTTGCACCCGCTGCTCTTGACATTTCGCACCGCCGCCAGAAGTTCTTCATTTTCGAAGAAGGACCCGTCCCGAATCGCCAGCGATATTCTGACCGATTCCTGGTAGACAACGCGCCCGGCGCCTATATTCTGGTGCCCGACCTCGCTGTTGCCCATCGTGCCCTCGGGCAGCCCCACGTCCTCGCCGCTGGTGTGAATTGTCGTATGCGGATACTCGCCCATCAGCATGTCGTCAACGGGGGTATTCGCCTGCTTTATCGCGTTATATCGGTCCTCGTCGCGGTTCGGATTGTACCCCCAGCCATCGCGAATTATCAGCACATAAGGCCGGTGCTCAAGCTTGGTTCTCTTGTCAGACATACTGCAAAAAGCCTTTCTGTATACTCGAATCAACAAACAAACACGGGCCGATTATGGTAAACCAACCGTAGTTTCGTGTCAATCCAATACGGCCTTGACGCATCATTTGCCAAAAACCGCCAAAGGCCGCCGCCGCTGCGGGCAATCGGCCGCCCTTGGGCAAATAACCCGCAGAACAAAGTGACCGCTGAGGATACATTGCGATTTCTGAATGGTTTGTGCGGCTTTTTCCGGCCAAAATCACCCTCTCGCCCGCGAATTTGTCGGTCTACGCCATTGACTTTGCCGATACAACCAAATACAATCAGCCTGCGGGGTTTTGCCGCATGGGTGCTCGGTACGTCCTGTTTTTTTGTGAAAGGATGGTGATTATATGTGTAAGCCCCCCGGTGAGAGTCTAATAGTCATAGCCGCTCTGTCCGTTCTCGTTTTGCTTAACGGCTGCGGAGCCGATCTGGCCGCTCCGGCGCACCGTTCCGGCGCCGGGCTTGACCAGCAGCGCCGAGCCGTAAGTCTTTACGTCGACGCTACCATGCTCAGCGAACTCAACGAGCATGACAAAGCGATCCAGAAACTGGACTCAGCGGTCCAGCTCGATTCACAATTTGCGCTCGCATGGTCGCTCAAGGGAGATATTTATCAGACCCTCGGGCAGTACGACCAAAGTGCCCAGGCCTACGAAGCCGCCACGACGCTCGATCCGTGGTCCTTCAAGGACTTCTTCAATCTCGGCAAGGTTACCCAGGTGATGAAGCAGTTCACCCGCGCCGCCCGCGCCTATGGCACCGCCTGCGAGCTCGAACCGTCCCACTACGAGTCGCACCTCAACATAGCCCGGTGCTACTACGAGCTCGGTGACTACGACAACGCCGTCAGATACGGGCAAATGGCCCGTAAAATGGACGCCGGCGCCGCCGATCCGGAGGTCTTGCTCGGCGACGTGCTCGGCGCCCGAAACGAACACCGGGCGGCGATAGACGCCTACCGGCGCGCATTGGAGCTCGAAGGCAACCAGCCCCGGATCATGGTCCCGCTTGCCGCGTCCTATCTGCGAACCGAAAACTTCGAGGCCGCACAGGAACTGCTTGCCGCCGCAATCCAGCTCGATCCGACAAACGCGATGGCCCATCAATACCTTGGCTTCGCGTGGCTCAAGCTCAAGGAAGTGGACCGCGCCATCGCAAGCTATGAAACCGCAGCGCAAATCGCCCCAGCCGACTGGATGGCGCGCAAGGGACTCGGCGTGGCATACATCCTCAAGGCGACTATGGGCGGCGGCGAAATGCTCAGGACCCAGGGGCTCAGCCAGTGGCGCAGGTCGCTCGACCTGAACCCCGATCAGCCTGACCTCCAGCAGCTATACGACAAGTACGCCGGACAGCAGGTAGTGAGCCCTTAAGCGAGGCAGCGTGGAATCAAATCGCCAGATAGTAACACCCGGACCGCAGGCAGCCGTCGATGCAGCGCCCCGCTGGCCCGACAGAACCGCACACCTCATCTTCTGGCCGATTGTAATCGTGGGTGTCGCCGCCGATCTCATCAGTAAATCGGCGATCTTCGCCTGGCTCGAAACCGTTCCTCAAAACGAATACCAGGTAATCGACGGACTCTTCCGCCTCGTCATGTGGGAAAACGAAGGCGCCGCCTTCAGCATCGCACAGGGCCGCACCGCCATGCTCATCACCGTCTCCGTGATCGCCCTGATCGTCGTGCTGGCGATCTTCATCTTCGGACGAGTCCACCACCGAATTATGCAGATAGCACTTGCACTGTTCACAGCCGGCATCACCGGCAATCTTTACGACCGCGCCTTCAACGACGGACGAGTCAGGGATTTCCTCGACTTCCACTGGAGGGAACATCACTGGCCCGCCTTCAACGTCGCCGACAGCATGCTCTGCATAGCCGTCGGACTCCTCCTCCTGGTCAACTTCACATCTGCATTTTCTCAAAAACCTGCTCATCCACAAACAGTGGGACGTCCAGACCGGCGCTGAGTGCAAGCGCATCCGACGGCCGACTGTCAATCGCCACGTCCTCCCCGTCAAGCTCGATGTGAAGCTCCGCGAAAAACGTGTGCTCACGCAGGTCGTTGATCACAACCTTCACCAACTCACCCCCCAACTCCTCGATCACGTTGGCAAGAAGATCATGCGTCATCGGACGAGGAAACTCAATGCCCTTCAGACGCCTGTCCAGCGCGAGTATCTCCGCCATCCCGATCACTATCGGAAAGCTCCGATCTCCGTCGCGCTCACGCAGCACGATAATCTGCTGATCCACCGTCTCATTGATTATTATCCGCGCAAGTTCAACGGGAATTTCCATGGTTCACCGCCCGAATCGCATAAACCTCAACTCTCATTCAACTGCTTCAGATGCGCTTCCACCGCCTCCAACTGCTCCGTCAGCTCCGCCAGTCGCTGCCGCGACTGCTCCACAACCTCCGGCTTTGCCCGCGTTACAAAGTTATCATTGCTCAACTTCGCCCGAAGCGGCCCAATACCGTTTTCAAGCTGCTGCTTCTGCTTGTCCAGCCTCTGCCGCTCTGCATCGCGATCCACGACGCCATGCACGTAAAGCTGAATGTCCTCCACGATCGCCGCAGCCGCATCAGTCGTCTTTTCTATATCGGTTCCCACCGTCAACTGTTCAATGCCGCACAGCGTCCGGACCAGGTCCGCGTTGGTCGCAAGCACCGCCGCCGTCGCTTCAGGCGCGCCGGCCGAGGCGTTCAGCGCCCTCGAAGGCGGCACATTGTATTGGCCTCGAATATCCCGAATCGCACGCACAACGTTCTGCACGGCCGATATCTGACGCTCCGCAGTCTCATCTATCAGCGCATCCGACGCCGACGGCCACGCCCCCCCCATCAGCGCATCCGAAGCCGGCGCATCCGTCAGACCGGCAAGAACCCGCTGAGGTGCAATCTCGTTGAGCTTCTGAAAAATGCCTTCCGTGATGAACGGGATAAACGGATGCAGCAGCCGCAGCGTCTGATCCAACACAAACGCCAACACATTCTGCGCAGTCCCCTTCTGCCCCGCATCCTGCATACGCGGCTTGGCCCACTCCAGGTACCAGTCGCACAGGTCGTTCCAGAAGAACCGATATATCGCATTAAGCGGCTCGTTGTACCTGAACTCCTCCAGCCCGCTCGTCACCTCTCGCACCGTCCGCGTCAGCCGCGAAAGAATCCAGCGATCCGTAATATCCATCGCCGCCGCCTCGAACTTCGCCGGATCGGTCCCCTCAAGGTTCATCATCGCAAACCGCGACGCGTTCCACAGCTTGTTGCAGAAGTTCCGCCCGATGTCGAACTTCGGCGACGTATTCGCCACCCGCCCGTCCGGCAGCGTCATCTCCGCCACCGGCATCCGAATATCCTGCGTGTCCGTCGTCATGCTGGCTAATGTAAACCGCATCGCGTCCGCCCCATGACTGTCGATCGCCACTAACGGATCGATCCCGTTACCGAGGCTCTTACTCATCTTCCGGCCCTGGCCGTCCTGGATCATCGCATGGATATACACATCCTTGAACGGAATGTCGCCCGCGCAATACTGCCCCATCATCACCATCCGCGACACCCACAGCGTAATAATCTCCCGCGCCGTACAAAGCACGTCGCCCGGATAAAACGCCTTCATCTCCGCCGTCTCGTCTGGCCAACCCAACGTACTGAAAGGCCAAAGCGCCGACGAAAACCACGTATCAAGCACATCCCCATCGCGCTCAAAACCTTTATTTAGAAATTCTTGTTCAATATCAGCATGACCGGGTGCTATACAGGCGTAAGCTGTCCCAATTCGAGTTTCTTGGTCAATTCGGGTTTGACCTGCAACAAATTCTCTTTTCCGAGGGGCAATAGCAAGATCGTATTGCTGCAAATCAATAGAATCAGCAGGTACACTGCTTATGTCTATTTCAGGTGGTATTGGCGGACCTTGCTTACGCCACACCGGTATCTGATGCCCCCACCACAATTGCCGGCTGATCGGCCAGTCGCGCAGATTCTCCAACCATGTCTGGTACGTCTTGGCATACCGTTCGGGAATAAAACGCACACGGCCATCGACCAGCGGCTTCAGCGCAAGCCCGGCCAAAGAATTCACCGGCACGTCGGTCCCATCAATCAGCCCGTCGCCGAAATCTTCCGCCAGATGCTCAATTGGCTTCTTGACTGCGACATACCACTGGTCCGACAGGTATGGTTCAATCGGCACGTGGCTGCGATAGCTGTGCCCGACCTCGTGAACGTAAGGGCGGACCTCTTCGAGCAGCCCTTCCGTGCGGAACCATTCGACAATCGCCTCCCGCGCCTCGAACCGGTCCATGCCGAGCAGGTTCTCCACATCCGGGTTGGCGATCTCCTCCCAGTCCGTCCACCCGTACCGCTCGCTGATCGACCCGTCCGGCCCCATCACGTTGATCACCGGCAGCGAATGGCGCTGGCCGATCTGCCAGTCATCCGGATCGTGTGCCGGCGTCACCTTCAAAAAGCCCGTCGAGAACCGCGCCTTCTCGTCCTCGCTCTCCGGGTTCGGCAGCACCACGTGCTCATCGGCAATGATCGGTATCAGCCGCCCCACAATCGGCAGCCGCACCATCTTGCCCACCAGCGCCTTGGCCCGCGGATCCGCCGGATTCATCGCCACCGCCGTATCGCCCAACATAGTCTCCGGCCGAGTCGTCGCCACCGTCACATACTCGATGCCCCTTCCATCTGCCTGCACACTCTCCACCAGGGGATATCTCATATACCAGAAGTTCCCCTGCACGCTTTCGTGCTCCACCTCGTCGTCCGCTAACACCGTCTGCGTTGCAGGGTCCCAGTTGACCAGGCGCTTGCCGCGATAGATCAGCCCATCCCTGAAGAGATTGAAGAAGTTCGCCCGCACCGCCTTGGCGCACACCTCGTCCATCGTAAACCGCGTCCGCGGCCAGTCGCACGAGCATCCCATCGCCTTGAGCTGCCCTAAGATGCACGCCTCGTACTCGTCCTTCCACGCCTGCACCCTCGACACAAACTCCTCGCGCGAAAAATCGGTCCGCCGCCTGCCCTCCTCCGCTAACAGCCGCTTCTCCACCACCGTCTGCGTCGCGATCCCCGCATGGTCCGTCCCCGGCATCCACAGCGTATTGAACCCCTGCATCCGCCGCCAGCGAATCAGCACGTCCTGCAGTGTATTATTAAGCGCATGACCAAGATGCAGCGCCGCGGTTACGTTCGGCGGCGGTATTACAATCGCGTAATTGCCGCGAACCGATGCCGCCTCCGCCTCCGCATGAAAATACTTCCCCCGTTCCCAAAGCGCCTGCGCCTCGGCCTCAATCGACTTCGGTTCGTAAATCTTCGGAAGCTCTTGCATGTCCCGTCCTGATCTCCGTCCTGCAATAAAAAAGGCCCCGACCAACACCGGCCGGGACCCCATTGTAGTCAATTCGAAGCTCCTGTAAAGCACCCCGAAAACAGGGACAGGCACCCTATTTCCGTCGCTGCCGTCCCAATGCAATGCACCGATCGCCAATAAACAGGTGACTGTCCCTGTTTTAGTCCACGCTGAGGCTCATCAGGAACTCCGCGTTCGAGCGGTACTTCGCCAGCCGGCTCTTCAAGAGCTCCACGCTCTCGACCATGTTCATCTCGCTGAGCACCTTGCGAAGCCGATAGGTCAATTCCAGTTCCTTCTTGTCCAGCAGCAGCTCTTCGCGCCGCGTGCCGGACTTGCTGATGTCGATCGACGGAAACGTCCGCCGCTCCACGAGCTTGCGGTCAAGATGAAGCTCCATATTGCCCGTCGCCTTGAACTCCTCGAAGATAACCTCGTCCATCTTCGAACCCGTGTCGATCAGCGCCGTGGCGATAATCGTCAGCGATCCGCCGTGCTCAATGTTTCGGGCCGCCCCGAAAAACCGCTTCGGCATCTGCATCGCATTTGCGTCCACACCGCCGGTCAGAATCTTGCCCGAATGCGGCATCTCGGTGTTATAGGCACGCGCCAGACGCGTGATCGAATCCAGCAGAATCACAACGTCCTCGCCGTACTCCACCATTCGCTTGGCCTTCTCGATCACCATCTCCGCCACCTGGCAGTGCCGCGCCGTCGGCTCGTCGAACGTCGACGAAATCACTTCAACGTCGTCGTTGGTCTTGCGCTCCATGTCCGTCACTTCTTCAGGACGCTCGTCGATCAAAAGCACGATCATCTTGACCTCAGGATGATTCGAGCTGATCGAGTTGGCGATCTTCTGCAGCAGCACCGTCTTGCCGGTCCGCGGCGGCGCGACGATAAGACCGCGCTGACCCTTGCCGATCGGCGTGATCAGGTCGATTATCCGCATGCTCATCTCGTCCGCCGTCGTCTCCAACATCAGCCGTTCCTCAGCATGCAGAGGCGTCAAATCCCGGAAAACAACCTTCTCGGCAAGCTTGTCAGGCTCCTGGTAGTTGATCGCCTCCACCCGCAGCAGCGCGAAATACTTCTCGCTCTCCTTCGGAGGTCGAATCTGACCCGCAACGATATTGCCGCTCCGCAGACCGAAACGCCGAATCTGCGACGGAGATACGTAAACGTCGTCCGGAGACGACAGGTAATTATATGTTGGGCTCCGCAGAAAACCGAACCCGTCCGGAAGCACTTCCAGCACGCCCTCGCCGTACATCAGGCCGTTCTGCCGGATGCGCTCCTTGAGAATCTTGAAAATGAGCTCCTGCTTGTTGAGCCCCATGTACTCGCTGATGCCCTCCTTCTTGGCGAGTTGGTGAAGATCCTGAGCGTCAAGGTTCTGCAGGTCCGTCAGGTGCAGATTACCCTTCTTCACGCGCTCGTATTTGGCGTGTATCGACTCGGCCTCCTTCTCCTTCTTCTTACCTTCGCCTGCCGCCTGCGCCTGAGGCTTTTCTTCGACCGCCGTCGCTTCCGAACCATTGGCCGCGTTGCCCGCCGGCTCCAGATCCTGCTCTGCCACAACGGCCTCCGTCGACGCCGTATTCTCCTGCGACTCACGGGAAGCCGATTTCTTCTTCTTCTTTGAGGCAGCTCTTGCCATGATCACTCCTTAATTTGTTTGCACCAACTCCGTGCGAACGCTGTTAACGCCCTGAAAACCCCATGCCACACATGGTCTCTGGGAGTTTGAGATTTGCCTTCTGGATTGTAAAAAATTACCGTAAAAATCAACACCCGCCGGGTGTCTATGCCCCGATGCCCCGATACGCAACTTTTGCCGCTTACTGCTTAGTCAAGGTTGAGAGTATACGTGCGACTTGGTCAGCCAGTGCCGATAAGTCAGAATTGTTACGCACGATATAATCCGCCATCTTACACTTTTTGTCCAGCGAAATCTGAAATTTTTCCCGTTTTTTTACCTGACTTTCATCCCACCCGGCACGGCTTTGAGCCCGTCGAGCCCGCGCATCTTCAGGCGCCTCGACAAAAACCAGAATGTCGCACAGGTCAGACCAACCCGCTTCAACCAACAAGGGAGCATCAAGAACAATTGCGTTTTTCTCCCCCTCGCGACTATATTCGTCAATCAATTCTTTTGTTCGGTCAAAAACAAGCGGGTGAATTATCTCATTGATACGTGCAACGTTTTGCCGGCCCACGAATACTATATCGGCAAGACGCTGCCGGTCAATCACTTCTTCAACACAAATTTCTTCGCCAAAAACACTAATAAGGCGACCTTTTACATCATCTCTGCACAACAGCTCCCCCACGATCGCGTCGGCGTCGATCACAGCGCAGCCCTGCCTGCCGAACTCCGCGGCCACCGTGCTCTTGCCCGACAGAATGCCGCCTAATATTCCGATGATTGGCTTGTGAGTCTTCATGCAGAATCCGGACTCTACCACCCAAACAACCGCAAGTCAACCCCGGCAAAGCCGCCGTCCGGGTCAGCCAGGCGCCGCCAAACAGAAAAAAGGCCGCCCGCGCTATGCGCGACCGGCCTGTCGTCTTATCGGCAATGATGCTGCGGGTCTTACGCCCGCAGGTGAATCTGCCCCTGATGTACCTTCTGAACGGCCTTGCGAAGGCTCTTGAGAACATAGTTCTCCGCAACCGCCTCCCAGCCCATATGCTTGGCAAGATTATACCCCGACTCGATCATGGAAGCCATCTCCGAATCCTGCTTCGGCAGCCGCGCACAAATCTCAAGCGCCACCGTCTGGCTGACCTGCTGTTCGATCCGGTCGCGAGATTCCCGGTTGATCTGCTGCAAGTCCTCAAGGTCGTACCAGCCGTCCCAGTTGAGCTTCGTGTAGTCGGCAATAATCACGTTCTTCACGTCCTGCCCGCCGGTCACCGCCTTGACGAAACCCGCGCACCCGCAAACGTTGGAAACCACGCACAGACCCCCGAAACTAAGCGGCTCCAGTTGCGCAATCCCGAACGGCTCATAAATGCTCTGCCCGAACTCCACGTCCGAACCCTTGCGGATGTCCATGAACTCCATGTCCGCCGGAACGCGCCGCCCGCAGCAGGCCCGATCAAACCCGAACTGGTTGATATACACAACCTTCACATTCCGGCTGCGAGCATTGAACTCCTGCACGCCCGTATAGAATCCCGCCTCGCCGCCCGAAAGGTCCGGCATCCCTTCCCGATGAGCAACTGGCCAGTTGTACCGCGCCTCCATATCATAGATGTCCCCGTCGCGACGCTTGCCAACCTCAGTGCTCAGCACGAACAGAACCGCCGTCCGACCCTCCGTGCGAAACTCGCGGTCGATGTGCTCCAGCACCCGCAGATCGCGCCAAAGCCCCTTGCTCGGCGTCATCCGCGTAACGTGCGTAAACAAAAAGTCCGGCCGATATCCCAGAATAACGTCGCAGTATTCCCGCAAACGCTCTCTGGACTGCTGCTTCTCCGCAAGACTGATCTGCCACGCCGGTATCCCGTTGTAAGTAAGGTCGATATCCGCCAAATGAAACTCCGGAGCCATGAAACGAAGCTCCTCAACAACGTAATCGCCGACCGCCAGAATATTGTCGCAATGCCGCGCCGCGTCAACCAGCGCAAACTTGAAGAAGTGGTTTTGATCGCCGAATACCTCGTTGACGCTCTGGCCGCTGTCCTTGGCGGCCTTCATCACGTTATAGAACATCGTGTCGTGACCCGAATGCTTCTCCACCAGACGTCGCATCGGAGCAACTTCGTGAGCATAAAACACCGTCTTGAAGTCGAACGGGTCCAGTATCGCCTGCAGGGCAGTCGGCATCCCCATGAACTCGTGCGCAACTACAATCGTCGGCGTGTCGTGCTTGGCCGCGCCGATCGCCTTGAGAACCGCAATCGCCGGAGGTCCCAAACGCACGTATTGCTCGAACTCCCAAAGGTTCTCGTACATGTCGCTGCGAATGCCGAACTCCTGGAACATCCGCCACTTCAGTTCGTTAACCGGCTTGTCCGCGATCCGCGTTATGTCGATCAGGATCACCTCCGGCGAACTCTTGTTGCCGCTCATCGGATCCACGAACGTCCGTCGACCGTAGACAATGTTCACGTTGAAAGCGTCCTCGATCTTGCGGAAATTGGAGAAATAAGTCGACTTGATCATCCCATCCACGGATGAGTACAGAACCTCCCCGTCCTCCCCCAAACGCTCGCTTGCGTCACCCTCCATAGAGAACAGCGGGCTGATCAGAATATTACGACCCGTCTCCCGCTGATAAGTATCGCTCGTAAAAAGACCCTCCAAAACGGCGCCAATACCGCCGATTTTTCCGATCGCCTCATGGGTAACATGTACCACAGTCGGTTTTTCGCTCATTTTTGCGTCCTCGCCACAGAATACTACCACTTCTACGATGTCGACAATTACAAGGTTTTCGCTCAGATCCGCATAAAATATAGGGTAGGCTTCGACCCAAGGCAACCGCCTTATTCATCACGCCTGCTCACTTTTTTCACGCCCGAGAAAAACCTCCGCCGGTCATGCCAATGTCGCCTATTCTCGGACTAAAGCATAAAATACGTCATATTTTTTTTGCTCCCGGAACATACATTCGGCCATGTTGCCTTTAACGGTTACACAGCCTCACCGTACAGAGGACGTTCATACGCCCAGGATCGCCGTCTTGTTTGCCTGCATCTTTGGGCACCCTCTTACCGTCCCACAGCCCGGAACTAATCCGCAACCCGCCTGACATAAACGTAATACGCTCCGCGACTCGCCCCGTCCTCATCCGTAAACCAAGTCTGCATCGTCGTCTCCCCCTCGCGCAGCGCAGCCTCGAATACAACCGCCCCGGCAGACGCATCCACCGCCTTCGTGGCGTCATATCCGCCGACCTTCAGCCTCGCCGTCGTCGGATTGATCGCCTTCGCTTCGCCGATAGTCGCGCCTATAGCCGCACCCGCCTCCTCCGGCCAGCGCCGCAGAGTAAACCTATACCTGCCCGCGCGCACCACCCGGATCGCCCAGAACCCGTTTGCCGCGGGTGCATTGCTTATAGCCCCCTGGTGCCATGGCACCTCCGGCCCATGCCAGTCATGACACGTAATACACACCGGCTCCTCCACCTCCGAACCGACGTAAATAGGCACGTACTCGCCGAACCTCGCCGATACGCTCTCCCACCAGTCTTCGTACGCATCCCGCAGCTTCCCAACCACCTCCGGCCTCTGCGCCGAGATATCATCTCTCTGCCCGGCATCCGCCGCCATATCGTACAGCTCCTTGCCGTTGATCAGCCGCCACCGCTTGGTCATAACCGCCGACTGCCGCCACTTCTGTGGATGCTCTATTCGCTGACTGTCAACAAACAGTGTCCGCTCTTCCCAGGCACTGTCACGATTTGTAAGCAGCCCCGCAATGCTCCTGCCGTCGAACTCAACCGCCGGCCGCTCAAGCCCGCAAAGCTCGATAAGCGTCGGCAGCACGTCGATGTGCGCACACAACTGCTCAACGTCCCGCCCGCCGCCGATGCCGCCGCCGGACCACCGCACGAAGAACGGCACACGATGCCCGCCGTCGTACTGCGAACCCTTCGTCCCCCGCATACCGGCGTTGTAGCCCGCCGCCTCCGACCCGTCGCGTGCAAACCGAACACCCGCCGACGTCCCATTGTCCGTCGTAAAAATCACAATAGTGTCTTCTGCAAGCCCCAAACTTTCAAGCTGCACCATCAGCCGACCAATGTTCTCGTCGATATTCGTAACCATCCCCGAGAAGTTTGCGTTCGGGACATCCACCTTGCCCTTGTACAAATCGCTGTAAGCCTCGCCAACGGTATACGGCGAATGAGGCGCATTCGTCGGAATATAGCAGAAGAACGACCGCTCCCCGTTGGCCTCGATGAACCGCATAGCCTCCTCGAACCACACGTCCGTGCAGTACCCCTCGTACTTCTTCGGCACGCCGTTACGAAAATACGTATCGTCGAAGTAATCGTTGCCCCAGTAGTCCGGCGTCTGCCCCACGCCGCCGCCGCCGTGAATAATCGCCTCGTCGAATCCCCGATCCCCAGGACGATACGGGTAGTTGTCCCCAAGATGCCACTTGCCGAATATCCCCGTGCGATAACCGCTGCGCGAAAACACCTCCGCCATCGTAACCTCGTCGGCCCGCATGATCGAACGACCCATGATCGTATGCCACACACCCGTACGCAGCGAATAACGCCCCGTCATCAAAGCCGCACGCGTCGGCGCACAAGTAGGATCCACATGATAATCCTTCAGCCGAACGCTCTCGCCATGCAGCCGATCCAGGTTCGGTGTCCTGATCCGCTTATTACCCAGCGCGCCAATGTCCCCATAGCCCTGGTCGTCAGTCATCACCAGCACAACGTTCGGCCTCCGAACCCCTCCACCCGCATGAGTCAACCCCTGACATCCCGCCGCCAGAAAACTCCCAACCGAAACCCCCGCCGCTTTCAGAAATACCCTGCGATTCATAATGACTGCACCTCTCGAATAATATCCTCATGGGCAGCATAGGTCGCCGTGCTCTGCTCGCACTTGCGCACTCGCAGCACCAGCCAAAGCAGCCCCGCCGCATCGGCGGCGCCCCCCAGACAGACCAGTTGAGTGATCGTCACCGGCCCGACATAAACATGCCGACCAGCATCGCCGCGCCAGAAATCAATCACCCCGCGGGCAATCCCGTACAGCACCACAAACCAAAGCAGCATCGTACCCCGTCGTGATCGTTTGCTCAACACCCACATCACGACCCCGATAGCCAGCATCGCCGCAATCTCGTAAAGCTGCGTCGGATGCAGTGCCACCCCAGCCGGCGCCTTTCCCCCCTGTGGAAACGTGATCGCCCATGACCACGTGCACGCCCGACCGTAACAGCAGCCATTCAGCAGACAGCCAAGTTTCGCCAGCACCCACGGAATCGGTATACTCAACGCCGCAAGATCCAGCCCCGCGCCCCTGCGCCGCGCAGACACCAGCACAACCAGCCCGGCCAGAACGATGTACGCCAGCAGCCCGCCCCACAGTCCCCCCTCCAGATAATGTCCCGCCCGGAAAAGAGCCCCCCACGAGAACTGACCCGCATGAACATCATACAGCAGCTTCGCCCCAAACGTCATCCCAACCATGTACGCAACGCTGACGCACACCTGAACAAACCGCGATACCCACAGCCGCCTCCGCCAGTAGCCCGTCAAAAAGAAATGGCAGAAAATCCCCGCCAGGTACATAACAGCATACGTGTCAATCGGTCCAATCTTCGGCCACATAACCTCGCTCCATTAGTGTGGCACGGGCATCCTGCCCGTGGTATGACCACCATCCTGGTATGAACGCACTCCCTCACACCGCCAAGTTCCGCGCCGCCGCGCGAGAATTCGAAAACATTCAGTGCTTCGAAATCACCATAGAGTTTCTTCTGCGTCTCTCCGCGTAATCGCAGGATGGCTTACCGACCCTCCAGCAAACCCCGCCCACGCATCCATTCCTCGCACCGCTTCGGCCAGCTTCCCACCGCGCCCGCTGTCGCGCCCAGACCTACACCGTGTCGCCCTTTCTCATAGATGTGCATCTCCGCCGGAACCTTCGCCTTGCGCAGTGCCAGATAGAAGTACACGCTGTTCTCCGCCGGCACGCCAGTGTCCTCGTCCGTATGCAGCAGGAACGTCGGAGGCGTCGCCGCCGTAACCTGCAACTCACTCGAATACTTCCGCACCAGTTCCGCATCGGCGTCCCTGCCAAGCAGATTGTTCTTCGAACCCTGATGCGTAAACCACTCCGTCAGCGATATCACCGGGTACACCAACACCGCAAAGTCCGGCCGGCAGCTCACCCGATCAATCGCGTCGTCCGTATCCGCCCGACCCGCGTGAAAATGTGTCGCCGCAGTCGACGCCAGGTGCCCCCCCGCCGAAAACCCCAAAATCCCGATCCTTGCAGGATCCACCCCAAACTCCGCCGCCCTGGCACGCACCGTGCTTATCGCCCGCTGTGCATCCGTCAAGGGCGCCGGGTGCCCGTATCCCGCCCCCGAGTTGCGATGGCGATACTTTACGATGAAGCCCGCCACACCAAAAGAGTTGAGCCACCGGGCAATCTGGTGCCCCTCGTGGTCCATCGCCAGGTGACCATACCCGCCACCCGGACAAATCACCACCGCCGCGCCCGTCGCCGTCTCCTTCGCCGGCAGGTATATCGTAATAGAAGGCCTGTCCCCGTCCGCGTCCCCCTTCGCACCCGGTGCACCATCCGCCCAAAGCAGCTCCGTCCGAGCCTCCGCACAAACCTGACCCGCCAAAACCGCCAAAACCGCCGCCGCAAAAAGAACTCGCATCATCTTACCTTTCATGACGCCTCCTATGATAAAAATCCACTCCTTATGTTCAATGTAATACTCCACTCTTGATACGCACCATGCCGAATAAACTCACGCTCCCGCTTCAGGCAGCGGCCAATGCTCCGAAGGCGTCCGAGCCGTCTTCAAATATTCCATCATCGTCTGCACAATCTGCGGCTGCTTGTCGGCGATATCCGCCTTTTCACCAAGATCATAGTCAAGATTGTACAACTCCACCTTCCCCGTCCTGACAAACCGAATCAGCTTCCACGGCCCCATCCGCACCGCCTGCTTGCTTCCCCCCTCATGAAACTCCCAGTACAAAAACTCATGCTGCCTCTGCTTGCCGCCCACCAGCGCAGGCAGATAGCTGATCCCGTCGATCCCAGCCGGCGGCTTGACACCCGCCGCTTCGCAGGCCGTCGGCATAAAATCCCAAAACGCCGACACATGATTACTCTTGCTGCCCGCGGCAATCCGTCCCGGCCATCGCGCAATCGTCGGCACGCGGATACCCCCTTCGTAAAGGTCCCGCTTGATCCCGCGCAGCGGCCCGCTGCTTCTGTTGAAGTTCGGATCGTTGCCGCCTTCACGGTGCGGCCCGTTATCGCTCGTAAAGATAACCAGAGTTCTCTCGTCGATCCCCAACTTCTTCAAGAGCGCGAACATCCGCCCAATGTCCCCGTCCATCCGCGTAATCATCGCCGCATGCCCCTTCTGAGGATCCGGCCAGTCCATCTCCGCATAGATTCCGTAGTCGGGAACCTCCATACCCGCCTTGCCCGCCTCGTTGTTGGCGTGCGGTATCGTCAGCGCAAAATACAAAAAGAATGGCCGCTCCCGATTCCGCTCGATGAACTTCATCGCCTCGTCGGCGATCAGATCGTGAGAATACACAGCCTTGTTGCTCGACACCCCGCCCATGCTCGCAACCCCGCCGCGCATCGGATGGTCCACAACATTAGGCAGCGCAACCTTCTCCTCATTTCGCCACAAAAACTCCGGGTAGTAATTATGCGCATGCACCTGGTTGAGATATCCATAGAAATAATCGAATCCCTTGCGGTTCGGAATACCCGTCGTCCCGGGCTCGCCCAATCCCCACTTGCCGCAAAGACCCGTAACGTAGCCTGCTTCCTTGAGCCGCTCCGCAACAGTAACATCCTCCGGCCGAAGAGGCACAAGCGCATTGCCCCGCACTATCGTATGACCCGTATGCTGACCAGTCATCAGCACCGACCGCGACGGCGCACAAACCGTCGAACCCGCATAATGCTGCGTCAGCCGCATCCCCTCCGCCGCCATCCGATCCAGGTGCGGTGTCTTGATCCGCTCCTGACCGAAGCAGCCTAAATCACCGTAACCAAGATCGTCCGCCATAATGAAAATAATGTTCGGTTTGCTGCCAGCCGTCCTCGCCCGGCTCGATGCGCACCCGCACAGATCCACAGCTCCCGCCGCCGCGGTCAAACCCGCCGCCTTGACAAAAGTTCTTCGATCCACCTAAAACTCTCCTTTCATATCACTCAGCCGCAGCCCCTCCAGCATGGCGTCTACCTCCCCCAGTTTCAAGCGCACACTCACGACATAAGGCGACTCGCCCCTCACCCAGTGCCCGTAAGTCGTGCTCACAAACGTCCCGTCCGCCAGCAGCTCCAGCCCCGGATACGCACAGTCCCATGCATGATGATTATCCATCAGGCGAATGCGATACTGACCCTGCCGACCAGCCGCTATGTCCTCATACACGCCGACCCATGCCGCCCAGTCGCCCTGAGTAGCGCTCTGACGAGCCGTATCCCGAAACGTAATAAACAGCCGCCCGTCAGGCGCATAACGCCCCGTATGCCGGTCCCCCGTCAGCGACGCCGCAACCTCCCGCGGCGCAGACCACGTCGCACCCTCGTCGTCGCTGAATGAAACAAACGAATTGAACTTCCGGCTGTTCTCCCGCAGCAGCATCGCTATCTGCCTGCCGTCCGGCGACCGCACCGCCCCAGGCTCGCAAAGGTGCGCTTTGGCATGTGTCAAAATCGCCTCAGGCGCCGACCATGTCAGACCGCCGTCCCGCGAAATCGTCTTGTAAACGATGAACTTCTCGACCTTGCCGCCGCCACGGATAAACCGACCATCGTCATGAAACAGCGCCATATACTCGCCGTTCTTCAGCCGCACTAAGGACGACATCGCCACAATCCCGCCGAAATCCCCTATAGGCGCCAGCTCCGACCACGTCCCCCCGTCGTCCTCCGAAACCGCCATCCGAATCGGATACAATCCCGAAAACATGATCAGCCGATTCTTACCCTCCTTGTCCACCGTGCGGTAAATGGTCGGCACCTCCTTTGAGGTCGCCCAACTCGCCGGCGTCGCTAAACGATCCGACCAAGTCAGCCCCCCGTCCGTGCTCCGCTTCATCACGATCGACCCCCGCCCATGCCCCTTCGGGTACACCGCGATCATCGTCCGCCCATCCTCAAGCAGCACCGTCGTCGGATGACCAAGATACTGACCCGCCTCGCGATCCACCACCACCTGCCGCTCAACCTGCCGCACCAGATCGATCACCGGCACCGTATACCCCGCCCCCATCACAGATCCCCCATCCGCGGCACGGACATCCTGCCCGTGTGCTGCCCCCATGCACAACCAAAACACACAAACACAAACCGCCGCTCTCATAACCTCACCCTTCCAAAAAATAGGGACAGCCACCTGTTTTTTCAGTCCCATCGCCTGCACCTCACGTCAAATGCGTCGGCAGCGCCCCACCCGCCGCCGAGAAAACAGGGACAGGCACCTGTTTTCGCGCCCGTCGCCTGGGTGCCACCGTCAAACGCGTCGGCAGTAGCCTGCCGGCCACTCGGCCGATCCAAAACGTCGTCAGCCGCCGCGCTGCTCACCCGCACCACGCGTTTGGCGGTGTCTCCGGCTCAACACCTCACCCCGCCCCCTCCTTCTTACCGTTCCACATATACATCGGCGCAGTCACAAACCACACCACGCTCGCCCACAGCATAATCCGCTTGACCGTATCCAGGTCCATCCTCTCCGCCCCCGCCAGGTACATCACCGACGGCGCGGTCAGCGCCGCCAGCGACAGCCACGACACAACCATAGCAATCATACGCATAATAATGCTCCTTCCTCAAGCCGCCAGACCAGCCGGCCGCACCGCCTTCTGATACACCATACTCGCCAAGATATAAACCACCGCCGCCACAAACCACCCCGGCAGCGACACGAAAAACATCTTGTCGAACCCGTACAGAATCATCACCGCCCCACAGAACCCCAACGTCAAAAACCACGCCAGACCCGCCGCCCAGTTGAACGGCCTCCCGCTCAACTCGGCAAAATTGCTCCGCAGCCCCAGCTTCCGCATCAGCCAGAAGTCCACGACCACTACCGCACCCATCGGCATCAGCAGCATCCCGTACAGCGCCACGAATCCCAGCAGCTTCATCGCAAGCATCGGGAACATCGCCGCAATCGTCGCCACAAGACCCGTAAGCAGCGTCACCTTGAACCGCGAGGCCTTGGGGATAATCGCCTGAAACGCCAGCCCCGCCCGGTAGATCGTCGGGTTCGCCGTCGTCCACCCCGCGATGATCACGCAGATCAAGCCCGCCAGTCCCGCCGCCCGGAACGCCAAAGGCCCCGGCAGCACGTCCGTGTCGGCCGCATTCAAATGCAGCTGGTACGCATAAAGAATCGACGCCGATATCCACGCCATGAAGTGCCCCACGTACATCCCAGACGCCGACGCCACCCCGTACCACGACTTCTTCGCAAATCGAAACACCGAAAGATCGCTCATCCCAACGTGCATCGCCATATTGCAGAACCACGCAAAAAACGTCACATGCCAGAACGTAAACTTCACCTGCCCCGGCAGCGGATCGCCGCCCTTCCAGATACTCGTCTTGGCCAACGTCCACAGGTCGCCCGCCGAATGAATCTCCGCCCCCGTCGACGTGATGAACTGCCGCAGCCCCACAAACCCGAACACCAGAAAAACCAGCACCATCCACGGCGCCGCGATATTGGCGAACTTCGACACCGTCTCATAGCCGTACGCCGCCACAACGGAGATCAATGCCCCAACCGCCAGCACCGCCACAACCCAGCCCACACTGTTCGGATAAAGGTCCGTCAGCCCCGGCATGGGGAACTTGAACCACACCCCCAGCGCCGTCGCCGACACCGTAATCATCGCCCCCGCCAAAAAGCAGAACATCACCCCGTTGGCCACGTCGTACAGCTTCACCAGGTACTTGCCGCAGATCTTCTCCAATTGATAATAAAGCGTCAGCCTCGCCCGCGTCGCAATCGGCGCACACAAAAACACCCAGCTCAAAACCGCAAGCGCATTGCCCACGATCAGCCCCATCACCAGATCATACGCACTAACCCCCGCCGCCACAAACAACGGCCCAATCATCAGCTCCGTACCCGCGCAATGCTCCCCCGCGTACATCCCGATGAAGCTCTTGAAACCTAACAGCCGACTCTGCGGCACCGGCTGGCGCTCGAACTCGCCGCCCGCCGCCCCTTCATGCTGCGAACCCTCCACCGCCCCCCCCTGCTGAACCTGCGCCTGCTGATCCATTGCACTTTCCTTAAAACGCTGTGGCTACCCCCGCCGACTCAGAACCTTTTCCTCATATGTCTTCACCGCTTCCATCCACGCCCACCCCGGCGGCACGTTCGAACGCAAGCAATAATAATCCCACACCGCCCCCAACGGAAGAGTCTTCGTCTCCTCAAGAAGCCCCAATCGCCCCGTGTAATCCCCTGACTCCTCCATCTCACGAAGAGTCTCCAAAGGCTCCAGAAGCGCCCCCAGCAGCGCCTTGAGCATACACCGCGTGCCGATCACCCACGCCGCAATACGATTGATGCTCGCATCGAAGAAATCCAAACCGATGTGAACCCGATCCAGATACCCCCCGCGCACCAACTGCTGCGCAATCGCCCTCAGCTCGTCGTCCAGAATCACCACGTGATCGCTGTCCCAACGCACCGGCCGCGACACATGCAACAGAAGCTCCGGCAAAAACAAAAGCACAGCAGAAATCTTGTCGCTGATCGCCTCCGTCGGATGAAAATGCCCCGCATCCAGACACAACAGCTTCTGATTCGCCACCGCATAACCCAGATAAAACTCGTGCGACCCCGTCGTATAGCTCTCCGCCCCGATCCCGAAAAGCTTGCTCTCCACCGCGTCACGGTTGTGCGCCGCCTCTAACGGCTCCGCAAAAACCTCATCCAGCGACCGCATCAAAATCTCGCGCGGCCGCTTCCGATCCACCGGAACATCCTTGTAACCGTCGGGTATCCACACGTTCGTCACCACCGGATTCGCAAGCGCCATGCCCATCGCCGCCCCGATCCGCCTGCACGCAATCCCGTGCTCCACCCAGAAACGCCGAATCCCCTCGTCCGCGCTCGACAGCGTAAAACCCGACGCCGCCTTCGGGTGCGAAAAAAACGTCGGATTGAAATCAATCCCCATCCCCCGCGCCTTCGCCCAGTCGACCCAGCCCGAAAAATGCGACGCATCCAGAGCATTCCGCTCCACCCGCTTGCCCCCAGTCTCCGCGTAAATCGCATGAAGATTAAACCGGTGCGTCCCTGGAATCAAACTCATCGCCTCATCCGCATCCGCCCGCAGCTCGTCCGCCGTCCGAGCCTTGCCCGGATAGTTACCCGTAACCGCAAGACCCCCGTCCAGACCAGCCTCCGGATTCTCGAAACCCCCAACGTCGTCACCCTGCCAGCAGTGCAGCGATACCGCAATACCCCCAAGCGCCTTCATCGCCGCCTCGGTATCCACTCCATACTCCCCGTACAACTCCCGCGCAATCCGATACCCATCCTCAATCAGCTTACTATTTCCCAAATCCGCACTCCTTTCAAAAATAGGGACAGGCACCACTTTTCCCCCCCCGCCCCATCCCGCCGAAAAATAGGGAGAGGCACCTG